>WNGD01000697.1_pt1 | contig 49022 bp, 56 predicted proteins | sample 5400671 | NCBI WGS metagenome assembly WNGD01 (sample SAMN13153369, study PRJNA577476) | soil metagenome | isolation source: 40 cm soil or saprolite under grassland replicate 2 | place: USA:California | collected 2016-06-15 | reverse complement strand
TCGGGAATGTTTCGACGTTGCTTCCAATCTTGCGAGCAAGCATCTCTGGGCTTGATCCGACTATCTGTCGTTGACCGAATTTCAGAAAATACATGTACGGGGACGGGTTGATCTTTCTGAGACGCTGGTAGAATGGGAGCAATGATCCTCGGAAAGGAATCTTGTAGCGTTTGGAAACGACGACTTGGAATACGTCACCGGAGCGAATGTATTCTTTAGCACGTTCCACCCTCTCACAGAAGTCTCTACGGTCCAGGCTTGACCTCGGGCTGCCGAAGCTTACTTTGCTGATTCTAGGTTCATCTCTCATCAGTAGCTTCACGTCATCGACTCTGTTTCTCTTGCGGTAGAAGTAGTGGGCTTGTTTCTTGTAGTGGTCAAAGACGATTCCATCGGTGAAAAGTCCAAATTCCATATCGGGGAACTCGTTGCGAACTCGAGTCTTGCGCGGTATCTTTTCGAAGCTGTGCACTAAGTCATATGAGGCATACCCGACCAGGCCGCCTACATACCTCTGCCCGGGTCGAGCACTCCCATCATGCGGAGCCATGCCTGCTAGGATAGTTAACGGGTCTCTGTTTACGAGGATCTTCCTCTCCGAGGTTTCTCTGTTTATGATTTCCACGTGACCGTCGGTTGAATGGACGATGGCGTCGGGATCGAAACCGAGGAAGGTGTACCTAGCTAGCCGTCGTGGCCCTTCTACTGATTCAAGAATGAAGCAGTTCTGATGCCTCGCTTCCAGCATTTGAAAAAGTTCGATTGGCGAGAACGGACTGTCTAAAGGAAGGTAGTTCAGCCTAGTCGAGCGCTGAAGCAGTTGGGGTCCAAAGTCTATACCCCATGGACATCGCCAGCGAATTTGTACGTCTGTGTACTATTTATCGCTTGCGTGACCATTTCTGTACATTTGATAGAAGCTTTCTTCTGGCAAGTGCTGTATCTCTTGGTCTCATTCTCTCGAGTCTTTCTGTAATTCGGAGAAAGTCTTGACGGACCTCGGATACGAATGGGTTCATCATCTGTATCGCAAGAACAGTATCCCAATTTTCGACCGTTCCCAATATTCTCTTTTCAGTGTCTCTCAGAGATCTTGTCCTCGGCTCTCCACCCTTGTCTGAAAGTGCGGCTCCCAGCACTATCAATGCAAAGTGGTGAAGGCCCTGAGAGTAAGCCATTCTCCTGTCATGCTGAGCCGCTGTCATCTCGTACATGTTGACACCGGAAGCTCTGAAAGCCTCCTGAAGCCTCTTCCACCGAGGACCGATTCTGGAAGGAATCATGGCGACATTCTGGCCGTAGAGCTGGTCTATGTCTGGTGCGAACAGGGGATGGATGCTTACGTACTCGACTATTGAAGAAGTCCGGACAGCGATCCGATCTGACACACCCGTCTTGACCGAGGAGACGTCAGAGAGCAAGCTCCCTGCTCTCATTAACGAAGCAGTTTCGACCGCAACACGTTCAGTCTCTTCTACTGGAACGGAGACTATGACTATGTCTGATTCACTAGCGTCGAGTATAGTTCCGGGCTCAACCCCTATTTCCTTCGCGATTTTCTCTGTTTTCTTGATCGAGCGTCCTGCGACTTTAACGCGGGCTTCTTGGAGAGAGGCGAACCCGGCAATGAAGCGTCCCATTCTCCCAGTTCCGCCGATCACGAGGACCCGTAGCCCTTTGAGTCTAGAAACCCGCCTGCCCTCAGTCTCGTCTTGGGCTTCGACGCTGAGCTTGAAATCATTCTGTCTAAGATGGTCCTTTCGCGTTTTGGGTCTTGGAGGGGCATTCCTCTGATTCGTTTTATTCGGCCAAGGAGTCTCGCGTCCTCGTTCCTAGACTTGAGGAGAAGAGCGATTTCTTGGTCTATCCCGTCGATTCTCGCTCTCAGTCTTTGAATCTCATCCAAGTCGGAAACGCCGATCTCTCCGATGTGTGAACTGTTGATTATGGTTCCTGCATACCATGGGCTCCTAGCGTGAAGGTTCTCAGTTTTTCAGGACGTGCGGGATCATTCCACCGCGTATCATGAGATCGGCGACACCGATCGAGACCATTGCCTGAACGACCGGGACCGCTTTGGGAACCACGCATGGGTCATGCCGGCCTTTGACTTCCAGGCGGGTTTCTTCCATTTTGGAAAGATTGACGGTTTGCTGTTGCTTGGCGATAGACGAGGGTGGCTTGAAGGCGACTCTGAGCAATAGTGGCATTCCAGTTGACATTCCCCCTAAAACCCCTCCAGAGTTGTTCGTAATTGTTACTATCTTGTCTGCCTTGATTGTATACTGATCGTTGTTCTCTGAGCCCTTGAGTTCTGACGATTTGAACCCTGAACCAAACTCGACTCCCTTGACCGCAGGTATCCCGAAGATTATCTTGGCTAGTTCTGCGTCTAGCGCATCGAATAGGGGTTCGCCCACGCCGACGGGCAGGTTGAGGACTGTGCATTCTACGATACCACCCACGCTGTCTCCATCCGATTTAGCAGCTAACACGGCGACGCGCATCTTTTCGGCGGTCTCCTCGTCAGGGCATCTCATCGGGTTTTCATAGGTCATTTTTCGTAAACCCTCGATTCCGGGCGTGGATTCGAGTCTAACACCCCCAATTGCCGAGGTGTGTGCTAGAACCTCCACTCCGTGAGTCTGTAAGAGTCTCTGGGCAACGGCGCCCGCCGCGACGAAGGCAGCTGTCATACGGCCCGAGAGCCGCCCTCCCCCGCGATAGTCGCTGTATCCACCGTATTTGATCTTAGCAGGATAGTCCGCGTGGCCAGGCCTTACTACATCTTTGAGGGGTTCGTAGTCTGCTGACTTGACATCTCTGTTTCTTATGTGGATGGTTATCGGGGCTCCGGTAGTGTGATCTTGGAAGATTCCAGAGAAGATTTCTGCAATGTCGGGTTCACGTCGTGCCGAAACTACAGCCTTCTCCTCCGGGATTCTCAAGTCCAAGGCTCGTTGAACACCTGTTGCCGTTAGAGGCAGTCCTGCGGGACAACCGTCAATTGTGACTCCCACTACGGGCCCGTGGCTCTCGCCGAAACAAGTGACCACGAACGCTTTCCCGATGGAATTACTCCACATTGAACTTCGCTCCGAGAGCTTCTAAGTCGCTGAAGAATCCGGGATACGACTTTGAGACAACTCCCACATCTTCAACCACGGATTCTCCCCCGGCAGCCAGAGCCGCGACTGTGCAAGCCATGGCAACTCTGTGGTCGCGGTGAGACGACAGTTTTTCTCCCGAAAGACAATCAACGCCGTCGATCGTAATCCGATCCTCGTTAACTGCTATTCGTGCTCCCATCTTGACGAGTTCAGCGGGTATCGTAATCAATCTGTCTGTCTCCTTGTAGCGCAGTCTCTTTACGCCCGTTATCGTACTCTTGCCTTCAGCTTGGGCTGCGAGAAGCTCCAAGACTGGAACTAGGTCCGGGTGGTCGCTGGCTTCAAAATCGAAGCCTTTCAGCTGGTTCTTAGAAACTGTCAACTCTCGGTCGGTCTTTTCGATCTTGACGCCAATCTTCGGAAGCAGTTCGAGAATGATTGAATCCGGCTCCAGATGATAATCTCCCTCGATGGACGTTAGAGTAACCGAGTCTCCGGCTGTCGCTCCCACAGCAGCTATGAAAGCGGCAGAGGAGAAGTCACTTGGCACTTTGTGGGTTGCAGGCTTGTATTCCTGGGGTGCAGGAATGAGGAATGTTCCCTTTTCCTGTTGGATCGTTATTCCGTGCTTTTCCATGATGGCGAGTGTTAGTTCAACGTACGGTTTAGATTCGAGGCTGCCTTCGACGTTTATCGTCACGTCGTTCCGAGCGGAAGGCGCTGCTAGCAGTAGGCCCGATATGAACTGGGAGCTGATTTCTCCGTTGATAGTTGTGGCCCCGCCGTTTAGAGGTCCCTGAACGGTCACCCGGAGGATATCTGTTGCTTGGTGAAGATCCGTTAACGCTCCAAGCTTCGTTAGCGCTTGTAGAAGCGGTTCTATGGGCCGGTTGGCGAGTCCTGTTCTTGTGGTGAACGTTATCTTCTCGGTCCCGGTAGTTGCAATCGCGGTGAGGAATCGGAGTGTTGCTCCTGATTCTGCGCAGTCAAGATGTTTCTCTGGGGAGGATGGAACGCCGATGCCCTGGACTTCTATCTCGTTCTTGCTTTCGTGGACCCTTGCTCCCAACTCTTGGATTGCGTCGAGGGTGGCGACTGTATCGTCGCTTACTAGAGCGTCTTTGATCGTGCTCTTTCCTCTAGCCAGCATCGATGCGACTAGGGCTCTGTGAGTGTAAGCCTTCGAACGGGGGGCTCTGATCTTGCCGTTCAGTTGCTGGGGTCCGGATATTCTGACTCTCATTCTTCGATCATCGCTTTCTTGCTGTTAGGAGAGCAAAGGAGGACTTGGCCGGGATATTTTTCCCAAGCCTTCTTCACGTTGTCGACTTTGTCTTCTTGGGCGATTGCTGCGATAGCGGGACCTTTGCCGGAGAGCCCTGCCCCGAGAGCCCCGGCCTCGAGTGCTGCGAGAGCTGGTTGAGGGTCCTCGCCTAACACCGATGAGTAAACTAAGCCGTTGAGTGTTAGAGCGTCCCAGACATGCTCGCTGCATGCTTCTCTGTAGGCCATTTCTGCCAGCCTGTTTATTGCTGCGAATTTGGACCCATCTAAGCTCCCAGTGTAAGTCTTTCTGGGAGGAACTAGGATTATCACCCGAAGTTTCGGTGGAATAAAGATTTCCTTCACAACTCGTCTCAAGTTATTGTCGGTAAGCACTGCACCGCCATGGTAGGATGCGAACGAATCGTCGAATGCTCCGGTAATACTCACGCCAGCTTCTACGCCGGCGTCTGTCACGATGCCCAGCAGGATATCATCGTTGGGATCTATGCCAAGTGCAGACACTGTTGCCAGGGCTGTTGCGTTTGCTGCGGCGCTGCTGCTCTTCAATCCTACCGCAGGGGGAATGTTAGATGATGTGATGACTTCACCGTTGACCTTGTCCCGGTAGCCGTACTGGTCGAGGATTCTTTCCACGGTGAGATCGCGCCTGTTCCGTTGTGAAGCGTGACCTTGGAAGAGGTCCATAAGTCGATGCTTAGGGCGCCGCCTTTGCCAGTTGAAATGGCGTTGAGAATACTTACGGCACCATAAGATCTGGCTCGGCCGATCCCCTTCATTTCCAGTCCCTACCAACATGTTCTACTAGGATTGACCTCATTAGTTGGAACGGTGCTGGCTCCCGCATCCATATCTCGTACGAGAGTGCGGCTTGCTGAACCAGCATTTCTAGTGCACTGACTCTTCTTATTCCGTCAGGAAGTTTGTCCAAAGGCAGGTCGTAGGCAAGGTCGAAGACCCACAGCCCTGCTGGAAGTTTCGAGTCCGTGGAGTTGAGGGTTCGGATTAGAGTGGCTGTCTGGACTGGTGTCGCGTCGACCAGAAGGTTGGCGGTCGCCACGAATTCTTCGAACACCGGTTTTGTTAATGGTCCGCTTGACAGTCGTCTATGTCCGGGGATAGTGTCTGCAATGTTTTTTGCTTGTCGCGGGTCTCTGCTCAGAACGGTAATGTCTGACTCTCGTGAAAGTGTTTTCACGACAGCTCGAGCAGCTCCCCCTGCCCCAAGAACGACTATCTTTTGACCGGCGGGGTCGAACCCGTGGGCCTTGATAGCCCGAGCTGCTCCCTCACCGTCAGTGTTGTGGCCAACCAGTCCCCGATGATTTCTAGATACTGCGTTAACGGAGCCGGTTTCTCGCGCTGTGCTTTCGATATCATCGAGCAATTCGACGATTCGTGTCTTGTGGGGCATGGTGACATTGAATCCGTCGAAGCCGAGCGCTCTCGCAGCGGTCACAGCCTCGTTCAAGTGCTCAGGTTTGACAGCGAATGGTAGGTAAGTTCTGTGGGCGTTCATTTTCTCGAAGGTCTTGTTGAAGATGATCGGACTCAGGCTGTGGCTAACCGGGAAACCGTAGAGGCCGAGGACCTTCGTTTCGCCATCGATCATCTGAGCATTCTACTCCAATCCCAATGTGTGGTAAATGCTTCGTAAGTCAGAGATCGTGGGCTGTCCAGGTGCGGTTTCTAATCCTCGTTCTAGAGAAGCATAGGTGAATGCTGCCCCACAGTACGGAGCCATCACTCTCGACCATACGCCTGTATGTCCCATAGCGAAGCTGACTAGTGGTGTGCCTGTTTCGCTTTTCTGGGTTAGTAGGTTCATAACGGTGAGATTATCGTCTGAGGATTTGGCTGTAGTGACTATCTTGCAGATGTCGGGCTTATACCTCTCCAGTTCTTCTCTGGTTGATTGGAGAGTCGATATCGTTGGTGTTCGGAAGAAGTCGTGGTGTGAGAGAATTATTCTAGCTCCTCTTTCTTGGAAAGCGTTTATTGTCTTGGGCAGAGTTGGAGTGCGGAGTTCAATGTCGACGTAGGAGAATCCATCTTCCACAGCGCTGAACAGTTCTTTCACTCGGTCTGCTTCAGATCCATCAAATGATCCTCTGTCTGATACAGACCTGTTAGTCGCTATCAATGGTTTTTCGACGGATCTTGCTACTTTCGATAATCCACGGGGGCTGCGGAGCTTGTCGAGCCGGACCTCAATAAGGTCGGCGGCCAGTCTCTCAGCTCTCTGTGCCCGCCCAAGTAGCTCGGAAGTGTCGGTTGAAGAGATGGAGACGCAGATCTTTGCGTTCACCGTTCTATTATCATCTCGTCCGGGACGGGGGTTCCAAAATGGCGTCCTCCTTGGTCAAGTCTCACAAGAACGTCATCTCCTGGTTTCAGCAACGAGACCGCCTTGGACCCGTTCGGTGTTATCATGCGCACCGTTTCCGCATTCTGCACGATAGTCTTGAGAACGTGGTCTCCGTTGGAAGCTTCGATGAGAAACATGGGCCTGCGTTCTATCTTCACTCTGGCAACGTCTACTGTCCGGCTCTTGCCAGATGAGTCGACGAGTAGAACTGTATCGCCGGCAGAAAGTTCTGAGAGGTAGCAGGTCTTCCCTTCGGACTTCAATGCGTACAAGGATACCGGGCCGGCATTGACGCGGAAGGGTCTTGGATTCACGTGAGGATTTGCATTGACCTCTCCTTCGATGAGGAATAGGCCGCTTGACGAACAGCCAGTTAAGAGTCCCTCGCCTGGTTTGATTATCTCTACGGTATCGACGCAGACGCGTGAGCCTGACCCTATTTGGCGGACCGCGGTGATTGTTGCGCGGTCAAGAGAGACGCTTCCTTGCCCCCCCGTGACCAGGTCTCGGGTCTTGAGAATTTCATCGTTGTTGTTTGAGGAGAGGACTATTCCATCGACTCCCAGCTCGAGACAGTTCAAAGCAAGTCGGCTTTCTTCGAAGGATCGAGTCCATGCTAGAAGCTTGGAACCCCCCTTGGACTCGGCGATCAGATTCTCGAGAGGAATTACTTTCCAGTCAGGACATTGAACCAGCACATAGTCCGGACCGAATGCCAGAGCCTGCAATACCCTTTCATGATCCTTCCGGTGTTCAACCGAGATCTCGAAAGCTACTCGGCCATTCCTATCTTTTGCATCTGCAAGCTGTTTCATGTCCGACACGATGACTATGTCGGCATCTCTTCGTCGTGAGGCTGTTCGGGTTTTTGAATGGGGCGGTAGTCTTTCGACTAGGATTGCGTCTGGACGCGCGTCTCTGATTAGTTGCTTGAGTGTCTCGGGTGTGACGGTTGGGCTAGGTTGTAGCCAGAACTCTTTCATTTTTCTCACCCAGAATCGTGAGTGCCTGTGATGCGTTTGCGCCGTTGTGAACTATGTCGACTAGTGCCATGGTCATCTTGGTCGGATCGTCGTGTTGGAAGACATTTCTGCCGATCGAGACTCCAGCAGCGCCAGCCTTGACTGAGTCTGAGATCATTTGCAAGGCTTCTCTGTCGGTTGTGGCTTTTGGTCCTCCAGCGATCAAGATCGGTACCTTTACCGCTTCGATCACTTTTCGAAAGCTGTCGATGTCTCCCGTGTAATTTGTTTTGACGATGTCCGCGCCGAGCTCATAGCCGAGCCTGGCCGCGTGGCTTACCACATCATACGCGTGTTCATTCTGTATTCCTGGTCCGCGTGGATACATCATTGCTAGTGTGGGCATGCCAAGGCCATCGCATTCTTCGACGACGCGAGCGAATCGGTCGAGCATGTCCTGTTCGCGCTGAGACCCCACGTTGATGTGTACTGAGACAGCGTCGGCACCGAGACGGAGCGCTTCTTTGATCGTCGTTACCTGGGTTTTCCATTGTGGATCGCTGGTCAGTCGTGTTGCGCCGGAGAGGTGCAGGACTAGTCCAAGTCTCTTGGTGTCGACTGTCTTGGCTACTCCTGCATGAACAAGGACCGCGTCTGCCTCTCCCTGCGAGATGTCATCGACTATTCTAGCCATGTCCTCGAGTCCGTGTATGGGTCCAACGGAGACGCCGTGATCCATTGGAATCACGACCGTCCTGCCGTCGTCGCGAAAGATGCGTCGGAGCCGTCGGGTCTTGCCTGTTTCCATTGGTTCTCACTGGATGTATTTCTGGGCGGAGAGGAGTTCTGCGTTGAGGATCGAGCAGCCTGCTCCTCCCCTCACGAGGTTGTGCCCGAGAGCGATGTATTTGACACCTTTGAGCGCGGGGTCGTTCCGAATCCTTCCAACGCTGACTGTCATCCCCTTGCCTTCGTCAACGTCTATCCTTGTTTGGGGACGATCTTCTTCTTGGCGGACGATTATGGGGTGTGTGGGTGCTGTTGGGAGTTTGAGCTCTTGCGGAGTTGACTTGAATTCAGTCATTACACTAGTTGCGTCTTCTGATGTGATTGGTATTCGGGTCTTTGCGAAGACTGCTTCAATGTGACCATGTATGGTAGGGACGCGGTGGCAGCTTGCGGATACTGTAATCGTTGCAGGTGTTGTAGGTGTTCCCAGTATCTTGTTTGTTTCTCTTTCCACTTTCTCCTCTTCGTTTCTTATGAATGGGATTACGTTTTCAAGAATGTCCATTGAGGCGACCCCTGGGTAGCCTGCTCCAGAAATTGCTTGCATAGAAGAAACGACCACCGTGTCGAGGCCAAACTTGTCATAGAGGGGTTTCAGTGAAAGTGTCAGAATACTAGTTGTGCAGTTGGGATTGGTTGCTATGAATCCGTCCCATTTCATCCGCCTCCTCTGCTCCTCTAGGAGACTCGCATGGTCCGCGTTGACTTCAGGATTGAGCAGAGGCACGTACTGGTCCATTCTGTGCGATGAAGCGTTCGAGAAGACTGGCAACCCTGATCTGGCGAAATCCTCCTCGATCGAAGCTGCGACGTTGGTTGGAAGTGCAGAAAAAACAATATCTGGATCGTCGAGGGCTCGAGGGGTTGCCTCTCCAACCACGAAGTTACGGATCTTCTCTGAAAGGTCTTGTTTACCCTTCAAGCTTGTGCTCTGCGCATAGGATTTTCCCACGCTTTTGTCGCTGGCCGCAACGGATGACACTTCAAACCATGGATGATTGGATAATAGCTGCACGAGCTTTTGGCCCATTATGCCCGTGGCTCCAAGGACCGCAACTCTCTTCTTCCCCATGCTAGTTGCGCTCCAAACTGTTCCGGATCAACCTGCTTGCCCGTTTTCTGGCTTTCCAGTCGAGAACTATGATTACTGAGCTTGTGATAGTCAGTATCCCGAATATGTTGATATCGTTTGACCGCAATGCGTCGCTGATTCTCGCCACCACTCCAGGCGTATCCTCTAGCCCAACTCCTCTAACGGTGATAAGACTCAAGCCTCGTCTTGTGGCCAAGGCCACGCCAGACGGGCTCTCAACTATTTTTGCGTGGAGTCGCGCAATTTGTCTCTCAGTTAAAGAGTCGTCCGAGACGTAGAGTATCATAGAATCAGAGTCTTCCGAAACGGCTAGTAGGTTGCGTTGAACTATGCGGATCGCCTGCCGGGTTAGGTTAGGGTTCTTGGGGAGCCCCTTGCCTACGAGGGTCAGTGATGCGACCGGGTGTGGGTTGTGTACCTTTACGTCAAGTGCTGGTAATGGCTCACCCATGATTATCGTACCTTGTGATCGAAGGTTTGAGGAATTGTGGGAGACGACGCGGATGTTGATGCTCGGGTCCTTGTAGCGTAGCGCTTTACGATGGATGAATTTTGTCCCAGAATCTGCTATTCCTACCAGGGACCGAATGTCGATTGTCTTTAGAAGCCTAGCGTCTTTCACGATCTTCGGGTCGCCGCTCATTATTCCTCGAGCATTAGTGACTAGAACAACTTCTTCTGCTTCTAGGGCTTTTGCTAGGAGTAGGGCCGTCGTATCGCTTCCTCCCCTTCCAAGAGTGCTTATCCGGCCGTCGCGTGTTCTGCCGATGAAACCGGCAATTACGGGGACTACGCCTTCTGACAGGAGCGGCGCGACATATCGTCGTATTCTAGTAATGCATTGTTCTCTTAGCGGGTTCGCGTTTGAGAAACGTTCGTCTGTAATGATGGGCCAGTCTTTGTCAGATGGGTCGAAATAGCGTGCTTGGATTCCTCTCGCCTTCAGCGATGCGGCGAAGATTCGGGCGCTGGTTCTTTCGCCCATGGCTAGAATATCGTCGCGGTCGGTTTCGACGATGCCAGACCTACCATTGGTGAGATCCAAGAGCGTGTCTGTCGTATTGCCGACGGCGCTGACGATGACCACCACTCGGACACCTGCCGAGTATTCGCAGCTCACTGCCTCGGCGGCACGGTTGATCAAACGAGCGTGCGCAAGGCTTGAACCACCAAACTTGACGATAATCGGCCCTCTACGCTTCAGGAATCTGCGTCCACGGGTATGTCTGTTCCTTGCAGCTTGAAGATTTAGAGGTTGTTCGGGCGCTTCAAGCGACGGAGGTCGCGGGGTCGGCCTTATGCCAGTAAAGATGACCACCCATCGCCTTCACCAGAGATGGTGGAGCATATTCTTCCCGCTTATTTAGCGTTATGGAATCCAACCCGGACGACCAACCGCAACAGATACGGAGTTCATCGTCTATTTGCCGGGTCCTGTGATGACGTGGATTCTAGGGATGGCGGTCGTTCGGGATTTGTTAGCTTCTCTGGGATCTGTCACACGAGGGTCGATCGTAGACTTTTTTCTAGGGTCTCCGATAATATCGGGGTCTTTTCACTATCCGGACGGAAACTGTCCGTCATATCTCGTTGGGTGCTGGAGCTTGTGAGAAGCATGTCTAGCCGATTCCAAGGCTGATTCCTAGGGACTATCAGGCCACCTTAGTTTGGAGAGATTTTCCGCTAATCTCGTCCAAGGGCTCTTCCTCAGCTTTTTCCGTGCGATCTGAATTCACAGGCGTTTTCCTAGGGACTACCGGACCACTCGGATCTGGAACCATCTCTGAAGGCCCTTCCGTTCTGGATCCCGTACGGATGCGCGACATAGTTGACATTTGATCGTATCGCGGGTCGCCCAGGCAGCTTTATACTCGTAAACAGCTTCCTTGAAGTGTTCGATTAAGATGCCTGTCAAATCCGAATCCTCACCTGCATCCCTTGCAGTGATATTGGACAAGATGTCCGAGAAGGGGTATTCTTTCAACTTCGATGTGACTCTGGAACTTGCTACTACCTCTCTAAGGCTCGGGACAGTAAGAGTTCACGGGACCATGGAAACTGTGGCCGCTAAGAAGAAGTAGCTTAATCGATCTAGATCTCCCAGCAAAGGCCATTGCGCTCTCCAGGGGTGAAGGGGCCTTGCGTCGGATCCTTCACAGAAATTTGTATCCATAGAAATCCCTAAGAGCTTGAGTACGATTAGTATGATGAATCTGTGTCATGGATCTGGTCCGATGTTCTGAAGGAAGGTCCCTTACCATGCTGGTGATTTACGTTACAATATAGACAGCCCTCAACAATATCGCGTTATGTTGCTTTAGTGGCTGTCCTTACTGGACTTTACGTTGCCTACGGGTATGTTTCCAGTGTTGAACTCAGATCTGCAACCCGCTCTCTGGACCTATTCTTCTTGCTGCCCGCGTTTTTTGCCATACTCGTTTCGCTGACTGGTAAGAGATGGAGTGCTACACTTCTAGCCACGATTAACGGTCTGGTGTTTCTCGGCACTCCTGCGCCCTTCGCTCTGCACATTACTCTCTCGCTAATAGTCAACGGAATCGTCTTTGACTTGTATCTACAGCATGCAAGCAGTAGTTTGCTGGATCCGACTAGGAAGCATCTTGTCCTGGCCGGGGTCTTGGGCAATCTTGCTATGGCGCCGGCTGGTCTGCTGGTGCTTCAAGTTGCCGGTTTTCCATCTTCAGCCGACGTCTGGGCACTAGCGCTGATAGGAGACACGATCGTCGGTGGCGCTGGGGCTTTCTTCGGTGCGACTGTCGTCGAGAGGGTTCGGGGAATACAGACGAGGCGGGTCCTAGAATCTACGGCCTCGATGAAGGTTAGGGCTTAGAGCTTAAAGGGTCGTCACTCTGCTCTTCTAGCTGAGAAACCGAAGTATTCTCAGGCAGGGTTACGATCCGCCCAAATTGGCAGTCTGCTCCATCAGCTTTCGATAAGGGGAAGTTCCCATATGTCAACCAGTAAAACATCAGAGAAAGCAGTTCAGCCACCGAAATTTTGGCATCGAGCCTTGGCGATTTTCGGCGGTTCTAGTCCTCATTGCAACGTGGACCGTCTTGAGTGTGGTTTACGATTTTTCCATCATCGGCTACGCCAATATTGCCACTACATGGGTCTTGTCCAATCGTTCCGTGTTTGGGATCACTGTGATGGTTGGCTTTGGTGGAAGCCTGCTCTCGATCCCTCTCTTGCGAAGACGGGGGCGTCGTCGCAACGGGTCGAGGGAGCCGCTGGGGCCCATGGCACGCGGTCGGCATGTGAGGGTGCACCCATTGATGCTGACTCCCAGGCCGGCTAGGGACTCGCAGTTTGTAATTAGGAAGACGAAGAAAAGAGGCTGGCTTTCATGGAATAGGGACGGTGAAAGACTCCCAGCCTCCATTCACGACTAATCGGCCGATTCTTGACTGGCTAAGATCCGGGAGCGCAGAGTGGTCGCTTTGACAAAATGGTGAAGGAACTCTTAATGCTGACCAGAGAGACCGATTAGTGTCATTCGAGAGGAGGTGTCTTCATGTGCGGTATCTTTGGCTGTGTTCTTCACGATGGTTCTCAAGCTGCTCCGCTGATTCATGCTGCACTGAAGCGCCTTGAGTATAGAGGGTACGATTCGGTCGGCGAAGTTACTGTCGACAGAGACAAGCTTACAGTCAAGAAGGATAGTGGACGATTGGAGGAGGTTCATGCTAAGTTCAATCTTGACGATCTTCCTGGGTCTGTTGGCGTAGGGCATACTCGTTGGGCGACCCATGGAAGACCGGTCTATGAGAACTCGCACCCTCTTCTCGATTGCAAGTCGCGGATAGCGGTCGTCCATAACGGAATCATCGAGAACTATCTCGAGATAAAGAGGGAACTCGAATCGAGCGGGCATCGCTTTCTGTCAAGAACTGACACTGAAGTTGTTGCGCACCTCGTCGAGGACTATATCGCTCAGGGTATGTCGTTGGAGGATGCGTTCAGGAAGACCGTGAACCGGCTTGAGGGAGCGTACGCGATAGTTCTGACAAGCGTAGAGCAGCCGAAGACGATACTCTGCGCCCGGCAGGAGAGCCCTCTGGTGCTGGGTATCGGAGAAGGTGAATACTACTGCGGCTCGGATTTTGCTGCCTTCCTTCCACTTACCAGAAAAGCGGTCCTTCTCGATGAGGGGGAAATGGCCATCCTCAACCCGAGCGGGGCTAGGATTCTGAAACTAAAGAACGCCGCTCCCGTCAAGCGGGACCCGATCACGATCACGTGGGACCCCGAGTCTGCCAAGAAACAGGGCTTCCGCCACTTTATGCTCAAAGAGATTCATGAGCAGGCCCAGTCGCTAAGGGATGCGCTGAGGACGGAGCAGGTCTACTATGACCAGTTCGCAAAGAGGATCATTGACGCGGACAAAGTGTTCATCGTTGCATGTGGCACCTCGTACCACGCCGGGCTGGTTGGTAGCTTGGCACTAGCCAGGCTGGCTGGAATCAATGCGCGAGTCGTGATAGCTAGCGAGTTCTCGGAGGAGGCTCTTGACCTGGTGACCGCGAAGAGTGTCATTCTCGCGATTAGCCAGTCTGGTGAGACGATGGATACGCTGAACGCGGTTCGCGATGCGAGGGCTAAGGGCGCGATGATTCTGAGCGTTTTGAACGTCTTGGGCTCGACTCTGATGCGTCTCTCTACGGTCTACATTGATCAGAATGCTGGTCCTGAGATCGGGGTGGCTTCGACCAAGGCATTCACTAGCCAGATTGCTGTTCTGCTAAGGCTTGCGGCGACTGTCGGAAGAAAGAAGGGGGAAGTGTCGGCGAAGGAGATTACTCAGTTGGAACAGGAGCTGCACCGGGTTCCAGCGCTGATACAGAGCGTGTTGAATACTAAGATCGATGAGATTCGGAGGATTGCTGAGGAATGCGATACTGCCTCAAGCATCTGCTTCTTGGGACGAGGAGTCAATGTTCCGACGGCGCTTGAGGGACGGCTTAAACTGCTCGAGCTGAGCTATGTGCCGGCGATTGCCTATCCGGCTGGGGAGAGTAAGCATGGCTTCATCGCGCTTATTCAGGAGGGCTTTCCTGTCATCTTTGTTGCGCCGAATGATGAGACGCACAAGCGGATTATCGGTAATATTATGGAGATGAAGGCCAGGGGTGCTCGGATTATCTCGATTATCGAGGAGGGGGACGAGGAGATCCGGAACCTCTCAGATCGGGTTATTGAGATTGGAGAGTCTCTTCCGTCGCTGGTGACGCCGCTGGTCTATGTTGTTCCGATGCAATTGCTCGCATACTATCTCTCAGTTATCAAGGGGCATGATCCCGACTATCCGCGCAACTTGGCAAAGAGTGTCACTGTAGAGTAGTGCAGAGAACTGTGTCGGAGAAAACCTCTGAAGAGAAGGAGATTTTCGAGGATAGGCTCGACAGGGCCTTGGATGAGGCGTGGTCTAAGCTGAACCTCGCCCTCGAGAATACGGCAAGACAATCGGGAGAGCTGGAGATGAGTGTTCGGCTCGCGGCTGAGGCGGTCGAGTATAGTAGCGCCTTGTTCAGTCTCACCTACGGCTTGGAGGATGTGGATCCGGAAGTGAGGGTGCGGAGGAATGTGGACACACTGGTGCTGGTGAAGGATTCGGTTGAAGCGCTGAAGCGGGCGCGTGAGCTGCGGGAAAAGTCTGCTACAGAGGCGTATTCGAGCCTTAGAACCGCCGCGGACTATCTCAAGACTGCTTACTTGGACCAGGTCAAGAAGTCAGCGAAGACACCTGGCTGATGCGGCCTAAGATTACCGCGCGAGATTTTGATGGCCCCACCCCGGGGAGGGGGGTCTAGAGACAGATTCTTTCAGTTCAGGCTCAGTCTCGATTTCTAGGGCTGTTTTCAAGCCTGAAACCGGTTTTGGAGAGTGCCGGAAACGAGCAGGAACCCCAAGGAAAACGAGCATCTAGACGTTACTGATACGGGCTAGTCTTGAGAGTACCCGCACGGTTTTTCTGGGACTTTGGAGCATCGTGGAGGTCTTTCAGATCGACAAGATCAAGAAGTGACCCGGAGAGGTTTAACTAGCGGTCTGGCGGGCGCGATACGCTTTCGCGGGCATCTCTGTGGTTAGCTCAATCACATGTCTCGCCGGCGGCGTCGGCGCCGCACGCTTCCTAGAAGGGCTCGCAAACGTCTTCCCGCCGGAAAAGATAACTGTTATTGTAAACACCGGGGACGACCTGCAATACTTGGGCTGTCACGTCAGCCCCGACCTCGACATAGTAACCTACACGCTCGCTGGAATAGCTGACAAAGAGAAAGGCTGGGGAATCGAGGGGGACACTCACAACTGCCTGGATCAACTGGGAAGATATTCTGCTGAAACTTGGTTTCGGATTGGGGATAGAGACTTTGCGACCCACCTGCTTCGAACAGAGTTCTTACAGCAAGGCTTCAACTTGTCAGAAGTGACGGAAAAGATCAGGACTTCGTTGATGATACCGGTGAAGATTCTTCCTATGACCGATCAGATAGTCGCAACGAAGATCAAGACGCCAAGCGGTATCTTGGAGTTCCAGGAATATTTTGTCAAGAGAAGGTTCGAGGACCCGGTGCTGGATGTGACCTATGAGGGTGCAAGCCTAGCCGTGCCAGCTCCCGGCGTTACCCCAGCCATCGAGAAGGCGGACATGATCATCTTCTGTCCCAGTAATCCAGTTCTGAGCATAGGACCCATTCTTGCTATACCGGGAATCCGCGACACCATTTCGAAGACGCGCGCAAAGATCGTTGGGATAAGCCCTATCGTAGCTGGCAAAGCTGTCAAGGGTCCTCTCGACAAGATGATGGAGAACCTAGGATTGGAAGTCTCTCCCTTTGGAGTGGCTCAGCTATACAGAGGATTGATGAAAGGATACGTTATTGACCGGTTAGACGGATCTGTAACGCCCAAGATTGTAAGCCTGGGAATGAAGGTCGCCGCAACGAACACTCTCATGGACTCGAAGGAAGCAAAGATGCAATTGGCACGTGACACGATCAAGTTTGCGGAGACCCTCAATTGAGCCAGCACTGGGCCGTAATCCCTGTCAAGGGTCTTCTGGATAGCAAGAAGAGACTCTCAAGCTATCTCGGGGACAATAAGAAGCTCCTGGTCGAAGCATTACTTCATGATGTCTTGTCCTCTGCATTTCAGTCAAACATGTATGACAAAATTCTAGTGATTTCCCCGGACGACCATGTTGCGGTCCAGGCAAGAATGAACAAGGCAGCCTTTGTCAAACAGACCAGCTTTGGGCTTAATCACGCCGTCGAACAAGCGAACAGACTTGCGCAGAGAGAGAACGTGCTTTCTCTCACGACGATTCTAGCAGATATCCCGTTAGCAGAACCTCGAGACTTTAGAGAACTCCTAAGCCTCGGGGATGAAGGTCGCAAGGTTGTGATTGCGCCATCGCTGAAGGGGGGAACGAATGTGCTGATCACTCGTCCGCCGGGCGCTGTCCGGCCTAGCTACGGTCGATGGAGCTACTCGAAACATCTGCGCCAAGCTCAGCTGAACGGGATAACTCTATACTCGATCTCGAATTCTCGGCTTTCATTCGATATTGATACTGTGGACGATCTGAACGAGTTGAAGCGTCGAGACCTTGACCTGAGGACGGCTTCGGGAAGGGCGCTGTCACGCCTCGGTCCCGTCCTAAGATCGATGAAGGTTTCACTGCCAAAAGATGTTTACTCATAATTGGGTAGAAACTCTTTTATGAGTAGGAGGAACGCCGCTCGCCAATGCTGCAACGCTCGCCTCCAGTAACCTCATTGACACTCGTTGCGTCGATGGGAGCTGTTGGGAATGTACTGGGAGTTCTTGCCATACTCATCGGTAGGATACCGACTCCGGGCGTGGCACAGGTAGCATTGGATTTCTCGAGCGTTGCCGTTGTGATCGTGGCAATTTTTGCTGGATGGAGGCTGGGGGCACTCACGGGTCTCATTGCTGGGGTAGGTCCCATGATTTTGTTTGGATACGTTTACGGAAGTACAGGTCTGATCACAGTTCTACTTCCTGTGGGAAAGGCGTTGACCGGATTCTTTGTGGGAATAATCGCTCAGCTCGTCGGTTCCAATAGGAAGATCCGTCCTCCATACGTACTGGGCGCGATCTTGATAGGGTTCATTCCGGAAGCGGTCCTCACCTGGTTCTACTTCGTCAATCTAGTGCCATTCTTTGTGCAAGGCGCGAGTTTCTGGGCCCCTGCGCTCGCCCTACCAGTCCTCGTGAAAGCATGGGCTGAAATGACTATCATCGCATTTCTGACGATCGCACTAATTCGCAACGCCGGCTTCAGGTCTATCCTTGACCGTCTAGTACCCAGCCAGAATTTCTAAGCATCCCCGCCGGAGGCGTTGGGAAGCGAGGTACGACCGGTCCCGCGGTCATCGCGCTTTCTGACGAACCAGAGCAGCTTTCGAAGCTGGCTTCTTTCCCGAATGTCTTAAGTCTATGATGTTCTGCTCGTCGGGACCAGTTCCGATAACACTGACAGCAACACCTGTTTCTCGCTCGATCTTAGACACGAAGTCGCGAGCCTCAAGTGGGAGTCTCGAAAATTCATTAACTTCCCTAGCTCCAGAGAAAAGAACATCGAGTTTTGTCAGAGCAATCTGGGTCCCACCGTTGAGCTGTATTGCCCGCTTGGCCAGTTTGAAGTCGAAGGGAGCCGCCCTTCTCTCGCGCCCAGTAACAGTCCCGTGCTCCATCCAACCTCGACGCAACACCTCGTCTCTGCTAAGCTGTCCTTCGAGGGGACCCTCTCCCACTCTGGTGACATAGGACTTGAAGATGACCATCACATCGTCAACATCCGTCGGACCTATCCCGACGTCCGCACAGGCTTGGGATGCTGTCACATCTTTTGAGGTTACGTACGGGTATGTTCCGTGATAGAGGCTGAGGAATGTTCCCTGTGTTCCTTCGACCATGACGTTTCCGCCCCTCGCTAGGCTCTGGTGGATCTCTGCGGCGGTATCTCCGACGAACGGTCGAAGCTGTGGTTCTTGCCGAGCTAGTTTGACCATTCGAAGGGCTCGCTCTGCGTTGCAAGCTCCTACGCCGCTTTTTGTGGAGCCTATCTTTTTCGAAAGATGCTCAGAGTCGCATTCCTGTGTTTTGTGGCGTTCTTCGAGCATTGGGCATTGAAAATCCACGCCTAGTCTGCGTTCGGATCCGGTCTCCTTGATCTCGTCCAGTAGGACTTTGGTTTCTACGGGTACTCCGGGTCCGATTAGTAGCCGGGTTGATGCGCTGACGAATCCGCTGGGCACGAGCCTGAGATGGTATTCTCGGCCTTGGTGGAAGACAGTATGGCCTGCGTTCGGTCCGTTTCCTCCTCTCACGCATATGTCGGGCTTGTCCTTCAGGGCCAGGTAGGCAGCTATCTTGCCTCTAGGGGACGATTAGTCTCGTCTTTCCCTTCGTCCCCGAAGAACCCCCCGACGATCACCGTAACGGGCAAATCGTTATCCGCGCGAATTCGAATGCTGATCGAATAAGACTTTGGAAAGGACTCTTTCCTTGAATATACGAGAAATTCAGACTATACTTTTGTCGATCTCTCGGTCTTCGCCCTTACCGGAGTCTGAGTTTCAACTGGTAGAATGTGCTATGCGGGTTTGACCGTGATGACGCCGGCAAGCCAGTTGTGCCAGGCACAGAAGTACTTGTAGACTCCAGGGCCTGTAAGTGTAACAGTGAATGTCTTTTCAGGGAGGATCAAGTCGGAGTTGAAGGTCGAGGCGCCCGTGGGAACCTGAAACGACGTAACCGTATGAGCGACGCTATCATCATTGACCCATTCGATGGTGTTGTTGACACCAACGACAACCGTTTTGTTGACCGGGAATTGGAAGGTTGGCGATGATAGGTCAGTAAAGTTGTGCCAGCTTGCGGGGGGTACCGAGGAGTACTTTGGAATATGAATTACCGTCATGGGTGGGGAAAGCTGTGAAGGTTTCTGAGCTAAGGCGTAGGCGTACACACCAACGAAAGCCGCTCCTACAGTGACCGCTATTAGGACGATCGGGAGGTATCTCGTTGTCATTAGGTGACTCCTGGAGTGTTTGACTATTGTCGATGTTAAGCCTTGCCGGCATCATGAACTGCCGTTTGCAACGCTAGCCACTTATGGAGTGTGGCGGCTCGAAGGCTTAGCCTGTAACGATTACGGTTCCGTGCATCCATGGATGGTAGGTACATGTGTAGTTGTACACGCCATCGACTGTAAAGCTCTCCTTGAATGTTGCTGTGTTGTCGGTTGAGTTCATCGGGCCTGAGTCGAATGTTGAGGCACCTGAGGGAACACTGGTAGATGTTACGGTATGAAGAACCGGATCGTTGTGGTCCAGGTGACCGTGCCACCTTTTGCGACCGTCACACTAGAGGGCTGGAAATTGAGGGATGGTACGGTGCCAACGCCTTTCGGTATCGAAACTCCTATGCTTGAAGGCGCGTTATTTGACGAGTTGGAGAGCGAGAAGACCCTGGGCCCTCCAGTGAGGTGGCTGGCGTTCAATCGAGGCCTGGACCCCATCGACACTATCACTCAGCTCAGGAAAGAACATGCCCAGAATCGCTTTAGGATGGGAGTCGGCGACCAGGGGAGTGTGCGGATATGCAGACAACCAGCGTCGTCGAGCTTGCGTCGATAATCAAGACAACACTTTGGAGGGCGCTGGAAGTGGCTTCATTACTTTTGAAGATCGATGACTACTTCCAGGTGAAGGAACGGGCCCTGTTTCACAAACAATGACTGGACACTGTTCCGGGCGGGCATTGATAGTTTCAGCCCGCCCTGTCGTTCGTCATTGCGTTGGCTGAGAACGCTCCGCATTGTTTCTTAGCGGAAACTCATCATCGAATCCAGGCATATCATACATGCAATTTAACTTGTGCGCAAAGGTGCAGAAACGATAAGTTGATTCAGATGCGCGCTTTTCCGCACAGCCCACAGAAGACCCCTTCGGGGTCCATGCTGCCGCCGCAGTAACCGCATGTCTTGGGCAGGGTATTGTCGATTCCAAGTGGCCGACTGCTTGGCACATCATCCTTTTCGTATCTCTTGGCGAACCAGATTGCTCCCTCGATGAGTATAATCATTGGAATGAACAAGGCGATATCCGCCAGAGGACCCCCATCAGGGGATGCGATGGCAGTTGCAATTAGGGTGAAAGCCCACACATATTTTCTATTCTTCCTGAGAGCACTCGTTCCAACGAAATGCAGCTTGACTAGGACTACGAAGACTAGTGGGAGGGTGAAAGCGAGCCCGGTAAGGACGATGATGAAGAAGATTAGGTTATAGAACTGGTCGGCGTCGATGAGAGTAGCTATTCCAACCCACGAAAAGGTGAAGATTGAGAAGTAGAAGACGAACGGGATCAGGACAAAGAATGCAAAAAGAGCTCCCGCCAAGAAGAGGACCGTGAAACCGGTAACGAAGGGATAGATGGATTGGCGCTCGCTTGGTCGTATTGCGGGATCGACAAACTTGTACATCTCATACGCTAGCACCGGTGTGCTGATTCCGAATCCAAAAACGGCGGCCCCAACCACGATTACTTCTAGCGGTGTGGTCACTGTGGGCCCGATCAGGGTGAATTGGGGAGGTAACAGTCTATTTCGAATTTCCAGAAGAATTATAGTAATCAGTGGGTGGTAGAGTTGGAATGGATTCTTGAAGACTGACAAGTCTCCAGGAAGTACCAGGAGCAGGATTGTCGAAATGAAGAATGCGTAGACCCATTTCTTGAGGCGAACCGAAAGCTCTGCGACGTGGTCCCATATTGGGACAAGCTTCTCGCGATCCTGATCTTCGGTCAAGGACTTTTGTTACACTCGCATAGACTCCGCCCGATCTCATTTACAGACGATTTCAGGCCCTACGGATGAGACGAGAACTCGGACCACCGGTAAAACTTTCGTTGGATCCTTCTTCTGTCCAGCATGAAACTGGGCGTTACTTATGCGCGTTTCGAACGATTTCGTCAGAGATCTGTTGGCGGGTCTTTCCCTCAGTGTTTATGCCGAGGCGGTGCGCCGTCTCGACGAGGCTATCTGGCGTTGGGGAGTCGGTGGGGGGAGTGGACGTTGGTTGCATTAATCCTCGGGAAGCGTCATCGAACTCCTTTCTTGCTCTACCTAGAGACTTGGCGAGTTCTGGAATCTTGGATGGACCCCAGATGAGTATGACTGCAATTACGCCCAGTATCAGGAGTATCTGAAACGGGTCGGCGATTGCCAATGTATATCCGTTGTCAGGCCGGACGAATGCTCACCTTTAACCCTTTACCATAATCATTACAGCATCTATCCCTGTTCTGGGGAAACCTTATGGAATGCGCGGCTCTCGGACCGGGAAGGTCGTCGGTCGCTGAAAATAATCGTCTGTCTGCGACGGGTTCCAGACACGGCAGCCCGTATCAAGATTGCCGGTGACGGCAAATCGATCGATACTTCAGATATGGAGTTTGTAATGAATCCCTACGAGGAGTATGCCCTAGAACAGGGAGTCCAGCTCAAAGAGAAGCATGGGGGGGAAGTGACCGTTCTCACGCTTGGACCCGAAAAGTCGACCCAGGTGATAATGAAAGCCCTCGCCCTCGGCGCTGACAATGCAACCCACATGAGAACCAGCGATCCTCACAGCGACCCGAGTTCCATCGCGAGAGCAATCGCCGCCGAACTCAAGTCCCACCCGTTCGACATCCTCCTTTTCGGTAAGAAAGGCGTCGATGATGACAACCAGCAAGTCGGACAGATGGTCGCAGAACTACTAGAGATTCCCTGCATCACTCAGATCGTCAAGCTCGAAATCTCGAACGGAAATGCTACCGCTCAAAGAGAAGTTGAAGGTGGAGGAATCATCGTCGAAACAGCTCTCCCCGCTGCATTCACCGCTGAGAAAGACCTGACCGTCCCACGTTACGCGTCCCTCCGCGAGCTCGTGGCGGCCAAGAAGAAACCAATAACAGTTAAGGACGTGACGCTCCAGCCTTCACTCCTAGAAGTGGTCTCAGTACAATATCCGCCCCCCCGTGCCCCGGGAAAGATAGTGGGGAAAGGAGCGGAAGCGGTTCCCGTTCTAGTGAAGCTGTTGCACGAAGAAGCGAAGGTCATCTAGACAAGAATGTTAGGACCCGTCCTGGTCTTCGCCGAATCATCCGGCGGATCCTTTCGAAAAGCCGCCTACGAAGCTGTCACCGAGGGACGAAGGCTAGCCGACCTCTTGAAAGTCGAAGAGTACGCTCTAGCAATTGGTAGCGGTGTCAACGAAAGGTCAGCCGACCTCGGGCGATATGGTACAGACAAGGTCCTGATTGCAGACGATCCTAGTTTCGCCCTGTTCAACCCTGACTACTACCGTCAGATCACACTCGATGCTGTGAAGAAGATCAACCCGGGCATAATCTTAGCCGCGGCGACTTCTTCAGGGAAGGATCTCGCACCTCGGCTCGCAGTTCATCTCAACGCCGGTCTCGCGACTGAGTGCACTCAAATCGATCTTGACAATGGTCGAGTCGTCGCCACCAGACCAGCCTACGCTGGAAAGGTCCTCTTGAAAGTCAAAATCACCAGCACACCGGCCATCGCAACCCTTCGACCGAACGTATTCACAGCCAAAGAAGCCATCCCACGGAAAAACCCTGTCACGGAACGAATCAGCCTCAACAGACCCAACTCGAGAATGGCAGTCAAAGAATTCGTTACTCACGGCGCAAAGAAGCTCGATCTCACAGAAGCGAGCGTGATAGTCTCAGGGGGGCGCGGAATGGGCGGCCCTCAGAACTATAAGATTCTCGAAGAACTTGCAGAAGCCATGGGCGGAGTCGTCGGAGCGTCACGGGCCTCTGTCGATTCGGGCTGGAGGCCACACTCGGACCAAGTCGGCCAGACCGGCCGGACCGTCTCCCCGACGCTCTACATTGCCTGTGGAATCTCAGGAGCCATACAGCACCGTGTGGGAATGATCAATTCTAAGGTGATCGTGGCGATCAACAAGGACCCTGAAGCCCCGATCTTCGGATTCGCAGACTACGGGATAGTAGGGGACGTGTTCCAAGTCGTCCCTGCGTTGACGCAGGAGATGAAGAGGTTCTACGGAAAGAACTAGGGTCGAGCAGCCTATTCGACGCGGGATTTTAGGAACTTGCCTATCTGCTGGCTCAACGGGCTTCTTGAAACGTCGATCACGGGCATTTCCGTGTTGCCCGACTTTACGTTGTGGCTGAATTCTGGCATTGGTGCAAAACTGATTGATGCAATGTACAGTTCTCCCTTCGCATACTCCTCAGGCATCTCAGGAGGAGGGATCGGCTGTGACACGAACACCATTCCTTCGCACCAGTTGAGCAGTATCGGTTGACCCATCTTCATGATAATGGCTAGAGAGCCTACTAGCTGCTGCGGATTGTCATACTTGACCAGTTCTCTTACAACGACTTTTTTCAGTGGTTCGTGAGCGATTTCGACTGTTGACAATTGTCTCGACCCGGTTCGGTCGTTCATGGGCCTATTTGTTTGTTAGGTAGGGTGTCTCGCGCGAGTTATCCGGACTTGAATGTGACTCCCTTGCCGCCTGAGGGGTACTTCCAGGTTATCGCGCCTGCTCCGAGCTTGTGGCATACGATTAGACAGGCGCCGGTCTCCATGCAGCCCTCTGTATTGTAGTTGAGCTTGTCCTGCCACTTATAGACCTCCGCCGGGCAGATGTAGAGGCATGGTTTCATCTTGCACTGTTCGCACTTGTTAGTGTCGACTACGATGAACGGTTCGGGATCTTTCGTGAAGTTGACCAGGGCGAGTCTCTTGTCTAGAGTAACTGGTTCTTCCGAGGTCATGGCTAGAAAGTTCTCGCTCCGCCGATCATGTCTCGAACTAGGGAGAAGATGGATACTCTGCCTTTCGCCTGTGAACGTAGCTCTTTGAATATCTTCTTCTTGCCACTTCCGTCCACTCGATAGATCGCCTCGGCTATTGAGCAGACTAGCTCCGGATAGATGGTGTAGAGGCGGTCCTTCCTGAGATAGGATGGAACTCTGTTGAATGTGTACATGTCTTTCAGAGCTGGGTCGGCTCGAAGTTTTGTCTCGAATGTCTGTAGAGCACTCGCAGAATAGTCCTGTTTCTTACGAGCTTCTAGGACTGTCTGAGCTGCAGCGACTCCTGACCGAATCGCTATATCTACACCGCGGAACGTGTAGCCATTGTTCAGCAGGTGACCGGCAGCGTCTCCCGCGACAATCATACCGTCTGTGTATGGCCGAGTCAACATTCTGGGTCCGGCTTCCGGAATCATGTGAGCATCATACTCGACAGTCTTTCCGCCTTTGATCAGTCGGCTTATCTTGGGATGTTTTCGCAGTTTTTCCATGAAGCTCGAAGATTGTACCTGCTTCGAGGAAACGTCGTCGCCTCCGACGACCATTCCCAGTGCAATGCTGTCTTTGTTTGTGTAGAGGAAGCCTCCGCCGCGAAGGCCTCCAGAGCAGGATCCCACGAATACGTGGGCTGCTCCTTGACCCGGGTCCAGTCCAAGGCGTTCCTCAATGGTTTCGCTCGGAAGCTCTATGACGTCCTTCGTTCCCATGGAGATCTGATTGGGCTCAAGCATTGTCACAAGTCCAGCCTTTCTCGCCATGCCAGTTGTTGTCCCGTCGCAAGCGATTACCGCGTCTGTGGGAATCTTGTCTTGGCCAGCAACGATGCCCTTCACTCGGCCATTCTCCATCATCAGATCGTCCACCCTAGATTCTGTGATGAGCGAGGCTCCAGACTTCTCTGCCTGTTCAGCCAACCACTTGTCGAATTTGGCCCGCTTGGCTGTGAAGCTGCCTTCTGGATCCTTCGACTCGAACTCTACGGAGAATGCGCTGTCGTCTGTCATGAAGGTAATTCCTTCTTTCCGGACGAAGCGCTCGATGGGAGCCTCTTTCCAGGAGTTTCCCAGGAGTTTCTTGAGGGCGTAAGAGTAGATTCTGCCGCCAAACACATTCTTTGCTCCGGGAAAAGCTCCGCGCTCTACGAGCAAGACTTTGACCCCTTCCTTGGCGAGAGTTAGGGCGGCGGCGCTTCCGGCGGGTCCCGCTCCTACAACGACTACCTCGAATCCTTCCTGTGACAAGGCTGCGGTTCGAGGTGAACGGGCGGCTTATTCAGTTTGACTTTGGTAGGTCATTGCGGGGGCTCTTCCTTCTGCTCAGATTCCTTGACCCATCTCCGCTTGAGGATTTCTTGTGTCAACTCGACTGCTCTCTTGACCTGTCTCTGGAGAGCCATGGGATCATACCCAACCGGAGGCTTCGAGTCCAGATACGGCTTGTACATGTCGAAGTCGAGGAACTTTTTGCTCGATTCGAATATGCTCATGAGGGCTGAGCTCTCCATGAGCTCTATGTCTGAGCGTCTACAGTGATAGAATCCGTCCTCTCTGGCGAAGGTGATCTTCTCGTTTCCAAGCGAATCGTTGTGAATATCTTCCCAGAGGTTCTTGTCGACCTCGCTCTCATCTGCCGCTCCAGCCGCTATCTTCGAAGCGTAATCCTCGAACAGTTGGGCTGCTTGAGCCTCTGAAATCTCTAGGGCTTTGGAAAGCTCTGGAAACGTGAGCCCCTTCTTTCTTAGGTAGTAGCAGGCCTCTTGGAGATAGGGTATCATGTCGGAATCGATAGACTCGCTCACCCTTTTGCACGTGGAAAACGAATGCTGTCTACTGCTAATAAGGGCCACTCGGGAATGTTTCGAGACTCAAACGGCGACTTTGGGCATGCCGCTCTTGAAGTATCTTCTACAGTTTCGGCATTGCAGTCTTCCCTCCGAGAGGGTCTTCAGAGGGTTATCGCAGAAGGGGCAGACGTCGATCATGGATAGGCGGGCAGAGGTTCCCGCGGCTTTAGTCATCCCAATCGCACCTGCATCCTTGAGGATCATGTTGAGATGTCCTCGACGGTAAGCGGCAAGTGAGGCTGCAGCCCCACCGGCAATCCCCACCGTTAAAGCAGCTTCAGGCCCGATGCCTGACCAGAGCCCAGACATGTACGTCTGCATGAACGGGTTATGGAGGTACTCATTGTACAGCCACAGTGCCAGTGAGACGTTCAAGACGAGTTGAGCGGCTACTAGAAAGGTGTACTTTGACACCGATATCGAGGAGAGTCTAATTCCCATGGAGATGTCTCGGACCGACCAGCAAGCGATCCGCAACCTGACTAGGCCAGGGCCTGAAAAATAAATCTGCCTGAAATCAGCGGGTGTCCACTCGACCGTCGGCGCTAGACTACCTTAGCTAGACGATGGATCTTGGCGGATCAGTGTCAAACAGCGGAATGAGAACGGCCTGATTGACTCCGGCGACGTGCCCGGCCGGTTCTAGCGGTACGCTTCATAGTCTGGGCCCAATAGGCTGACAGCTATCTTCTGGACCATGATCTCGTCAGTGCCCTCGTAGATGCGGCAGACCCTCGTGTCAACCAGGTGCCGCGGGGCACGCGTCTCGAAGCTGTAGCCGCTTGAGCCGAAAATCTGGACCGTGCGATCAGCTGCCTCGAACGAGGCGTTGGACGCGAAATATTTCGCCTTCGCAATCATGATGTCCGCCTCATCCCGAAACTCGCGGTCCTCCGGGTTAGAATCGCTCCTCTGCTTCAACAATGCCGCCTTGTACACGAGATTCTTTGCCGCTTCGAGATTGGTCGACATGTCGCCGATGTGTCGCTGGACAAGCTGATGCTTCCCGATCGGCTTTCCATGCTGGACCCGTTGCCTGGAATACGCGACAGCCTCGTCGATACAGTCCTCGATCACGCCGAGACAGCCTGCCGCCACGCTCAAACGCCCGCTCATCAGACCAGAATACGCTATGCTCAGCCCCTTTCCTGGCTGTCCCATCATGTTCTCCTTAGGAACCCGACAATTATCTAGAAAGATTGACCCAGTGTCGGATGTAGGCATGCCGAGCTTGTGCTTCTGTTGCTGGCTCGAATATCCCTCAAATCCTTTCTCGACGATAAAGGCGCACATGCCCTCCTTCTTCCCCTTCGGATAGGCAAACACGACCGCAACATCAGCGATGCTACCGTTTGAAATCCAAGCCTTGCTACCATTCAAAAGATAGTAACTTCCCTTGTCCTCGAACGTGGTCCTGAGTGACGCGGGATCGCTTCCCGCGGTCGGCTCTGTGAGCCCGAAGCACATGATCTTCTCCCCTCTCGTGGCTGGAGGAAGATACCGCTCCTTCTGGTCTTCACTCGCCCACTTCTGAATCGTCACTTGGCCGAGAGAGACATGGCCAGAGAGAAACGTTCTCACACCGGTCCCTTCCTTGCCTATCCTCTCAAGCGCCAAGGCGTAAGTGAGAACATCCGCCCCCTGCCCCTCCCCATACTTTCGCGAGATAGGAAGCCCCAGCAACTGAGCCTTCCTGAATATAGGAGCAAGATGATCATTGAACCGCCCCGCCAAGTAAGCTTCATCTTCAAATGGCCGAAGCTCTCGACACGCGCGATCTACCTCGTCGAGGACCAATCTCTGTTCATCAGAAACGTCAAAATTCATCCGCGAAAGATCCCCGATGCCAGTATCAACAATCGTCTTCAAACATCAGCACACTCCACACACTCTTTCACGTTCTATTTTTGTCAAAAGTTATATCATCGGGTTCTTAGCCATTTGCTCCGAGGCTAGTAATTGCCGATACAGGTCGAGGAAGAAGACATTCCCTTCTTCGCAGAAGTCATCGCAGGCGGACGAATTACCATTCCCGAGGAAATAAGGAAAATATTCGGAGTTAAAGACGGCGACCATGTCATGTGCCGCGTCCGGCTCGTCAAGCGAGCAGAGGACGTAAAGTAACACTCCACAAGACACGCATTTCGCCAAGTTCTTCCTCTCATCCTGACAATCTTAAATAGAGTCGCAACCACCGAGACTCTTCTGGTTCCCCAGTTGACACTGGCAACCGCCGATCCCACCAAGGTGGTGGACGATTTTCGAGACAAGTCCATTCTTGTGATTGGGGACCTAATAGTCGACCGCTACGTCCATTCACAGGGTCGAAAACTCTCCCGCGAAGCCCCCGTCCCGGTAGCCGATTTCCTGAGCGAGGAGCTGGTTCTCGGAGGAGCCTCCAACCTAACGAACAACCTCGTTGCGCTGGGAGCCAAAGTCAAGGTTCTAGGGGTGGTTGGAAAGGATGAGGCGGGACGATGGTTGGTTGAAGAGCTTCAGAGAAGAGGCGCCGACACGTCCGGAGTTATCGTTAACGACCGGCCTACCAGCCTAAAGACGCGTTTCATACTGAACCATCGGCAGTACCTTCGAATAGACAAGGAGGACCGTTCCGATGTTGAGCCGCATGTCACAAGACAGTTCCTAGGTGCTCTTCGAGAGCAGGTCAGTAATGTGGACGGCGTCGTCTTCTCGGACTATGATAAGGGCGTGATAACCCCCGAACTGATAAGCAATGTCGTGGAAGAGTGCCGGGTCCAGAACAAGAAGGTTCTCGCGCAACCCAAAGTTCGACATTATCTCGACTACATCGGACTCACCATGGTGAAGTCGAACGCTCGAGAGGGTAGCATCGCGACAGGAGTTTCAATGATCAACGATACATCCCTCCGAAACATGGGACACAATCTGATGACAAGGCTGGAGTGCGAGAGTCTACTTCTCACGCGAAGCGAGCAGGGCATGATTCTCTTCGAGAAAAAGAACATCACTAGCTTCCCCGCATTGAAGGGCCCCAAGCCCGGATTCAACGCTGTAGGAGTCCGAGACTGCATGACCGCAGTCCTTGCAATGTCAATGGCCTCAAACGCACCAGTTCGAGAAGCGGTCCTGTTAGCAGGTCTCGCAGCGGCTCAGCAGGCGGATGAGATAGGCACAGTGGTAGTGGATTTGAACGAACTTCGATCTCAAGCTAGCACAACCGTAGAGCTTGCAGAACAGATAGTTCAAGTCCCGGTCCACTAGACATGGAGCAAGCCCAAATCCCGACCGGGATGCTCCTCCAGAAAGCAGTCAGGATCCGAACCGATATTTTGGAAATGGTCGCAGAGGCAAAATCGGGCCACCCGGGCGGAAGCCTTTCCGCGGTCGAGATCCTAGTATCCTTATTCTTCTACAAAATGCGCCACGATCCCAAAAGACCCGACTGGCCAGACCGAGACAGATTCATTCTCTCAAAGGGACACGCTGCTCCAGTATTGTTCGCTACGCTCGCAGAATCCGGATACTTCCCAGTAACCGAACTGAAGACCCTCCGAAAACTAGGCAGCATGCTCCAGGGCCATCCGGACCTGAAAGTTCCTGGGGTGGAATTCCCCGGCGGCTCACTGGGGATTGGGCTTTCGGCAGCAATCGGCGTGGCGCTCGCAGGCAAGTTGGACAAGAAGGACTACCGGGTCTATGCGCTCCTTGGCGATGGTGAGATGGATGAGGGCGAGACATGGGAAGCGGCAATGGCAGCTTCCAAGTTCAAACTTGACAATTTGACAGCCATCGTAGACCGCAACGGCATACAGCAGGACGGTCTAACAGAGCAGATAATGCCGATAGAACCTCTCGGCTACAAGTGGAAGGCTTTCAACTGGCATGTTCTAGAAGTTGACGGGTTCGATCTGCGCCAAGTTATCGAAGCCTTGGAGAAGGCCGAGAACATGAGGAACAGACCCACAGTCATTATTGCACACACTGTCAAAGGAAAGGGCGTCTCGTTCATGGAATGGGACCCTGCATACCACGGCAAGGCTCCGGACAAGGACACTGTAAGAAAACTTGTGGAGCATATGAGACAGGAATGATCGCGATGAGATTGGACGGAACGCTCGGTCTCAGGAGTTGTACCGTCTAGTGCTGTTGCAGATGAGTTCGATGCGCGACGCCTACGCAGAGGCGCTCCTCGAGCTAGGGTCTAGAGATTCCCGAGTCGTGGTGCTCGGGGCCGACACGTCAGTATCGATAAAGACCAGCCTATTTGCGGACAGATTCCCTGAACGTTTCTTCAATGTCGGAATCGCGGAAGCGAACATGATCGGGATCGCCGCGGGACTTGCTCTCGCCGAAAAGATTCCATACGTAAGCACGTATTCCGCTTTTGTCCCAGGCAAGTGCCTTGACCAGATCCGAAACGCCATCGCTTATCCGAATCTAAGCGTCAAGATCGTCTCCTCACATGGAGGTCTCACCGTTGGTCCTGACGGGGCTTCCCACCAGACGGTTGAGGATGTTGCCGCAATAAGGGCGATTCCGAACATGCGAGTTGTCGTCCCCGCCGACGCGAACTCTACGAGGGCACTAGTGACTCAGTCATGGAATATTCCTGGACCGTTTTACATCCGTCTCAGCAGAGCAAATGTTGCGGAGATCTATCCAACGCCTTCAGATCTGCTAGTGGGACATGCGAAGGTCCTCAAGGAGGGCTCCGATGTCACGATTATCGCCTGCGGAGTTATGGTCAATGAGGCGTTGGATGCCGCCGAGTCGCTGTCCAAGGAGAGAATTTCAGCTGAGTTGTGGACTCCCACACGCTCAAACCTTTCGATTCTGTGACCGTTCTTAGGACTGCAAGGAAGACCGGCGCGATAGTAACTGCAGAGGAGCAGAGTATCATCGGTGGTCTCGGAAGCGCAGTGGCAGAAACGGTCTCCGAATCATATCCGGTCCCAGTGTCGAGAGTTGGCGTTCGCGACACCTTCGGAGAGTCTGGAGAGCATAAGGAGCTGATGGTGAAATACGGTATCACCTCCCAGGATATCGTCAAGGCGTCAAGGAAGCTCGTCGCGTCTCGGTGATCAAGGGATGAAGATCTTCCTAGACACCGCAAACATACCGTCAATCAAGACCTTCGTCGACATGGGAGTTCTCGACGGGATAACCACAAACCCGACGCTTATCGCGAAAGAGAAAAGAGAATTCACTGAACTAGTTCTTGACATTTTGAGGCTCGTTCCTGGTCCGGTCAACCTGGAGGTAGTGAGCCAAGAGTCCGATGGAATGATACGCGAAGGGCACGACCTTGCCGCCCTCGGACCCAACGTTGTGGTAAAGTGTCCCATGACCGCAGAAGGGCTCAAGGCCGTGAGACGGCTTCACAAAGATGGTATCAAGACGAACGTAACTCTCATCTTTTCTCCAAACCAAGCGCTCCTCGCGGCAAAGGCTGGAGCAGACTATGCGAGTCCCTTCATCGGCCGACTAGACGACGCAGGCCACGACGGCATGAAGATTATCGAAGAGATTCTTCCGATCTACAGAAACTACGGATTCGAGACTCAAGTTCTCGTCGCGAGCATAAGACATCCCGTCCACGTGGCAGAGGCGGCGAAGCTAGGAGCACATGTCGCAACCATGCCCCCGGATGTCTTGGATAAAATGATAAAGCATCCACTGACTGATATCGGACTAAAACGATTCTTGGACGACTGGGAGAAAGCAGGCCTCAAACTTCCAGAAGGAACCTCCTCTCCAATGAAGCCAAAGCCCATGATTCAGCGAGCATAGATCATGAGATCTGTACTAATAAGCAATCCCTTTGGATTCTAACACGTTGATGGCCGTCAATCTTTTGAATAAGCTCTGATTCCTCTCTCTGTTACCCTTTGGCGAAGTTCGTATTTGTCACCGGCGGAGTAATGTCCGGTATCGGAAAGGGAGTAATCGCAGCATCCATCGGAAAGATTCTACAATCAAGAGGATTCAGAGTCACCGCGATCAAGATAGATCCCTATCTCAACTATGACGCTGGAACGATGAACCCGTACATTCACGGCGAGGTCTTCGTCACCGAAGACGGCGGCGAGACAGACATGGACATTGGAACATACGAACGGTTCCTCGACATCAATGTGCCCAAGAGCCACAACATAACAACAGGCCAGATTTACTCCACGGTAATCGATCGCGAGAGAAAAGGAGATTTTCTCGGAAAATGTGTACAGATAATCCCTCACATTACTGACGAGATCAAGGAACGGCTGAGGAAAGTTGCAGGCGAGGGAGTTGACATGGTCATTGTTGAGATCGGCGGGACAGTCGGTGATATCGAATCTCTGCCATATCTGGAAGCGGCCAGACAGTTCCGGCTGGACGAGGGAATCAGCAACGTCGTCAACGTACACGTTACGCTCGTCCCAATGCTTGATGTTGTGGGAGAACAGAAGACAAAGCCCACACAGCACAGCGTACAAGAGCTTCGGAGGATAGGTGTGCAGCCAGACGTAATCGTCGCACGAAGCAAGGTTCCGCTCAGAGCGGACCCCCGGAAGAAGATAGCCCTTTTCTGCAACGTGGAAGAGTCCGCTGTCTTCACCTCTCAAGATATCGCAAGCATCTACGAATCGCCCCTCGTCTTGGACGAGCAGGGCCTCGGAAACTATCTCGTAAACCGATTCGGGCTGGCGAAGAACGAGCCTGACTGGGATTCCTGGAGGAAGATGCTGAAGAGCCACTTGAACCCTCAAAACCACGTAACGATCGCGATCTGCGGAAAATATGCTGAGCTGGCCGATTGCTATGTCAGCGTCAATGATGCTCTCCGGGATGCCGGCGCGACCGCTGACGCAAAGGTCGACTTAGAGTTCATCGAAACAGACGACTTCGAGAAGGATCCGTCAAGAGTCAGGATATTGTCCAGCTTCGACGGAGTCCTCGTCCCAGGAGGCTTTGGCTCCCGTGGGTCTGAGGGAAAGATAAAGGCGATAGAATACTCGCGAACACATAACATTCCATTCCTAGGAATCTGCTTCGGATTCCAGTTGGCAGTTGTCGAATATGCACGCAGTCTAGGCATTGAGAACGCGGCCAGTTCTGAGCTGGACCCCCGATCAATAAATCATGTAATCGACTTGATGCCCGAGCAGAACAATGTTCTCGAGAAAGGAGGAACTATGAGACTTGGGGCGCACGAGATATTGATTGACGAGGGGAGTCTAGCCCATTCACTCTACCAGAAGACAAAAGTCTGGGAGAGGCATAGGCACCGGTACGAGGTAAATCCTCGGTACATTCCACAATTGGCATCGGGCGGATTGAGATTTTCCGGGAAGAGTGATTCTAACCGGAGAATGGAAATCTTGGAGTTGTCAAAGAACAAGTTCCATTTCGCGACGCAATTCCACGCGGAATTCAAGTCAAGACCCGGACGACCATCACCACCATATTTCGGCCTAATTCAAGCTTCACTGTCTGTCAAGAGTCCAGACATCGCGACGAAACAGGTTATTGCTCAGCATTCAGGGGGGAGTAGGTGAGCATGAGCACCGGATCTTCTGCTGACCAGAGCAGAGTGGTTAAGCGCGCAGACACGATGTCGACAATGGTCTTTCTCGCAGTCTCAACCGCTCTAGTGTTTGTTGTAACAAGACTGGCCGCTATTCCGATTTCGGCCTTCAACGGTCAGGAGTTCGATCTTGGAGACGTTATGATCTTTACGTTTGCCTGGACCTTCGGCCCGGGGATAGGGGGATTTGCAGGAGGCGTAGGCTCTGCATTATCTGATGCCTCGATTCCGAGTCCTTTCGCTCCTTTCACTCTCGTAATCAAGGGCGCTGAGGGCTTCCTTGCTGGATACGTAGCTAGAATGAATTCCGGCTGGAGCCTCAAACTCTCATGGACACTCGCCAGTAGTGTGATGGTTGGCGGTTATTTTCTCACGAATTGGCTATTCCTAGGGTACGGATTCCTGCCTGGACTTTACGAGGTTCCGTTTGATACTGCTCAAGTATTGGCTGGAGGACTTATCGGCAGACCGGTTGCCCGATACCTGAGAGATTCTCTACCTGCAGTTCTGCCCATGCGCAGAACATCCTCGCCTAAGTCTTAAACCGTTAGCGGGGCTAGTGAGTAGGTTCAGCCACGCATATGTAAAGGACGTTGCTTCCCCTGACAATTAGGCTGCCAAAATTAGTCGCCGGGTCCCCGGCGCGGTATTCTCTTGCTCCGTCGAGTATTATGTTCATGTGACTGTCGCAGTCGATCATCTTTCCTCGGTATTCGGTGTCGTTCTTTAGTTTCACTGCGACATCGCCGTTTAGTTTCCGCACTAGAAGGTTCAGCGGTTTTCTTGAGGGTTCCAACTAGTCCCCTTTGAACAGCTTGCGGGACTGTAGTCCATAAAAACTCTTTGTCAAATCGACTTGCTGCGCTTGGTCAGCAGTTAGCTCTGGGCGAGTTCTGCTTCTTCCCGTTGTAGCATTTTTGCCTCGTGCTTCTCCTTCCTAAAATCGGATTTTAGCTTGCCGCATCTTATGCAGCGGGCCATCGTTCCCTTTCCCCGCCACTGGTGTGAGCATCCTGGCATCCTACTCATTGTTACCTAGTCCATGTCTAGTTCTTAAACTATCCAAAGGCTTCGTACCTGACTGGGATTCTTTCGGTTACCTGTTTGGTCGGAGAAAGTAGAGTGTTTCGCGGTTTGAGATTTTTGCTGACTGTTCGGAATCAGATAGAAGAAGTGGGATCTGGGTTTCGAGGTCTTGGAATAGGCTCACGGCTAGGACCCCGTTTTTCCGGCAGATTCTGCTCATCTCAGTGAGTAGGTGTGGAAGGCTTGAGTCGGCTTTGAGGGTTGAGATTGAGACCAGGGCGTCCGCGGCATCATTCTTGATTGGAAGTGTCCGTGACGTTGCCAGCACCAGGTCGATGTTCCCTGGAATCTTCTTCTTCGCGGTTCTTAGCATTTCTCCGGATATGTCGATGCCCACGGCATATTGGTAGAGCTGCTGAGAGGTTTGGAGAAACGTGCCGGATCCGCATCCGACATCTACGAGGATCTCGAATCTTTCGTTTTTCACAAATTCCATGACAGCCTCGTGTTTGGAGGACTGCTCTTGACTGTAGAGTTCGTCGTAGGAGGCTGAGAGCGTGTTGTACAATTCTGCGACTCTTTGATCCTCGTTGTCGTCCAAATCATCCTGATATATTGCGGTTTGAAGAATTGAATCTTCCGGGTGGATTCTCGACGACGGTCCTAGTCTCTCCAAAACTTGACCAGGCTCGAAGCGAACTTGTGAAGGGTCTGGAAGATAGGAAGATGGTTGTTATGGTTTTGACTTGCACTATCGCATATTCAGGCCGTACGGGGAGTGATCTTGGAGAGGGTGAGCGACTCGTGGTTCTGAAGGAGGATGGTTGTGTGCTGGTTCATCGTCGAGGCAACTACCAGCCTGTCAACTGGCAGCCTCCCGGGTGTGTCTTTCAGACGAGGGTTGAGAATGATCGGCTGATCATCAAGGCCGTGCGTCCGAGTCCGCTTGAGACTTTGACGATGAGGGTTAGCCAGGTGGCCTTTCTCGGGACCTTTCGGTTGAATGATGAGGCGGAATTCTTGCTTCATTCGAGCGAGGAGGAGATGCAGAAAGCGATCCTAGCAGAGCCGAGTCTTATCGAATCTGGTCTCCAGATTGTCGATTTCGAAAAGAAGGTTGCGCCAGGCTTTGTCGATGTCTATGGAGTCGATTCGAAAGGGAACACGGTCGTAATAGAGATCAAGAAGGATGCAGCGGGGGCCTCTGCGGTTAAACAGCTCGCAGAATATCTCAGGTATATTCAAGCACCACAAGGCAAAAAGCTTCGCCCTATAATCGTCGCCCCCGCACTCGCAAAAGGAGTCTTGCCGACTGTGAAGAAGATGGGATTCGAATTTCGGCCGTTGACACTTCAAAAGAGTCTGGAAACTTTGCAGAGGCACTCGAAGTATGATCAGAGCGGACTAAAGGGCTGGTTTGAGCCAGAAAAAAGCGAGAGTTAACGAATTCTAGCAGTTATTCTGATCTTTAAGAGTCTAATCGGCCGAGACCTAGCTGTCTAGTGAAAGTCTCTTTCTTGTTGGAGCAGTTAGCTTGCTGATGTCCTGATCATCCGTCTTCCCGGTCACATCGGTTGGCTTCGGTGTTGATGTATCGGTCCCACTAGGATTGTTCTCCGTTGTAGGTGGCCTTTCTGGAAAAGGAGTTGGCGATGGGACTGGCGGCGGAAGCACTGTTTCAGGCTTGGGCGTTTCAACCGGAGGAGTTATCGCAGTTCCAGTCCCCAGTGTCGTCTTGGGCGTCGCAGTTCGCGTTGCGGGTCTCGCCGTAATTCTTGCTGGCGGTGGAAAAGCGGGGGTCTTTTGTGTTGGAGCTGGCATCGGTCCGACGGTTATGCTCGGGGTCGGTTTGGGTGCTGGTGCGGGAATGTATGGCTGCTTCAATCCTCCTGATTCCGAAACGGTTGGTGCTTTCCTAGCGCTTGACGAGGGGGTCAGGATTCCCTTCGATTCCCCGATGAACTGAGGGCTGTCCTCCCAACTACCAGACGGGGGTTTCGGAGGCCTCGTGAACATCGGCTTGTCGATCGGCCTTTCGGGTATAATCAACGGGGGTGCAGTTGTCTTTTCGGAGGCTTTGTCGCTTATGGTGATCGGGGGTTTGATCATCGGAGGCAAAGGCCGGCCTTTGGCCTCGATCCGCGGAGGAGGAACGCCTGTTTCGTGTCCGAATGGGATCTGGTCGCTAGTTGTACTCGACGCTTTGCTGCTAACTGGAGGTCCCGCCTCTAATGGTGTCCGGAATGCTTTCTCCCATGAACCTACTCCCGGCTCAGCTGCTGACACAGAGGGGGTCGGAATACTCGTGATTACAGGTGGTGGAGGGTGAGATTTTTCAATCTTGAGCTCTGCGACTTGAGCCTCTAACACTAGGTTGCGTTTCATCAGGCTTTCGAGCATTTGGAGTGCTCTCTCTAGTCTTATTCCCGGTCTGAGTCCTCTCTGGAACTTGAAGGCTAGAGTGACAGCTAGAGCTGCGATAATGACCATGACTGCGATGTCGATTGTGCTGAATGAGAGCTGTGGGAATCTCTGGAGACTTGATGATAATTCGGCTGCAACCGAGGGATTATTGGCGTAGAGGAGGAAGAGCCAGTATGAGAGCCAACCTACCATGGCGGTCTCAATGGCCACGAGTTTGATGAGGAGTTTTCTCAGTCTAGCCTACTCTCCTTTCCCGGGAGGAATGTTGAGAGATTGGTTTGCTACACCTAAGAGTTGTTGTAACTGTATGGGAATTGTCAAGGTCTCTACTTCGTGTCTCCTACTCGATCTTTTCGGAGCGTCTTGAGGATGGTGTCCAGTGCAGTGTCCCAGTCCATTTCTCCTCCACCACTGCCTTCCGGAGCGTTTTTCTGCTCCGATCCCTGTTTCCCGGCAGAAGTGTCAGCTCCCGTTGTTGAGGGTTGTTGACTTCCTCCGAGGCTAGGCGGCTCCTTCTTCTCAGGGCTCTGTCCCGGACTCCAGGGTTGAGGCATCGGACCCGCGAGGGGTCCTGAAGGTCGAGGCCCGGGTTGAGGAGGCCTAGGCTGGAAGCCGATCCCAGGCGGCGGTGGACGATTAGGGTCCGGACGGAACTGCTGGAGAGGAGCTATCGGTCTAGGAGGACCCAAAGGCCGTTGCTGGTCAGGTCTTGATGGACCACCTGGGCCTTGGATGACAAACGGTCGGGGTCCGCTCTGTGGAGGAGGAATCGGACCTCGCGCAGGCATGGGTGCAGGTCTCGGGAAAGCTTGCGGTGGCGGCGGTCGCTCTTGATTCGAGGGTGACCCTGTGGGCGGGCTCCATTTCGTTGGTAATGGAGGGATGGATTTTGCACCACTCTCGGACCATTGACCAGTTCCCGTCTTGTCTTCTGGCCGAGCCCACTTTGATGGGACAGGATTGGACGGTGGGCTTTGGGGCTGACTGGAGAGTCCTGAGAATGATTGTTCTGGTTTCGCACCTAAATCCATGCCAGGCTTCTGGAATATGGGTCCTGACTCGGGCCTTCTCTCTCCTCCTGAGGATTGTTGCGGACTCCAGCTAGGACCCAGTTTGGAGGGGGCCTCACCAATTGAGCGGAGGGGTTGAGGAGGCTGGGTCTCGGTCGCGGAGGAAAATGGTGAGGATACTGGTTTGGATGGCTCAATTCTCGGACTCGGAGTGTCCGAAGCACTCGGCCTGACATTGTCTTGTTTGGGAGAAAGGATCGATTCGAGTGCGGACTTGCTGCCACTGGAACCCCATGTGGTGGATGACGGTGTGCTTCGCGAGCTGCTGGGCGTTGAGGTCTTGGGGAGTGGAGGCACTGCATAGACCGTGTGTTTGGAGACTGGCGACGGAGGAGGGCTGGCGGGGAGTGTCTGTTTCGACGGAGGAGCCGCGGCGGTTGTGGAGAACGGCCCTACCGGTTTGAAGCTTTTCGATTTCTGGATCTTTCCGATGAGGCTGGCGTCTCCGTGTTTTCGTTTCAGGAAGAGGTAGCCGAGCCCGGAGCCGCCGCCTATTCCCAACGTGAGCACGATGAATGGATAGTATTGCCCGATGGTTCCGTCAACGTACATTTTGAAGTATACGTCGCTCATGTACTGGTTTATCAGCCAGAAACTTAGGAACAGGTTAGCGAGGACAGAGATGATGGTGAACAGTCCTATCTTCGCCACTAGTAGTCATCCTCCGGTTTAGTCTTCTTCTTGGCCGGTCGGAGCTGAGTCCTTATCGCACCGATAAGTCTCATGAAACCATAACCAGACGCTATCATGAGCACGACTACGAGGAATACTGGATCGAAGGATCCAAAATACTGCTGTTCGTAGATGTTGTAGAAGTACTCGGTGATCAGCCAGACTCCAAAGAATAGGATAATTGCATATTCCAAAATGGAGGTGAAGAGAGTCGTCTCGTAGAGACTCCCCCGCGCGGACTCCTCGCTCGGCCAGCCCAACAAGTTTTCTATGTACCGCCTGCTACCAGTCTTCTTGGGTTGGGCCTCTTCCTCAACCCCCAATAATCCTCAACGCAACAGCCCCATCTCCACAATCACCATAAGCGTGCTGTAACCGCTGGAACATGAAACCCGGAACATTGCTGCAGGATTAGGTTCGGATCAGTCTCCACGCTAAATTTGACCGAATGTCCAGCCGCAGATTAAATAGTAATGCGGAATAGAGTTTGATGTACAGTTTCGAGTGAGACTTGGTGAGTCAGGAAGCCGTCCGAAAATACGAGGTCGTGGAAGACCTGCCCGGAGTAGGTCCCTCAACCGCGGACAAGCTGAAAGAGCTAGGCTTCCACACCGTCGAGAGCCTCGCCACAGCCACCATCAGAGAGCTGGTCCCAGCAGGGATCGGAGAGAAGCAAGCAGCAAAAATCATTGGCATAGCCAGAGACAGCATCTCACTATCATTCATCAGAGCAGACGAGCTGATGAAGATGAAGGCCAATGTTCTCCGACTCTCGACGGGAAGCAAGGCTTTCGATGAGCTCGTCGGCGGCGGCCTGGAGACCCAGACAATTACAGAAGTCTACGGGGAGTACGGCGTCGGCAAATCGATCCTATGCCATCAACTCGCAGTCAACGTACAGCTGCCCGTCGACAGAGGCGGCCTGAACGGCGGCGCGCTCTACCTGGACACGGAACAGACTTTTCGTCCAGAGTGGATTGTGAGAATGGCAAAGGCTGCAAACCTCGAACCGACAGACGCGGCGTCGAGAATAATCTATTCAGAGGCATACAACTCGGACCACCAGATGCTCTTGCTCGAGAAGGCAGACCAGATAATCAAGGACAATAATATCCGTGTCATCATTATCGACTCCCTTACCTCGCATTTCCGGAGTGAATATTTGGGACGGGAGGTGCTGGCAGAGCGGCAGCAGCGCTTGAACAATCACATGCACCGTCTCATACGATTAGCTAGAGGTTTCAACGCTGTCGCAATAGTCACCAACCAGGTGATGGCGAAGCCAGACCAGTTCTTTGCAAACCAAGTCGACGCTGTCGGCGGCCACATCGTAGCGCACACAAGCCACACGCGCGTCTTTCTCAGACGCGCCGCGACCGGCCCAATCCGAATCGCTCGGCTCGTATCAAGTCCGTATCTTCCGGAGGGCGAGAGAATCTTCAAGGTCACCGAAACAGGCATTGTTGATGTGTCGGAAGAGGATGAGGTCAAACGGCGCCGGTAAAACCTGACAATACAGTCCCGCAGGAGGCAGTCAACCGTTTCTTCCAGAACGTTGAAGCGCGCGCCTGGACGGATGCCGAGAAGGAGCTTGACACCATCAGGCAAAAGGCGCAAAGCACAGTCTGGTACAAAGGATACGTGAAGGCTCTGGAGGGGTTGCTCCTAACATACAGGAGCAACGATGACAAGTACATCTATCTCCCAAGAGTCTTAGCCAACCGCACCGAAGATTCGATCAACAAGCTCAAGAAAGACTTCGGAGACTTCGCCTCCAACGAGACACATGGAGAGTACGACCGCGGCTACTTCAAAGCGCTAGAGGAATACGTTACACTCTTATCAGCACTCAAAACAGCGCCACCACCGACACCGGTCGCTGAGCCCGAGCCGAGTGAGAAAGGTGAGGCTGCTAAGAAGGATTCGGGTTTAACACCGTATTTACCAGAATCGTCGTGAAGATCATCGAGATAATGTAAGAGCCCATTCCAATGGTCACATGCTTGTTAGGGCCATTCAACACGTCAGGCCCATAGCCCAGAATATTCTTCACCAATATAACTGAGACCGCGTATATTCCAATTCCAACACTGATCAGCGCTAGGGTTCCGAGCTCAACGCCTCCCTGCCCGAACCCGACAATATTGTAGACCACCCCCGCTAGGATGCCGAAGCCGAGGCGGAGCCAGTAGACGATCGAGGTCGGTGGAAGATTGAGACGGCCAGGCTTGACCTGATTAGAAGTCTGGACAGCCAGATTGGACCCCGTGCCCGACAAAGCTCAAAGCTCAACCCCGGGCTGGGGTGCTGATAACGTTTTGCCGAGAAACAAAGGATCGTGCCACATGAAGATTTTATAGAAGCCAGACCGAAGCCGTTCTGCCCTTGTCGGTGCACGAGACAGAGCCGGAAGTAGTCGTTGTAAGAGATATCATGTCTCGTCCCGTCATCACAGTAAAAGAATCTGACAGCGCAGTAGACGTGGCCAAGCTCATGGCCAAACATGGTATCGGATGCGTACTAGTATCCGGCAAAAAGAATGAGACAGTTGGAATAGTCACCGAGCGAGATATCGTTCAGCGAATCGCTGCCAAGAATCTGTTGCCCTCAAAAGTAACGGTGAGCGAGACCATGTCCAAGCCCGTAATCACGATTCAATCCAGAGCGAGCGTAACGGAAGCGGCCAAGCTGATGAACCAGCGGAAGGTCAGACGGCTTGCCGTCGTGGAGGATGGCAAACTTACTGGGGTCTTGACCATGAAGGACATTCTAGAAGTGACCCCTGCCTTAATCGATCTTGTCTCTGAAAAGACTCGGGTTGGGCTAGAGAGACCGCGACCACCACGTTCTGGTCTATCCGGCTATTGCGACGAGTGCGAGATGTGGTCGGACAGTCTACTCCAGAAGGATGGCATCTTCCTCTGCCAGGACTGCGCGAAAGACCTTGGCTCCGCAGAAGAAGAGAGCTGACCATGGCCGGAACTTGAGAGACCAGAATCTTCTGGTCGCAGACGCGAACATCTGGACCGACAACGGGTTCATCAAAGGCTCTATCCTAATAGAAGACGGCAAAGTCCAGCGAGTTGCACGCAGACTAAAGATTCGAGGCGTTGAGACGATCGACGCTTCGGGCCTATACGCCCTCCCAGGCTTGGTCGATGTTCACGTCCACATGCGAGACATGAGGCTATCCTACAAGGAGGATTTCGCCACCGGCACCGCAGCCGCGGCAGCCGGAGGATTCACCACGGTCTTGGACATGCCGAACACACTTCCGCCAACAGATACGCCGGAACGGTTAGAAGAGAAGCAGAGAAAGGCTGCGAGAAAAGTCCATGTCAACGTCGGTTTCCATGCTGCGGCAACTTCCAGCTCCAAAACCATATCAGGGCTAATCCGCGCCGGAGCTTTCTCGCTCAAACTGTACATGCCCAAACCCATCGCACCCCTTAACGTGAAAGACGATGAAGAAGTCTGCAAAATGATGACCGGTGCCAGGCTCGCCGGAATTCCGATCACAGTTCATGCAGAAGAGGTAGAAGTCTCAACCGAGAAAAGCCAACCGGACAGTTTCGCACAACTATCCGACGCTCGCCCACCTGTCTCCGAGACTCGAGCTGTAGAAAGGATTGCCCGATTGCAGAGTATTTCCGGAGCCAAAGTCCATCTTTGCCATTTGACCCTCGCCTCAAGTCTCCAAAGAGTGGCCTCGGGACCTACAAGAATCACCAGCGAAGTTACTCCCCACCACCTGTTATTGTCGAGGAGGATGTTGGGGAGAGTCGGCTGGAAAGCGTGGATGGTTCCACCCTTGAGGTCGGAGGTCGACAGGCAAGCTCTCCTTGCAGCAACTCGCTCTGGTTCGTGTGACTTAGTCGCGAGCGATCATGCGCCTCATGCGCTCATGGAGAAGCAAAGGAAGCCGGCTAACAGCCCACCCGGTATTCCGGGTCTAGAGACTACATTACCATTGATGCTTACACTCGTCAGCAAGCGAATCCTGAACATTTCAAGTCTGGTCAGTCTTCTAGCTGATAATCCTGCGAGAATATTCCATCTGGGCTCAAAGGCAAAGCTTCGCCGCGGCTACGATGGTGACGTGGTGCTGGTTGATCTCAAGAAGAAGGCCCGGATCGATTCGGCCAAGTTTTTGTCCAAGGCTAAGTATTCACCATTTGATGGATTTAGGACAATAGGTGCCGTCGTTTCGACAATAGTTGGGGGACGGCTGGTCTATCACGACGGAGAGCTTGTAGGGAAAGAGGGCTACGGGGCTGTTTTACGGAGCAGCGTTTCGGGTTGAAGTTCATAGTGAACGGGATGCTGGGTGGTCTCGCGCGCTGGTTGAGGATGCTGGGATACGAGACAGAGTATGATCCGAAAATGGATGACAATAATCTTCTTCGACTCTCACTAGAGCAAGAAACGGTTCTACTAACGCGAGACGAGGAGCTCCACAGACGCGCGGCAGCCAAGGGCATCAAGTCGCTTCTAGTTCAGGGAGAAAGAGAGGAGATCCGACTAGCGCAAATCGCTAGGAACCTCGGCATTTCCCTGGAGATCGACATGGCCGCAACAAGATGCCCAGAATGCGGATCCGAGCTTCGCGAAATCTCCAAGGAAGAAGCATCCACTACGGTCCCGGCTGCCAGTCTCAAACTCTACGATAGATTCTGGAAATGCCCGAGGATAGATTGTGGGAAGACGTATTGGGTCGGGAGCCACTGGGAAAAGATACGGCAGACTCTGGCAGAGGCAGAGAAGATATCGTCGGGAGAATGAGGAGAGGAGATGCTGACCATCGAAGAGGGAGAAGCATTGGTAAAAGCTGCGCGGGCCGCAATACAATCCCAGTTGTCCAGCGTAAACTCTGCTCCGCCCCCCAGGCTATCTGCGGGTCTGAGAGAACAGAGAGGAGTATTCGTGACGCTTCTAGACCATTCGAGAGGCAACAGTCTCAGGGGGTGCATCGGGATACCCTTTCCAACTGGCCCGCTAATCGACCAGGTCATGGTTGCCGCGGTCTCGGCAGCTACCGGAGATCCTCGCTTTGAGCCTATAGACCTCGACGAGTTAAACAACCGAATATCCCTCGAAGCTACGGTTCTCTCATCGATGGAGCCCATCTGGGTGAAAAATCCTCTCGATCTAAGAGACAACATCGTCGTCGGTCGTCACGGATTAATGGTACAGGGAATGGGCAGCCAAAGTCTACTATTGCCACAGGTCGCGGTCGATGAGGGTTTCGATAGCGAAGAGCTTCTCTCCCAATGCTGTCTTAAAGCAGATCTTCCGCCTGACGCTTGGCTTACTGGAAGCGTGCGTGTCTCCCGGTTTGAAGGCCAAGTTTTCGCCGAAGAGAAACCGAGCGGTCGAGTCTTCGAAAGACGCCTGGATCGAGGACCATGACAGGAGCAAGTCGCGTGGACAGTCGCGCCTAGAGGGATTCTCCGGTTGGCTTGACGATATCGCGGGTTGTTTCGTGAGTGTATAGGGTGAGAGTTACACGATGGTAAAACGGAAAATTGTAGATTCTTCTCCCGAGGACTTGACCAATCTACAACGCCTGGTTGGCCCGGAGAACATTCTGGCCCACTGCGCCGGCGTCAACTACCAGGTCTACGTCACAGAATCCCGGCTTCTCGTGGGCAAGAGGTTTAAGATCGGAGAGAGCTTCATGAACGTGCCCACATCGAACATCAACACCCTAGAGCTCATCACCAAGAGTCTTATCCCTCCGCTTACGTTTGCAATCTTCGGTGCGATTGGTAGCTTCCTCATCTGGTGGTTCCCCATGGCACAACGGCTGCCCTTCTCTGTCTTTCCATATGATCTCGGGCTCCTCGCAGGGCTCATCATAGTGATCACCTCACTGGTTGTTGCATGGTGGAGAGTAGGAATTGCGGTGCTCAGAATCCGTTTGAACGGCCCAGGGGACCCGATCACGGTCAAGCTTGTCAGCACTTCAAGAGCTGAAGAAGTCTTCAAAGCCCTCAAAGGCTAACACAAACTAACAACACGGTGCGGCAACGATTCTAACACAGACACTCACTCAACGGACTCTGAAACTCTCGCATTTCGTTCCTCGATTTTCGCTTCAGCACTTAGATACCTGAAGCCGTGTTCGGTGAAATGATAGCACAATTTGCCAGCTCGGTCTTTTGTGGTCGGAAAAGTACCCCCTGAGACTCTCATCCGAACAGTTTACTCCCACACCGGCAAACGGAACCCTAGATTGCTTCTCGGACCAGGGGTCGGCAGGGATGTTGCAGCCGTGAAATATGATCCGATTCTCATACTCACAACCGACCCGGTGACCGGGACCAGCAGCAGAATTGGAGAACACTCTGTCTACATCAACGCCAACGACATAGCCACCGCTGGGGCAAAACCAGTCTGGTACCTCTGTACGATCTTGCTCCCACCTGGATCAAATGAGAAGACTCTATCCGAAATTATGAAGGGAATAGATCGTGCCTCGCGCAAGCTCGGCATAACCGTTGCCCGCGGTCATACCGAGACGACGAGAGGTCTTGACAGACCAATGATTATTGGATTCATGATCGGGGAGAAAAAGGGCAGAATCCTAAGGGCCGAGGACGCGCGTCCCGGCGATATGGTTCTGCTGACAAAAACCGCTGGGATAGAAGGAACGGCGATACTCGCATCCGACTATGCACATCGGCTGAAACAAGTCCCCGCCAAAGTCTTGCGGAAGGCCAAATCGCTCTCGCGGAGAATTAGCTCGGTGGAGGAGGCTCTACTCATCTCAAAGATTCCAGGCGTGCGCGTATTGCATGATCCGACTGAGGGAGGAGTATTGAACGCCTGCTGGGAGCTAGGCGAAGCCTCCCATCTAGGAGTTGAGGTCTGGGCCGAAAAGATTCCTGTATCTCGAGAGACTCGGATTATATGTTCGAAGCTAGGATTGGACCCACTGAAGCTAATGAGCTCCGGATGCCTTCTAGCTGTGGTCGCTCAGAAATCCCTGGATAGAACAGTCAGTTCGCTAAGGAAGGCCCGCGTCAGCGCATCAGTCATCGGCATAATGACGCCCACAGGCGACGGTCGCTGGTATACGCTGAACGGTAAGAGATCCCGCCTTGTGCCCATCCCGCGCGATGAGCTGTACAAGCTAGCCTGACTTCTTCGAATTCGCGTCGAAAGGCTCCTGAAGCCAGAAAATCAGCATCATCATAGCCAGAGAAAGGCCTCCCATAAAGAACCAGCCAGCAGAATAATTGTTTCCGTACGCGCTCACTAGAAGTGTGAAGATTATCGGGATCGGGTAGCTGCCAAGTATCTGGACAGAGTTAATGATACTAATGCCAAGAGGGGCATATTCATGGCCAACTTCAGGATACTGGCTCGCACTCGCGTACATCGTGGAAAAGACAATGGAATCCATGAAACCAACCAGTGGAATAAGCAACCACAGTTCGGTCGGCTGAGAGACTCCAAACAGAATCACACCTATTGAAGTAATAATCCCAGGGATCAAGATGAAGATCTTTCGGTTCCTAAACCTGTCAGACAAACGGCCTCCCGTCGGTCCGCCGAAAATGCTGGCGAACATGATTAGAGACGCCATTAGGCCCGCGATATACGCGGAGAGGCTGAATGTGTCCTTGGTATAGGCTTCTAGAAAACTCGACGATGAGAAAATTGAACCCCAAAGCCCTAGGACTCCAAATGCGATTAGCCATATGTTCCGGTTCTTGAAGACAGGCCGGATTGATCGTCTCTTGGCCTGTTCAACCGGTTTGTCGCGAGGGATGACGACCTGTCCGATCAATACTGAGGCTACTCCGATTACTCCACCCAGGATCAAGCCGCCTTGCCAGCCTAGCAGATCCGTGACTAGGACCCAGCCGAAAAGGCCGATTGCTCCTCCGATGTTGAAACAGCTGTTGTAGAGTCCGAGAACGAATCCCTCTTCTTCCGGCTTGAAGAGAGGGGTCAGGATTCCAATTGCTGGGGCGAAGAAGAGGGCCGCGCCAAGACCGAGCAGAAACCTTGACACCAGCAGAGCTGGAAAGTTGGGAGAGAGTCCTTCTCCGATCCCGGATAAGGAGAGGATGAGCATTCCGAGCTGGGAAGTGTTCTTCGGTCCCCATCTTGCAGAGACTATTCCGGCTGGTATCTGGAATATGCCGGCGCCGAGAAGGAATGATGATGTGAGAAGCCCTTGGGAAGGCAGGTCGATGTTGAGTGCAACTGCGATAAGCCCCGTTGCGCCTAGCAATGGAGCGATGTTGAACCAGTTGATCGTGTAGATTACTCGGGAAGTTAGGACAGAGCCGAGGACGAGCCAACGTCTGCCAGAGGCTGATTGTAGCGTCTCAGTCTGCTGTTCCATTAGTCACTGAGTCTCCCGTCATATCAAACGCGTCGAAACATGTTTTTGCTGATTCGGATGGGTCCTCGCTCATTCTCGCCCGGGGATCCGGGTCTCAAGATCCACTTCATCCAGTCCCATGGGACTTATCCGCTGGGCCAGAGAAGTCATCGGACCCAGTCAGGACGCCTGTCGAATGGGATAAAATCGTTCTCTTAGCCCCGAATGATACCGTCCCAAAAGTCTCCCATGATTCCAAACTAGCACCAGGTTCGGCCGGGTAACGTCGGAGTTCAACGATGTTTCCAGAAGAATGGGTAGTCCTCGGTCGCAAAACGCGCATAGTGCCATTAAGATCGTATTCGCGGTAGAGACTTTGGATAGTCTCTTGGCCGGAATCACTGTCACGCCCTTGGCTTTTGAGAGCCTGGGCGTCCGTTCAATGTGCACTCTGGTGCGGACCCGCGATGTGGTCCTGCTTTTAGACGCGGGCGTGGCTCTCGGCCCAAGATTCAGGCTTATGCCCCATCCAAGAGAATTTCGAGCGAGGGACGAGGCTCGCGAGAGAATCAATCAGGCAGCTGCGACAGCTAGAGTGGTGACGATTTCGCACTATCACAATGATCATCACACACCCAACTATGTTGATCCAGTCTGGCTCGGAAGCAGCCCAGAATTGTCCGAGAAAACATACAAAGGAAAAATTGTTCTTGCAAAAGACTTCAGGAAGAACATCAACACTGCTCAGCGGCGCCGAGGCTGGATGTTCAAACAGGCGGCAGAGAAATGGGCGGAAAAATTCGAGGTGGCAGATGGCAGGGCCTTCCAGTTTGGAAAGACGGCAGTACGCTTTTCCGAACCAGTACCTCACGGCGAGGATGAGTCAGGGCTCGGCTGGGTTCTGATTTGTACCGTCGAGATAGGAGGTGAGAGGCTTGTCTTCGCGCCAGACGTTCAAGGACCGGTAGCTGAAGAAACTGTCAAAGTAATTCTAGAGGCCAAGCCAAGCACCCTGATCTTGGGAGGTCCTCCAACCTACTTGCAGGGTTTTCGGATTGGCGAAGACTTCTTCAGAACTGCCCTTCATCACATGTCAAAGATAGTAACCGAAGTTCAGACGGTTGTCGCTGCAGCAGACCTTCTTAAACAGGAACCAATGCCGCTTGAATGTCGCCGAAAGCAGCTCTATGAAGAGGAGAAACCCAACTCAGATTTTCTCAAATGGGCCAAGCTTCCCAAAGATAAGCTAGACGAGACTCCCCCGCCCCTCTAGGCCGTCTTGCCCTTTTTCGCATAGAAGTCCTTCAGTGTTTGGATCATCTGTTCGTCTTCGTATTCTTCTATTATGATACGGAGTCCTTCTTCGCTCGAATCTTCGACCAGTTCTTTCTTTGCGTATACTTCGCAGATGTAGCTGTCTTCTTCCAAGAGCCCCAGGCCTTGTTGGCCCTTTCCTAAAACATCGAAAATTATTTTCATGAGGTTGTCCAGATCTTTAACGGCTCGAGTGTTTGTCGTCTTTGCTGATCCCTTCCAGAGAAAGAAGCCCAGCGTGATTGTTACCAGGCGTCCCTTC
>WNGD01000914.1_pt1 | contig 49130 bp, 46 predicted proteins | sample 5400671 | NCBI WGS metagenome assembly WNGD01 (sample SAMN13153369, study PRJNA577476) | soil metagenome | isolation source: 40 cm soil or saprolite under grassland replicate 2 | place: USA:California | collected 2016-06-15 | reverse complement strand
AGGCAGCGTTCCGGCGTGAAGAACGGGAAGTCGCTGCCCCACAGGAACTGCCCGGACAGCCGCCCTCGTAGCTCGCGGATCACCTCCGGGGGTATCCGCCGCGGCGACCAGCCGGAGATATCGATGTACACGTTGGTCTTGTGCAGTGCGACGGCGGCCAGGTCCAGCTGCCAGGGCCAGCCGAAATGGGCGGCCACGATGGTCAGCCCCGGATGAGCGGCTGCCACCGGGTCGAGCTTCAGCGGATGGGCGTAGTCGATCCGGATGCCCTGGCCGCCGGGCTGACGGGCGCCGATCCCGCTGGTCCCGGTGTGGAACAGGGCGAGCAGGCCATGCTGCTCGCAGGCGGCGAAGACCGGCCAGTAGGCGGGGTCGTCGGGAGCGAACGCCTGCAGTGACGGGTGGAACTTCACCCCCCGCAGCCCGAGCGAGGCGATGTTGGCCACCTCGGCGACGGCCGCCTCGCCCTTGTGCGGGTCCACCGAGCCCAGGCCGGTGAAAGCGTCCGGATGAGCACGGCAGGCCGCGGCCACCGTCTCATTCGGCACTCGGGGGCGCCCCGTCGCGGTCTCGGCATCCCAGGCCAGCAGGACGGCCTTTACTTCCAGCTGGCGGTACCTGGCCGCCAGGTCCTGCAGCGACTGTCGTTGCACAGGCGAGCGGAAGTAGGCCTCGGCCGCCTCCAGGTAACCCGCCATGCTGCCCTCCAGCCAGTCCGGAGTGGGCAAGTGCACATGGAAGTCCACGGCGCGCAACGACACCGGCTCATGGTAACCGTGGGCCGCACGCCTGCGGGGTGCGCGCGGCTAGTCGATGCGTGCCTCCTGGCGCAGCTGGGCGGGCACATCCCGGGCAGCCGGCCGCGTCCTGGCGGCAGGTTCAGGTATGGCGTTCCACCAGCGTTACGCTGCCGGAGCGGGTAGTGCGCAGGCCGACGGCGGTGCAGACGCGGGCCGATGAGCACGATACGCCGGAGAATGACCTGCCGAGGCTCCGGCGCGGGTCGCGGGTGTGCTGGATGCGCCATTTCCTCCCGTTCCAGTGCTCTGCCAGCGTCGCAGCGTGGGCGGTGCGGCGGCCCTGGACGAGGCGCTGGCCCACGGCCGTGCAAGCCCGAGCCGACGCGCAGGACACCGCGGACAGCCCGCTGGCCGCGCCCGCTGGCGGGTTCGGGATACGCTGCATAGCCCATTTCCTGCCGTTCCAGCGCAGGGCCAGCATGCCGTTGAAGGAGCCGTTCCCCACCGCGGTGCACGCACGGGCGGACGTGCACGACACCCCGGACAGCAAACGGCCGTCGGGCGTGGGCTCGGTGCTCCATTTCCGGCCGTTCCAGTGCTCAGCCAGCAGCCCGTCGGGAGAAAAGCCGGTTCCCCCGACGGCCGTGCAGGACCTGGCCGAGGTACACGACACTGCGGTCAGGCTGCTGAAGCCGGAACGCCCGGCCGGGCTCGGGACGGGCTGGATGGCCCATCTCCTGCCGTTCCAGCGTTCCGCCAGCGGCTCGAGGGAACTGCCGACGGTGAACTGCCCGACGGCAGTGCATGCCCTAGCCGACGTGCAGGACACTCCCGCCAGCGCGCTGGCAGTGCCCCCAGCCGGGTCCTGGGTGCGCTGCACAGCCCATTTCCTGCCGTTCCAGTGCTCCGCCAGCGTGCCGTCGAGGCCACTTCCCACGGCCGTGCAAGACCGGGCCGACGTGCACGACACCGCGGACAAGCTGCCGCCGCCGGGTGTGCGCTGAAGGACCCACTTCCGGCCGTTCCAGCGCTCTGCCAGCGTGCCGCCAGGAAAGACACCGACGCTCCCGACCGCGGTGCAGGCCCTGCCCGATGTGCACGACACCGCGGACAGCGAGTTGGGCTGCGGAACTGGCGGGTTGCCCGGCGTGCCCTGGACGGCCCAGGTCACGCCGTTCCAGCGGTCCGCCAGCGTTACCTGGCCGCCGCGCGAGTTGACGAACTCCCCGACGGCTGTGCATGCCACGAGCGTTACCCGTCGGCCAGGCCTGTCGGCCTGGCCGACGGCGGTGCACGCCGTGGCCGATGTGCACGAAACCCCGGCCAGGGATCCGCCATTGGCCGGGTCCGGGATGGGCAGGACCGCCCACGTCGTCCCGTTCCAGGCCTCCGCCAGCGGCGATTCGGGGCCCTCGCTGGACCCCATTACCCCGACCGCGATGCATGCGCTGGCCGACGTGCACGACACCCCCGCCAGATGGGTCAGGTCCCCAATCGGCCGGGGATTCGGCTGGACAGTCCACGCCGTACCGTCCCAGCCCTCGATCAGCGGCACCTGCGCGTCCTCATCGGAGGTGTATTGCCCGACTGCCGTGCAAGCGCTGGCCGACACGCACGACACGCCGAACAGGGAGAGGCCGCCGCCATCGGGCGGGCGGGGAACCGGCTGGATGGCCCACGTCACGCCATTCCAGTGCTCCGCCAGCGCCCCCGAGCTGGTGTTCCCGACGGCGGTGCACGCCGTGGCCGACGTGCACGAGACCGCCGAAAGGAAACCGCCAGCCGGAGTGCGCCGGATGGCCCAGCGGTTGCCGTTCCATGCCTTTGCCAGGTTCCCGCCGACAGCGCTGCACTTCCTTGCGGCGGCGCAGGACACGCCGAACAGCTGATCTTCCGGGCGCATCGCGTTCGGGCTTGGCGTCCGCGACCACGCCGCGGCGCTGGCCGCGGCCGCTGGCGCGACGCCCAGTAGTCCGGCTGCTGCCAGCCCGACGGCCGCCAGCACACGAGCCAGCAGCCATCGTGCGGATAACAGCGATCTGATCGAGCCCACCGCAACTCCCTGGCACACGCCGGTGACGCGCAGACGGCTTCAGCCCGTCATCAGCACCATTGGCGGCGACTATACGCCGCAGGCCGGCTAGCCGCCATAGCACAGATGACCCGGGGCGGCCGCCGATCTAGCGGCCAGCATCCGATGCCGATATGCCTGAATCCAGCCCGGCGAGTCTGGCTAACCGCGTCACCTATGCATCGTCTCAGCTGGCGTTGGCAGCTCGCTCACCTTCGGGCCGGGTGGGTGAGGCGACGCTAGCCGATGCGTGCTTCCTGGCGCAGCAGGGCGGGCAGGTCCTCAGGGGTGGGCGCGGTGCCGCTCAGGCCGCGCGCGGAGAACCATCTGGCCACATTCACGGCGTCCCGGTCCAGGAACTCCGCGCCGCGCGGATTGGCGATCACATCAACGACCTGGGGCAAGTCGATCATGATGAGGCTGCCGCGGTGGACCAGCAGGTTGTAGGCGGACATGTCGCCGTGGGCCAGGCCGTGACCGGCGAGCACGGTGAGCGCCTGCACGAGCTGGTCCCACAGCCCCGCCAGCTCGCTGCCGTGCGGGCGGGTCTCGGCTAGCCGCGGCGCGGCGGTGCCGTCGGAGTCGCCGATGAACTCCAGCACGATCTCGGTGCCGAGCACCTGCACCGGGTAGGGCACGGGGACACCTGCCCGGTAGAGCTGGCACAGGGCGGTGAACTCGGCGTTCGCCCACTGCCTGGCAATCATCTCTCGCCCGGTCGAGGTGCGGTTTGCCATCGCGCGGCTAGCACGGGATTCGCGAACCCGCCGGCCTTCCAGGTACGCACTGTCCCGGTGGAACATCCGGTGTCCGCTGTCCCGGTAGCGTATCGCTGCCAGCAGGCAGGACTGGCTGGTTCCCGACACGCCGCGGCGCAGCAGGAAGACGTCGGCTTCCTTGCCGGTCTTCAATATCCCCAGCTCGGTGTCGACCGCCTCGCAGAAAGACTGCGTGCCGCTGCGCTGTATGATGGTAGAAATGCGCCACATAGTCTATACTTCTTCCATGGCGTTGAGTATCAAGAGTGACGAGGCGGATCGGCTTGCCAGGGAGCTGGCTGCCGAGACGGGTCAGACATTGACCGAGGCCGTCGAAACTGCGCTTAGGGAGCGGCTCGACCGTGAGCACGCCAGGCAGGGGGCCAGCATGAGAACCCGGCTAGCGCGGCTGGCGGCCGACACAGCGGCCCTGCGGGTTGCCGACGACAGGACGCCAGAGGAGATCATCGGCTACGACGACACCGGCCTGCCGCGTTGACGGAACCGACGCGGAGGAGCGTTGTCGTCGATACGTCGGCGGCCGTGGCGGTCATCCTCGGCGAGCCGGGGAGCGAAGAACTTGCGGTACACCTTGAGGACGCCCTCACCCGGCTGATGCCAGCCGCGATCCGCGTTGAGCTGGGCATCGTTATCGAGGCTCGGCTGTGGCCTGCCGGGCAGGACGTTGTCGACCGGTTTCTTCGTGACGCAAAGGTCGACATCGTTCCCGTTGATGCGGACCTGGCCGCCCGTGCGATGAGCGGCTGGCGGCGATACGGCAAGGGACGGCATCCGGCCGGGCTCAATTTCGGCGACTGCTTCACTTACGCGCTCGCCGAGCTGACCGGGCATCCCGTGCTGTGCATCGGCGACGACTTCGCCGCGACGGATATAGCCGTAGTGCGACCCCGGCCGACGCCGGATGCGGGCTGACAGCCTCCGGGTGATGCTGGCGGCGATCTGCCTGCCCGGTTTAGCGGCCGCCGGCGAGGTACCGGTCGCGCTGTTCCGCACCCATCTCGCCGTACGGATAGTCGACGGCCTGCGGGTCACTGGCGGCGTTGAGCGCGGCGCATTCCGCTGCGGTGAGGCGCAGGTCAGCCGCGCGCAGGTTGGTCTCGAGCTGCCCGACCGTGCGGGCACCGAGGATTGTCGATGTCACCCCTGGCCGGTCGGTCACCCACGCCAGCGCCACCTCGGCCATCGAGACACCGCGTTCATCGGCGACCTTTTGCACCGCGTCGATGACCTGCCAGGTGCGCTGCGTGCCCCGCCGGTCGTAGGCCTCCATGCCGCGGCCCGGATCCTCGCCGAGGCGGGTAGCGCCGGCCGGCCGCTCATCGCGCCGGTACTTGCCCGACAGCCAGCCCCCGCCAAGCGGGCTCCACGGGAGCAGTCCGAGGCCGGCGTCCAGCGCGGCGGGCACGATCTCCCACTCGATCTCGCGCACCAGCAGGCTGTATTGCGGCTGAAGCGTCACCGGCGCGGCGACGTTCAGCGCGCGCGCCAGGTGCACCGCCTTCGTCAGCTGCCAGCCGGTGAAGTTCGACAGTCCGTAGTAGCGGATCTTGCCGGCCCGCACGAACCCGTCGAGCGTGCGCAGTGTCTCCTCTAGTGGCGTCCACGGATCAAACGCATGCAGCTGATAAAGGTCAACCGCCTCGAGTCCCAGCCTGCGCAGCGACGCGTCCAGGGCTCGTGTCAGATGCCGGGCGGACAGCCCGGCACCGTTCGGGGAATCAGTCAGCGGGAAACGGCCCTTCGTGGCCAGCACCACCGGCTCGGTGATGTCAGCCGGCCGGCTGGCGAACCAGCGGCCGATGATCTCTTCCGACATCCCGCCGCCGTACACATCGGCCGTGTCGACCAGCGTGCCGCCCGCCTCGACAAAGCGATCAAGCTGCGCGTGCGCGCCCCGCTCGTCCGACTCCGACCCGAAGGTCATGGTCCCGAGGCACAGGCTCGACACTGCGCAGCCGCTGCGCCCCAAAGTGCGATATTCCATATTTTCAACCTACGCCGCAAGCGCTGACCGGGCGGGCGCCGCTGGCGGCCGGATCTGGGGCGCCCGCGGTGAGAGCCGCTGGGAACGAGTGGTGGCTGCCATGCCTGCGGTCTGATCACGCCGTCACTGGAATTGACATACTGGCCGCTGTGCAGCCGCTTCATGTCCTGCTTTTGGCGGGAGGTCGGTGTCGAGGTTCTCCAGGCGCAGGACGCGAGGGTCGCCAGCCGCATCGGCCGCATCGCCCACCTTGTCCACGCCGATTCCCGGGATGTGCCGCAGCCGCGAGACGGGCACCCGCGCTCCTCCCATCCGCAGAGTAAAGACCCTGCCAGCATTACAACAGACGGCCGCCGCCGTCACTTTCGCAGGAATTCGACGACCTGCCGGAGCGGCAGGTCGCCCGGCGGGACACGGCGGACGCGCATCCGGCAGGATGCCATCATGCGCATGGTCCGGGCCGTGCAGGCTCACGAGATCCCAGAAAGGCCGCCGTTGCGGCTGTCCGCCGGGCAGCAGGTCACCGTCGGGTGGCGGGATGACCGCTGGCCTGCATTCGTCTTCGTGACGGCCGGCGACGGCCAGGGCTGGGTGCCCGCGCGCCACCTCGACGCGGAGTCGGGCCACGGCACGGTGACCGAGCCATACGACACCACGGAACTGCCCACCACGGCCGGGGAGATCCTGACGGTCATCGCCCGCGATGACGAGAGCGGCTGGATCTGGGTCCGGGCCGCCAGCGGCCGCGAGGGCTGGGTACCAAACGACACGGTGCAGGCGCTGCCCTGAGCCGCGGCGCCGGCCAGCTCACCCTGGGGCCCTGGCCCGGCACCGCGGCGCCGCGGTCCGTCCCCGCCCGGATCACGCGCTGCGGCGCTCGCTAGCCTGGCCGGACGCGGCGCCAGTCAGGTGGCTGGCCCGCCCAGGCAACCGAGGAGGGTGAGCACGCGACATGCCGGACGAGAGTTACGACCCGTCAGCCGGCCCTGACGAAAATGATCTTGAAGATGACGGCACGCTGGATGCGTCGGACACGCTCGAAGGTGACCCGGGCAACGACCCGCTGGACACCGGGATCGCGCCGCCGGACCGGTGGTCGGCCGGCCAGCGCTTCGGCACCACGCCGTCGGAGGAACGGCAGGGCGAGTCACTCGACCAGCTGCTCGCCGAGGAGGAGCCGGAAGCGGACCCGTACGCCGAGGACGACCTGGCCACCGACGCGGTGCCGGGCGATGAGCAGGACGCCCGGTCTGGCCGGCTGGTCGCGGAGGACGAGGGAGCGCATGCGGACACCGAGCCCGACCTTGTCGCACGCGACGTCGGGATCGACGGTGGCGCCGCAGGGGCGGAGGAAGCTGCCGTCCACATTCAGGATGAGCCCGGCGGCGCCACCGGCGGGTAGCCGCTTCGCGGCCGGGATGAGGCTGCCGGGATGGCGGCCGACGGAATGTCGCCGAATGCCCCTGTTGCCGCACCAGTCGCGCACGGCCATTAGGATCACGGCCAGCAAGAGTTACCGGTATTGGGGCCAGGGCGGAGGGCAGTGGTGACCGATCAGGAACGGGTTCCGCCGGGCCTGGACGTGACGAAGCCCAATATCGCGCGTGTCTATGACGCCTTCCTCGGCGGGAAAGACAACTTCGCCGCCGACCGGGCGGTCGTGGAGATGGCCTTGCAGGTGACCCCGGATGCACCGGCGGGTGCCCGGGCCAGCCGTGCGTTCCTGCGGCGGGCCGTGCGGTACCTGGTCGCGGAGGCGGGCATCCGCCAGCTCGTGGACATCGGCTCCGGCCTGCCTACCCAGGGCAACGTGCATGAAATCGCCCAGGAAGCCGACCCGCAGGCGCGCGTCGTCTATATCGATAATGACCCGGTTGTCCGCACGCACGCCGAGGCGCTGCTGGTCGGCAGTCGGAACACGCAGCTGCTCACCGCGGACATCCGCGAGCCGACCAAGATCCTGGACAATCCCGCGGTGCGAGAGCTCATCGACTCCGGCCAGCCGGTCGGCCTGCTGCTGCTGGCGATCCTGCACCACATCGGCGATGACGAGGACCCGGCCGGCATCGTGGCCACGCTGCGCGACGCGCTGCCCGACGGCAGCTATCTCGCTATCTCCAGCTTTCGCATGCCCGGTCCTGAGCACCCGGAAGACGCGGCGAAGGCAGCGGAAATGGAGAAGCTGTTCAACGAGAAGATGGGCACCGGACGGTGGCGGGAGCACGACGAGATCCTCGCCTGGTTCGGCGACTGGAAGCTAGTCGAGCCCGGCCTGGTGCCGTTGCCGGAATGGCGTCCCGACGTGCACGGCAGCGTCAAGCGGAATCTGACCTACTACGGTTTCGTCGGCGGCGTCGCGCGGAAGAGCTGACCGCTCGCGCGGCTCAGCTGCCCGCTAGTTCTCCCGCGGCGGCGTGCAGCAGTTCGCCCGCGGCGGCTACCGCGGTGCGCAGCTGGCCAGGCTCGGCAGTCAGGCCTGCCAGGACGCCGTCGATGCCGCGCAGGCCGGCCCGCGCTAGCAGGTTCTTCTCGTTGGTGACCCACTGCCCGCGGGCTGCCAGCACCGAATGCGCGGCCTGGCAGGCGGCCGTCGCGATCGCCCCTGCGGTCTCGGCCAGGTGCCCTTGGCGGGCGTGCGCGGCCCTGGCGTAGCCGAGTGTGGCCTGGGCGTCATTCCACCACCGGGCCGGCGCGCTGGCGCGCAGTGCCGCCGGATAGCCGGGCCTGGGCAGGTCGCCGCGCAGCACCTGGTTGATGCCGAGCTCGGCGACGACGATGTAGGTGGGAACGCCGGCCAGGTGGAACGGCAGCCGCTCGATCCCGAACCGCCCGGCCCGTGCCTCCGCGAGGTGGTGCTCGACGTTGTCCAGGTCCCGGTAGTGCACGTCAAGGTGCCGGTGGCCGGCTCGCAGCCAGGCGCCTCCGTTGAACACGCCGCCGCCCCAGCCGCCGATCGGGAAGATCTCCCCGGGCCAGCCGATGGCGCGCAGGCTGTCCGGATCGAAGTCGGTACCGCGGTAGTACACCGCGAAATCCCAGTCGCTGTCCGGCCGGGCCGCCCCGGTCGCCCGGGAACCGCCGAGGCTGACCGCCAGCACGCCGGGCAGGCCGGCGAGCTGGCCGGCCACGTCCGCGCAGAAGGCCTCGTCACCGGACGCCTCGTCGCTGGCGGCAGCGTCTTCGGAGGCAGCGTCTTCGGAGGCAGCCATGCACGGCAGGATAGCCCGTGGCCGGCTTGCGCCCGCCCAGTCTGCTGGTCCGCCGCTGTGGCCGGTGCGCCAGGGCGGCGACCTCGGCTGACCGCCCGTTACCCGCCTGCGCTGCGCGTCAGGCGGCCCCGCAGCGGCTAGCCGCGGCGGGCCCGGGCACGCCGCTTGCCCTCATGCATTGCCTGCACCCTGGCGATCGGGATAGCCCTGCCCTCTTCGATCAGGTCGGCGGCCAGTGATTGCGGTCCGGGCATCAGGCCGGCCCATGGATCATCATCGGCGACCAGCCGCGCCGCCGTGTGCACCGTGAAGTCGGCCGGCGTCACCCGGTCGAGATCCGCCCAGGGCACCGGAAACGATACCGGCACGCCCGGCCTGATGCGCGGGCTGTAGGCGGCCACCACCGTCGCCCCGCCTGCCCTGGTCGAGTCGAGGAAGACCTTGCCGCCGCGGTCATCGCGGATGAAGGCCGTGGTGGCGAGCGCCGGGTCAAGCCGCTCGGCCCGGGCGGCGATCGCACGAGTTGCCGCCGCCACCTCATCGAGCGTCACCGCTGCCTCGATGGGCACGAACACGTGCACGCCCTTGGCGCCGCTGGTCTTGACCGCGCCCGCCAGGCCTACCTCGGCCAGGACCTGCCGTACCAGCTGAGCGGCACGGACAGCCAGGCTGAACGCGTCCGCGGACGGCGGGTCAATATCCAGCACGAGATACGTAGGATGATCCGGCTGGCCAGCGCAGACCAGGGTCGGGTGATACTCCACCGCACGCTGGTTGGCGAACCACAGCAACGTCCGCCGGTCGTTGCACAGTGCGTAGCGCACCTCACGTTTCGAGCTCTCCGCCCACAGCGCCACCGTCCGCACCCACGGCGGCGTGTACTTGGGGACGTTCTTCTGCATGAACGGCGGCTGGCCGCGGAGCACCCGGATGACCGACAGCGGCCGGTCCCGCAGCACCGGGATGATCCAGTCGCGTACCGCGTCCAGGTAGTCCACCAGGTCCCGCTTGGCCACCTTCCCATCGATTCCGCCGGGACGCGAGCGGCGCCCGGGTACGAGCACCGGATGAGCGGGGCCGACCTCATCACGGCCTGGCCGCACGGAGCCGAGCCCGGGCCTCCTGCCGTGCACGCAGGACATGCCATGCGTGCGGCACAACGGCGATCGCCCCCAGCGCGATCATGGTGACGAGCGCGTAACGGGAGACGAGGTTCGCCGCGGCGACCCCGCTGGTGCCCAGCATGTAGCCAAGCACGGCGAGCAGCGCCGCCCACGCGGCCGAGCCGATGAGGTCGAAGACGATGAACGGGATGAGCCGCAGGCCAGCCCAGCCGGCCGCCGCGTAAACCAGCGGCGTGGGCACCGGCAGGAAAGCTGACAGCAGCACCCCGGTCGCGGCGAAGCCTGAGCCCCGCTGCTCGGCCTGCCGGGCGAAGGCGGCGGCGTGCCTGCTGTGCCGGGCGAGCAGTTCCACGATCCGGTGCCCCCACAGCACGCCTGCCCACCAGAACAGCAGGTCGAATTTCATCAGGCCGGGTAGCCCCGCGGCGATGACCACGGTCAGCTGGAGCTTGCTTGCTATGTGGGCGAACGCTCCCGCGGCCACGATCGATGTGGTCGAGCCGGACAGCAGCTCAAGCAGCACCGGGCGGGTGGCGATCAGCCCAGGCGTGAGCGCGATCATGGCGAGCCCGTACAGCCCGCTCAGCGTGATTCCCGCCAGGCAGAGCAGGTCCCTGGCCCGGGGCCGCCCGGGCCAGGGCCGCCACTGTCGTGGCCTGGCTGGCGGCCACGCCGCAGTGGACACGACGTCCGGCGGCAGGCCGGCCGGATGGGCTAGGCCCGGGCCAGCCGGTTCCAGCGATTCCAACGCGGCCATCCAGGCACCTGTCCTACTCGCCCGCTGCTACGGAAGTTCGCCGCGGCCCACCTGCCTGGACCCGGTACGGGGCGCCGCACCGGATCCCCGCAGCCAGTGCACCAGGATCACCCGGCTGACGGGCACGGATACCTGTTGATCTTCGTGCCCCGTTACGGCCGGCCACAAACAGTCGCGCCGGCCGGACCCGGGTCGCCGAGGATCGGGCCCAAGTGATTACTCGGGGAGCGCCGGGTCCTGCCTGGCGGCCCGGGAAGACGTGTGGCCGGCCGCATCGCCGAGACGGGCGGCTGCCAGGTGCTTGGGCACGACCATGCGCCATGCATCGGCGAGCAGTTCGCGCATCTCGGCCGGGTCCACTGCGGCCATCCGCGCGTGCACCCAGTTGTAGCGCTGGTCGCTGAGCCGGGGCAGGCAGAACTTCGCCGGCTCGGCAGCGATGAGCGCAGCTCGCTCTTCCCGGGGAAAGCCGAAGCCCATGATCGTCTCGTCCGGGGAAACCGCGGCATAGACGATCCGGCCGACCCGGAACTTGACATGGTCATAGATCAGGTGCTCTTCGGTGCGCGGCAGGGACATCGCCCAGGCGCGAACATCGTGCACGGTCACCATCGCGGCCGGATCGCCTCCCTTCCGCCTCCCATGCTGCCAGGACCGGCATGGCCGTCGCATTCCGCGGCGGGTGGCGGCGCCTGGCCGCTCAGGCAGGCACGGTTTCCGCGGCGGCCGGCTGGGCCGCGCCGGCCGGGCCGGCTGGCAGCCGGCCGGTTACCGCTAGCGCGGCGACGGCCATCGCGGCCGCGACGGCGAACGCTTCCGTGACGCCCAGGTACAGGCTCGCGCCCGCGGCCACGGCCGCGCCGCCAGCACCGATGCCAATCGCCGTGCCGAGCACGTCGGCCAGGTTCAGCGACGCCGACGCCCATCCTTCCCGGCCGGGCGGCGCCTCCCGCAGCATCAGCAGCGTGATCGGCGAATATGCGAGCCCCATGCCCAGGCCAGCGACGGTCCAGGCGGCCAGGCCGACGGCCACGGGCACACCCGGCTGGAGCACGAAGACCATGCCGGCGATGCCGGCCAGCACGATCACCAGCCCCGCGCGCACCAGGCGGCGTCCCTCCCACGTCTCGCTCAGCCTGGCCTGCACCCAGGCGCCAGCAGTCCAGGCCAGCGTGGCGCCGGTGACCGCGATGCCAGCCACCACCGGGCTGCGGTGCCGCACCGCCGTGATCGACAAGGTCACGTAGGCATCGGCGCCGAAGAACGCGAACGTCAGCATGCCCCGGCTCAAGATGGTGGCTGGCAGCCCGCGGCGCGCGGTCAATGTGCCGGCCGGCACCAGCCGGCGCAGCGCCGGGAGCCCGACGGCCCCGCCGGCTACGACCAGCCCGCCGCCAGCCAGCAGCGCCCCGGAACCCGCAGCGAGCGTGAGGCCCGCCAGGATCATCGCGGCACCGGCTGCCGCGCGGATCCCGTCCGTCAGCCGGTGCTCAGCCGCGCGGCGGGAGTCCGGTGGGCCAAGGCGGATCAGGGCCGGCATCGCGATCGACCCGGTAACCGCAACAACCGGCAGCAGCCCAAGGAAAACCCATCGCCACCCGAACACCTGCGCCACCTCGGCGCTGATGGCCGGCCCGACCAGTCCGGGGGCGACCCACGCGGTGGAGAGCACCGCCATCATACGGGCGCGAAGCGGGCCCGCCAGGCTGCGGCCGATCGAGGCATAGGCCACCGCCGGCACTGCGCCGGCGCCCAGGCCCTGCAGCGCGCGACCCGCGACCAGCGCCGCCATCGAAGGGGCGAGCCCCGCGACGGTCAGCCCTGCGCCGAACAGCACCAGCCCGGCCGCGAACGGGATCGCGGGCCCGCGCCGGTCGGCTTCCCGGCCGGCCGCCACGATGCCCAGCACGCTGCCCAGCATGAACGCGCTGAACACCCAGCCGTACAAGCGGAACCCGCCCAGATCACGCGCGGCAACCGGCATGACCGTAATGACCGCCAGCGCCTCCGACGCGACGAAGGTGATCGTCAGGACGAGCCCCGCGGTCAGCGCCCTTGTCTCCGGCGCCCACAGTCCGCGCACCGGGCTACCGCCCATCCTGCTACCGCGCATCCGCCCGTCCTTCCGGCCTCGCTCCGCCGCTCTCCCAGGAGCGTATGGGCTCAAGCGCGCTATAAGTCCAGTCCAGGTGCTGTCCCGGGTCCCGCTCGCCGGACGGCCCGCGGCGTGCTCAGCTCGCCGATGCACCCGGGCGGCTGAGCTGGACGAGAGCCCTGACCGGCGCGGTGACCTTGCGACGCGGCGCTAGAGGCACTCCGCCAGCCAGGCGTGCACTTCCCCCAGGCGATGCTGCAGCAACGTCAGGTGCCCGTCGTCATCGAGCAGCCTCGCCTCGACGCCAGCAATATGGCCGGCCAGCCACTGGCCATGACCGAACGGCACGAACCTGTCCTGCCTGCCGTGCAGCAGCAGCACGGGGACCGAGATCCGGGCCAGCTCAAACCCCCACGGGCTGATCTGCGCGCAGCCGTCGTCCCACCACCCCTGGCCACCGGGCGCCAGGCCTTCGTGCAGGGAAAACGCCAGGTACTCGGCCAACTCGCCGGTCAGGACCGCCGCGTCCGCGGGTGAAAGCAGCGACTTCATTCCCGCGGCCAGATCGCGCGGCGATGCGGCCAGGAACTCCTCCCGGTCCTTCTCCAGCTTGACGCGCGCGGCACCGGAGTCCGCGAGCAGCAGGCGGAAGTCATCGACGTTGTCCTGGCCCATGCCGGCGAACCAGTCGAGCCCTTCCGCGCCGTAGGGGGCCGGTGACGCCAGCGACGCGGCCGCGCCGACGAGGTCCGGGAGCAGCGCCGCGCATGCCAGCACGTGCGGGCCGCCGCCGGAGACCCCCCACATCGCCAGCCTGCTGATCCCCAGCGCGGCGCAGATCGTCCGCACATCGTCGGCGCAGTCGGCTACGCTGCGCCCTGGCTGCGGTGCCGAGCCGCCATAGCCGGGCCGGTCGTAACTGATCAGCCGGATGCCGCGGCCGGCGGCATCGGCCACGTTACGGCCATACAGGTGCCGGGAGTTCGGCGTACCCATGTGGACGAGGACCGGGCGGCCGTCAAGGTCACCAGCTTCCTGGACGGCCAGCGCCCTGCCATCCGCCGTCCGGACAATCTGTTCCATGCCTGCCCTTCGGTGCGACTCGCCGCCGGCCATGCCCGGCTTGTCCCGAACGCTACGCGCCAGGGACTCGGCCCGCCACCGGCACCCGCCCGGCGGCATCGGGGCACATTCCGGTCTGCGGAGCTACGAGATCGACTGCGGGCCGGCCAGCCACCGGCGGATCTCCGCGCCGTGCTCGTCGAGTTCCGGCGGCGGCAGCCGGTACCGCGCCGGCGTGGCGGACAGCCCGATCGGATTGCGGATGCCGGGCATCGCCCTTGCGCCCTGCCCGGCCGTCACCACCGGGTCGAGGCCTAGCTGCTGCGCGAAGGCGACCCCGCCGTCGACGGTATTGATCGGCCCGCAGGCGACGCCGTTATCGCTCAGGTCGCGGAACCACTCCATCGCGGTGCGCCGGGCAAGGCGCTCGATCAGCAGCGGCCGGAGCTGGTCGCGGTTGGCGGTGCGGTCCTTGTTGCGCGCGAACCGCGCATCGCCGGAGAGCTCAGGAGCGCCGAGCACCTCGCACAGCTTCCGGAACTGCCCGTCGTTGCCGGCGATGATGATGAGCTCGCCGTCCGCGGCGGGCAGCGGCTCGTAGGGGAACAGGCTGGGATGGGAGTTGCCCATCCGGTAGGGCACCACGCCCCCGGCGACGACCGCGCCGGCCTGGTTGACGAGCCCGGACAGCGCCGCCGAGAGCAGGCTGACCTCCACATGCTGGCCACGGCCAGTTTCGGCCCGGTGATGCAGGGCGGCCAGGATGCCGATCGCGGCGTGCAGCCCGCACATCACGTCGAACACCGCGACGCCTGCGCGGAAGGGCTCTCCGTCGGCCTCGCCGGTCAGGCTCATCAGGCCGGAGACCGCCTGGACGACGAGGTCGTAGCCGGGCAGCGCCGCCCCGGCGCCAGTGCCGAACCCGCTGATGGACGCGTAGATGACAGCCGGGTTGCGGCCGCTGACCGACTCGTAGTCCAGGCCGAACCGGGCCAGCCCGCCAAGCTTGAAGTTCTCCACCAGGATGTCGGCGCGGGCGGCGAGTTCCTGCGCGGCGGCGCAGTCGGCGGGCTCGGTGAGGTCGAGTGCGACCGAGCGCTTGTTGCGGTTGACCGCAAGGTAGTAGGTGGATACGCCGTCACGGACCGGCGGCATCCATGTCCGGGTGTCGTCGCCGCCTGGACTCTCCACCTTGACGACTTCCGCGCCGAGGTCGGCCAGCAGCATCGTGCAGTAGGGTCCGGCGAGGATCCTGGAGAAGTCGGCGACCAGCAGCCCGGCCAGCGGGCCAGGCGGCGCCCCGGGCGGGCCAGGCTCGTCGGTCTCCCCCGCGGCAGGCGGTACGGAGCTCACGCCAGGCCCTCCGCCGCCGTCCGGCCCGCGTCTGCCGTGCGGCGCATGAATCCGGCCAGCAGCTCAAGATCGTCGTCTGCATAGCCGGCGCAGAGCTGATCCATCGCCGCATTCATTCCCGCATAGAGACGGAATAGCTCCGCGCCCCGGCCCCGCTCCGCGCGGACGACGACACCGCGGCGGTCGGCGGGATCCCGGTCGCGGGCGATCCAGCCGCCGCGTTCAAGCCGGTCCAGGATGCCGGTCATGGTGGCCGGGTGCAGCCCGGCGCGCCGCGCCAGCGCGCTCGGGCTGAGCGGACCATGGCGACTGATCAGGTCCAGGCACTCCAGGTCGGTGCCCTTGAGCTCGATGTGCCCGCCGATTCGGTGGTTGAGCAGGGCGAGCTGGATGCTCATGTCCCGCAGCGCCTCCTTGATCTCCCGGTTCAGGCGTCTCCGGCGCCGGGCCGCATCCGGGCCGGCAAATGATATCGATTCCATATGATATGGTCTCCGTATCGTATGAACTACGAATCTACCGTATCCGAAGATCGAAAGGCAGACATCATGAAGCTCACCATCTTCGGCGGCACCGGCGGTACCGGGACCTGCCTCGTCGAGCAGGCGGTCGCTGCCGGGCATGAGGTCACGGCGGTCGTCCGCGACGCGGGCCGCCTGGCCGTCGCGGACCGGCTAGCAGCCGCGGACCGCCAGCGGCTGACGATCGTGACCGCCGACGTGATGGACCCGGCGATGATCACCCCGGCCGTGGCAGGCGCGGACGCCGTGCTGTCCGCGCTCGGCCCGCACGGCAACGGCCCCACCACGATCAGCCAGGACAGCGTCCGCAGCATTATCCAGGCCATGCAGAAGTCCGGTGTCCGCCGCCTGCTCACCGTCAGCGGATCGGTCGTCACCGACGAGGGCGAGGGGCCTGTCATGCGCTATCTCGCCAAGCCCCTGGTCCGGCGCACGGCGCTCCGGCATGTCTGTGCCGACATGCGCCGCGCCGAGGACGAGGTCCGCGACAGCGGCCTGGACTGGACGATCATGCGCCCGCCCCGGCTGACCGCCGTGGCAGCCACCGGAACCTACCGCACTGCGGTCGACCGCAACCTGCCGCGCGGATACACGGTTTCCCGCGCCGACCTCGCCGCCTGCATGCTCACGCTGCTCGCCGACGAGGCGGCTGTGCGCAGGCACGTCGGCATCGCCTACTGATACCGCGCGGCAGGGTCACCGGAAGGCTGCGCCGGTACGGTATCTGCCGTGGCTGGTGCTGACCTGAGCGAGTCCGGCATGCCGCTGACGGCCCTGCGGCCGGGCGGCCCGCTGGTCTCGCGGATCGGGCTGGGCCTGGCGGCGCTTGGACGGCCTGCCTACATCACCAGCGGCCGGCCGGACGACCTGCCGGACCGCAGCGTGGCCGGCCTGCGGGCCCGCACGCACGCGATGCTGGACGCCGCCTACGCGGCCGGGATCCGGTACTTCGACGCGGCCCGCTCCTACGGCCGGGCTGAGGAGTTCCTCGGCGGCTGGCTGGCGGCCCGGGGCCATGCCGACGCGGTCGCCGGGTCGAAGTGGGGCTACCGCTACACCGGCGGGTGGCGGCTGGAGGCAGGCCAGCACGAGGTCAAGGAGCACTCGCTGGCCATGTTCAGCACCCAGCTCGCGGAGACCCGGGCGCTGCTTGGCGGCCGGCTCGCGCTGTACCAGGTGCACTCGCTGACGCCGGACTCCGGACTGCTCGACGACCCCGCGCTGCTGGCCGCGCTGGCCCGGCTGCGCGCCGAGGGCGTGCTTGTCGGGCTGACCACCAGCGGCGCGAGCCAGCGGGACACGCTCCGGCGCGCGCTGCTGGTCACCGCCGACGGGCAGCCGCTGTTCTGCGCGGCACAGGTGACCTGGAATCTCCTTGAGCCGTCCGTCGCCCCCGCCGCGGCCGAGGCCGCCGCCGCGGGCTGGACGATCCTGGTCAAGGAGGCGGTTGCCAACGGGCGGCTGGCACCCGGCGGTACTGCCGCCGGCCCCCTGGCCCGGCTGGCCGCGCTCGCTGCCGCCGCCGGTGTCGGCGTGGACGCGATCGCGATCGCCGCCGCGCTCGCCCAGCCATGGGCGAGCATCGTGCTGTCCGGCGCCGTCACCCCGCGGCAGCTTGAGTCGAACCTTGCGGCGCTGGCCGTCGGCGATCTCCCGGAACTCGATATCGCTGAGCCGCCCGGATCCTACTGGGCGAGCCGCGCCGCCCGGCCCTGGCAATAACCAGCGCTGGCCCGGGTAGCGGGTCAGGCCCGTGCGCTGGCCTTACCCGCTCAGTTCAGTGCGGGCGGCGTCTCGAAGGCACAGCGTGGCCCGGTAGCCCGGGCAAGCCTCAGATCAAGTGTCGCGACTCTGGCGCCCAGAAACTCCGCCAGCGCGACATACCAGGCGTCATAGCACGTCACGTTTTCGCGCAACTCCCATGCGCGGGACGCAAACGGGGCGTAAGGGAAGAACTCGACCCGCAGCTCGAGCAAGTCTGCGTGAGCCATGGAAGCCGCGTCGGCGGAGATGTCACCGACAGCCGCCGCACGGCGCAGGATATTCGCGGCTTCAACCGGCATCAGGTGCGGCGCGCTCAGCGGCTCGGCCGCAAGAAGCGAGTCCGCCCAGGTCCCAGTGCGGCCCGCGTCGACCAAGGCGGACACGACTAGCGACGCGTCAATGACAAGCGTCACCGGCGGTCCGCATCGCGATGAGCGAGAATCCGCTCCGCTGACAGGGAGGATCGCGTTGCGGCCTTGCGGGACCGGATCCGTTCCACGAGCGTCTCGGCGTCAGGCTGGCGTGCAAGCTCGACCAGCCTGGAGCGCAGATACTCCTGCAGGGACCGGCCGGTCACGGCGGCGCGAGCCGCGAGTTCGTCCCGAGTCTCGTCGGGCACGTCACGGATGGTGATCGAAGTAGACATACATGCATTGTGCTGCCATCGCTGCCAGACCGCAAGCAAGGGTCGGAGATTATGGCGGCCCAGGCCAGACAACTGCTAAGCCTCGCCGTGCTCGCGCAGGAACTCCCGGAACTCGGCGACCGCCTCGTCCTGATCGGGCCCGAGGTCCTCGGCGACGACCAGCCTCGTGCCAGCCCAGTAAGCCCCGACATACTCGCCGCCGTCGGCCAGCGGCACGAGCAGCGGGTGATGGGCGATCTTGATGTGATCCTCGACCGCCGCCCAGGGAACGCCAGGTGGCACCAGGCCGATCGCGGGCGACTCGCTGTCGTCGTACGTTAGGTCGTCGAGCACTGGCTTCTCCCCCGGCTAGCGGCGTGCCGCCACCGGCTAGCGGCGTGCCGCCACGATAGGCCACTGCCGGGCGGCAAGGTTGCGGTCAGCGCCGGTAGGTCCGCCAGTCAAGGCGCTTGGGGGGATGGTGTCGCCTATATCCCGTTTGATGATGAGGGCGCGTGGAAGAGCGTGTTGTTTCGTGAGATGCACGCGGCGGGCTTCGGTATCGACTTGTCCCGGACCTGAGGTCCGGGATTGTCGGCGCGGGGCAGTTCACCGATGGCCAGGATGTTGCCCGACCGTCAGGAAGGGCCGCCCGTTACCGGGCTGGATGCGCACCGGCGACGAGTAGGTAGGTTGGCAAACATGAGCCCTCCTGACGCTGACCGGCAGTTCGCCGCCCCGTTCGCGACCGCGGCCGGCCTGGTCGAGCGCTCGGCCGCCGCCTACGCGGCCGGCGTGCCGGAACGGCCGGCCGACGACGGCTTCTTCGGGCCCGCCAGCGTCACCTGGCGGATCAGCGCCGACCTGGCCGGCCCGGTGGCCGGCCTGCGGGCACTGCTGATGCAGGCGCTGCACCCGCTCGCGATGGCAGGGGTCGACCAGCACAGCGACTGGCGAGAGGATCCGGTCGGCCGGCTCGCCGCGACATCGGCGTACGTCACGACGGTCAGCTTCGGCGAGCGGGCGGCCGCCGAGCGGGCCGCGGCCCGGGTGCGCCGGATCCACGAGCATGTCCGCGGCACCGACCCGGTAACCGGGCGGCAGTACGCGGCGGGCGATCCCGCGCTGCTGCTCTGGGTGCACGTGGCCCTGGTCGAGTCCGCCATCGCCGCCCGGCAAGCCCTCGGCACCCCGCTGACCCCGGCAGACGCCGACCGCTACATCGCCGAGATGGTGGTCGCCGCCGAGCTCGTCGGCGTGCCGACGGCCATGGTGCCGGCCAGCGCCGCCGAGCTGGCCGCCTACATCGCGTCGGTCCGGCCGGAGCTGCGCTGCACGCCGGCCGCCCAGCAGTCGATGGCCTACCTGCTCGACCCGCCCGGCCTGGACTCCGACATCGCCGAGATCTGGCAGGACGTCCGCGACGCGGCGATCGCGACCCTGCCGGACTGGGCCAGGGAAATGTACGGCTACCGCGCTCCGCCCGCGCTGACGCCGGACCGCCGGACCGAGATCCGGCAGGCACTTGGCGTCCTGGATGCCGTGTTCCTCGGCGAGCCAGGCGTGCTGGAGGCGCGGCAGCGGATCGCGCTCCGGGTTCGAACGGCCCGGCCCGCGTGAAGCGGCTGCTTGCCTGGGTAACGATCGGCGGCGCGGGCGCGGCATTGGTGCTGGCATTGCTGCGGCGCAGGCTCGGGCGGCTGCGGACGCGCCGCGGGCTGGCGGCGCTCGGGCTCGCCGCGCGCGGCGGGGCCCGCTATGCGGCCAGCGCACCGCGGCTGTTCGCGGCCGCGGGCGAGAACAGGGAACGGCTGCGCCATGACCTCGCCCTGCAGACCGCCGAGGACGTCGCCACCACACTGGGGGCGATGAAGGGCGTGCTGATGAAGATCGGCCAGATGGCCAGCTACGTCGACGATGGCCTGGCGCCTGCCGTCCGCCGCACCCTGAGCCGCCTGCAGGACAGCGTCCCCCCGATGAGCCAGGAACTCGCCGCCGCCGTCGTCGAGGAAGAGCTTGGCCTGCCGCCGGAGCGCGCGTTCGCGAGCTGGGACCCGGAGCCCATCGCCGCCGCGTCGATCGGGCAGGTGCACCGCGCGATCACGCTCGACGGCCGCGCGGTCGCGGTGAAGGTGCAGTACCCGGGCATTGCCGAGACCATCGCTGCTGACCTCGGCAACGTCGCCTTGCTGCGCCGGATGCTGCGCATCACCGCACCGGCCCAGGACGTCGATGCGCTGCTCGCCGAACTGCGCGATCGCGTCATCGAGGAGCTTGACTACCGGCGCGAGGCCGACAACCAGCGCCTGCTGGCGGCCTACTACGACGGCCACCCGACGATCGGCATTCCGGCCGTCGTCGGCGAGCTGTCGACCAGGCGGATGATCACGAGCGAGCTGTCCGGCGGCGCCCGGTTCGCCGAGCTGGCGGGCTGGCCGCAGCCCGAACGCGACCTGGCCGCCGAGACGATCTACCGGTTCGTCTTCCGCAGCCTGTACGAAGTCCATGCCTTCAACGGCGATCCGCACCCGGGTAACTACCTCTTCCACGGCGGCGGCAAGGTCACCTTCCTGGATTTCGGCCTGGTCAAGCACTTCACCCCGGCCGAGCTTCGGCCGCTCATGATGATGGCGCGCAACTTGTGCGTCGAGCGCGATCCCGAGGCGTTCCGGCGCAGCCTGGAGGACGCCGGCTTCCTGCGCCCTGGCGCGCCGCTCAGCACCGAGACGATCATCGAGCACCTGGCCGTCTTCTACGAGACCATCCGCGAGCCGGGACGGCTGACCGTCACCGGCGACTACGCGTCGGCAGTGGTACGCCGGTTCTTCGACGTGCGCAGCCCGGTAGCCGAGTACGTCAGCGTGCCGCGGTCTTACGTGATCCTGCAGCGCATCAACCTGGGCCTGTTCGCGGTGCTCGGCGAGCTGACCGCGACCGCGGACTGGCGGGGCATCGCCGAGGAGATCTGGCCCTTCGTGCAGGCCCCGCCATCCACCCCGATGGGGGAAGCCGAGGCGGGATGGCGGGCAGGCCGGCCGGCCACGGCAAGCCTGGCCTGACCCCGACCCCCCGCCTGACCGCCGACCGGCCCGGCTGTCCGGTCAGGGATGCCGCGGTCTACCCCGCTGTTCAGCCGCCGGCTCGGGCTATCCGCTTGAGCTGCCGCCGGCCTGGCCGCTGATCGGCGTGACCGCGGCCTTCGTCTGGTGCTCGAAGATGAGCGAGGTCTGCAGGTGGGCGATCTCGTCACGTTCGCCGAGTCTGTCGAGCACGAATGCGCGCAGGTGCCTGGCGTCCGGGACGGCGACGTGCAGCAGATAGTCAGCCGGCCCGCTGACGTTGAACAGCGCCAGCGTTTCCGGCAGGCCGAGCACATAGTCCACGAACGGTGCCGCGAGCTCACGGGAGTGCCGCAGGAACCGGATCGCGATCAGCGCCTGCAGGCCTCGCCCGACCCTCTCCAGATCGACGTCCGCGCGAAAGCCGCGGATCACCCCGCGCTGCCGGAGCTGCCGGACGCGCTCAAGGCAGGTCGATGGGGCAAGGCCGGTGATGGCGCCCAGCTCCTTGTAGGAAACCCGGGCATTCTTCTGCAGCGCCTCCAGGATCGCGGTATCCGTTCGGTCCACGCCCGTCGCCTCCCGGCTTTGTCGAATATTATTCGGTAGAATATTACAGATACAAATTATCTTGTAGCCTCAATGCTCTTCGACGAATATTAGGCCGATCTGAGGAGCGAATCATGACCGACAGCGTTGAGGTCGTCCTCGCCACGTTCCGCGCGGTCGAGTCGCGCGATGAGCAGGCCCTCGCCAGGCTGTCTGACCCGCACATCGAGTTCCACTGGCCGGATTCGCTGCCGTACGGCGGCAGCCGGCCGGGCGCAGCGGGGCTCTCCCGGCCAGGGCCGAGCTGGAGCGAGACCTGGGACCCGCTCCAGGGCCCGGCGGAACGGCAGATGGATCCGCGAGTCGTCGCGGCCAGCAGGAGTGAGGTCGTCGTGCTCTGGCACCAGCGGGGACGCAGCGCGGACGGACAGCGCTTCGAGATGCCGGTGCTCGGGCTCTACGGCGTCAACGACGGAAAGCTAGCGCGAGCGCAGATGTTCTATTTCGACACCGTGCCCGTGCTCGCGTTCCTCCGGACGGCAGCGCGGCCGTAGCCGGCCGCATCCCCAGTGGCCATCAACGGCTAATCCTGCCCGCGCTAATCCTGCCGCCGCTATTTAACCAAACTTGATTAGTGATAGATTGCGATGGTGCGGCAGGAACAATCCGGTCTCGCGGCGCTGAGCGGTCTCGCCGCGGTGAGCGGCCTCGGCGACCCGGTGCGCGGCCAGCTGTATGAGTTCGTGTCCGGCAGCGCCAGCCCGGTGGGCCGGGAGGAAGCAGCGGCCGCGGCGGGCATTGGCCGCGGGCTGGCGGCCTACCACCTGGACAAGCTCGTCGGGCTCGGGCTGCTCACCGCCTCTTACCAGCGGCCCGCGGGCCGCGGCGGCCGCGGGGCGGGCCGTCCGGCCAAGGTCTACAGCCGCTCAGGACGTGAGTTCGCGGTGACGGTGCCGCCGCGAGAATACGAGCTCGCCGCCCGATTGCTGGCCCGCGCCGTCGAGGCCGACGGCGCCGGCGCGAGCCAGTCAGCGCTGCGGGCCGCCGCCCGCCAGTGCGGCGCTGAACTGGGCAGCAGGCACCGGGTCGGCGGCGCAAGAAAAGCTGACACGCGCCAGGAGATCCAGGCCGCACTGCGTGAGCACGGCTTCGAGCCCTGGCATGATCAGACCGGCACCATCAGGCTGCGTAATTGCCCGTTTCACCAGCTTGCCGAGAAACACCCCAACCTGACCTGCGGCATGAACCTGGCGCTTATCGAGGGCATCACGGCCGGCCTCGGCGCGACCGGCCTGTGCCCCGCACTTGACCCAGGGCCCGGGCGGTGTTGCGTTGTGATCGGAACGGGCGAGCCGGCCGGGAAGGGCGGACCGCAATGACGGACGCGCTAGCGACACTGAGCACAGCCGGGGTCTCGATCTGGCTGGATGACCTGAGCCGGGAGCGGCTGGTAGCTGGCAGCCTCGCCGACCTGGCCGCCAGCGACCACGTGGTGGGAGTGACGACGAACCCCAGCATCTTCGCCAAGGCGATCACCGGAGGCGAGGCATACCGCCCGCAGTTGCGTGACCTGGCTGCCCGTGGCGTGGGCGTCCCCGAGGCCCTGCGCGCGCTGACCACGTTCGACGTCCGCTGGGCCTGTGACGTGCTGCGGCCGGCCTACGACGCGACCGGCGGCGTCGACGGACGGGTTTCCATCGAGGTCGACCCGCGACTCGCCCATGACACCGAGGCCACGATCGCCGAGGCCCGCGCGCTTTGGTGGCTGGTCGACCGGCCCAACCTGTTCATCAAGATCCCGGCTGCCCGGCAGGGCATTCCGGCCATTGCCGCCTGCCTGGCCGAAGGGATCAGCATCAACGTCACGCTGATCTTCGCGCTACGGCGCCATGACGCGGTGATGGATGCCTTCCTCGATGGCATGGAACGCGCGGCGCAGGCCGGCCATGACCTGTCGTCGATCGCCTCGGTCGCCTCGTTTTTCGTGTCCCGGGTCGATACCGAGGTCGACGCCAGGCTAGACAAGATCGGGACCAGTGCCGCCGCGGCACTGCGCGGCCGGGCAGCCATCGCCAATGCCCGGCTCGCCTATCAGCACTACGAACGAGTCTTCTCAACGCCGCGGTGGGCCGCGCTGGCGAGCGCCGGCGCCCGGCCGCAGCGGCCGCTGTGGGCCTCGACGTCGGTGAAGGATCCGGCCTATCCGGACACCCGCTATGTGGTTGACCTGGTCGCGCCCGGCGTCGTCAACACGATGCCTGAGGCGACCCTGCGCCTGGTCGCCGACCACGGCCACGTGCCAGCCGACTCGGTTCACGAGCACTACGACGAGTCGCAGCAGGTACTCGACCAGCTGCGGGAACTCGGCGTCGACTACGACGACGTCGTGGCGACCCTCGAGGACAACGGCGTAACCACGTTTGACATGGCGTGGGGGCGGCTCGGCGAGCAGCTGGCCGACACCCTGCGGGCACAGCCAGCACGGCAGCAGAGGAGCTAAGCATGACCACGGATACGACGCACGTCATCGTCGGGGCCAGCCTCGCCGGGGCCAAGGCCGCGGAGGCGCTGCGGGCGGAGGGCTTCGACGGCCGCCTCGTGGTGATCGGCGCGGAGGCCGAGCGGCCGTACGAGCGCCCGCCGCTGTCCAAGGACTACCTGCTCGGCAAGGCGGAGCGGGAAACGCTGTACGTCCATCCGCAGGACTGGTACACCGAGCACGACGTGGACCTGCGGCTCGGGGTCGCGGTGACCTCGATCGATCGCGCCGCGCACGAGGTCAGCCTGGCCGATGGCAGCAAGACGGGCTACGCCAAGCTGCTGCTGGCCACCGGATCCTCGCCACGCCGGCTGCCGGTGCCGGGCGCTGACCTCGACGGCGTCCTGTACCTGCGAAGCGTCGGGGACAGCGACCGGATCAAGGCGGCGTTTCAGGCCGCGTCCCGGGTCGTGGTCATCGGGGCCGGCTGGATCGGCCTGGAGACCGCCGCCGCTGCCCGGGCGGCTGGCGCCGAGGTCACCGTGCTGGAGGTGGCTGAACTGCCGCTACAGCGGGTACTCGGCCGGCAGGTCGCGCGGATCTTCGCCGCACTGCACCGGGACAACGGGGTGGACCTGCGCGGCGGGGTGCAGGTCGCTGAGATCACCGGCAGCGACGGCAAGGCAGACGGCGTGCGGCTGGCCGACGGCGGGCACGTCGGGGCCGACGTGGTCATCGTCGGGATCGGGATCACGCCCAACTGCGACCTTGCGTCGGCTGCCGCGCTCGAGATCGACAGCGGAATCTGGGTCAACGAGCGGCTGCGCTCCTCCGACCCGGATATCTTTGCCGCCGGGGACGTGGCCAATGCATTCCATCCCCTGCTCGGCAAGCACATCCGGGTCGAGCACTGGGCCAACGCGCTCAACCAGCCGCAAACCGCGGCCAAGTCGATGCTGGGCCAGGACGCCCCTTATGACCTGGTGCCCTACTTCTACACCGACCAGTACGACCTGGGCATGGAGTACGCCGGCTACGTGGAGCCTGACGACTACGACGAGGTCGTCTTCCGCGGCGATGTCGAGGGACGGGAGTTCATCGCGTTCTGGCTCGGGGATCACGGGCGCGTGCTGGCCGGCATGAACGTCAACATCTGGGACGTCAACGACGCGATCCAGGCGCTGGTGCGGTCCCGCCAGCCGGTGGACGTGGCCGCGCTCCGCGACTCGGACACTCCACTGCAGTCGCTAGCCGGCGGCTGATCCACCGGTCCCCTCGCGACCCGGGCCGACCCGGTTCGGCGAGGGCAACGGCCCGGCCGGCTACGTGGCGATCCGGTACTCCTCCAGCAGCCGGCGTCCCACGATCATCTTCTGGATCTCCGCGGTACCTTCACCGATCAGCAGCATCGGGGCCTCCCGGTACAGACGCTCGATTTCGTACTCCTTGGAGAAGCCGTAGCCGCCGTGGATGCGGAAGGAGTCCTCCACGACCTCCTTGCAGTACTCGGCAGAGAGGTACTTGGCCATTCCGGCCTCAAGGTCGTTCCGGCTGCCGGAGTCCTTCTTCCTGGCCGCCATCACCATCATCTGGTGAGCGGCCTCGACCTTGGTGGCCATCTCAGCCAGCTTGAACAGGATCGCCTGGTGCTCGGCGATCGGCTTGCCGAAGGCGTGCCGCAGCTGTGCGTAGCCGATGCCGAGCTCGAACGCGCGCAGGGCGACTCCGCAGCCGCGGGCGGCGACGTTGACCCGGCCGACCTCGATGCCGTCCATCATCTGGTAGAAGCCCCGGCCGGTGGTGCCGCCGAGCACCCGGTCGGCGGGGATGCGGACGCCGGTGAGGATCAGCTCGGTGGTGTCGACGCCCTTGTAGCCCATCTTCTCGATCTTCCCCGGCACGGTCAGGCCCGGCACCTTGGGATTGGCGCCGAAGCCCGGCTCCTTCTCGATCAGGAAGGTGGTCATGTTGCGGTGCGGCGCGGCCTGGTCTTCCTCGGTCCGGCAGAGCACCGCCACCAGGGTGGAGGTGCCGCCGTTGGTCAGCCACATCTTCTGGCCGTTGATCACGTAGTCGGCGCCGTCGCGAACCGCCGTGGTGCGGATCGCCGAGACATCTGAGCCCACGCCCGGCTCCGACATGGAGAAGGCCGCGCGGACCTGGCCGGCCGCCATCCGGGGCAGGAAGTAGTCCTTCTGCTCCTGGGTGCCGTGCTGGGCAATCATGTGCGCGACGATGAAGTGGGTGTTGATGATGCCCGACACCGACATCCAACCGCGGGCGATCTCCTCCACGAGCAGGGCATAGGTGAGCAGCGACTCCCCGAGGCCGCCGTACTCCTCGGGAATGGTCAGCCCGAACAGGCCAAGCTGCTTCATCCCCTCGACAATCTGGGCGGGGTACTCGTCGTTGTGCTCCAGTTCGGTGGCGACCGGAATGATCTCCTTGTCGACGAAGTCCCGCACCGTGGCCAGGATGTCCCGCTGGATCTCCGTCAGGCCGTCGGTCTGTGCGAGGCGTCCCATGGCGCGGCTCCGTATCTGCTGGTCGAAAAGAGCTCAGCTGGTCGGCTCGGGGCGGCCGGGCTGCTCGCCGCCGCGCTCCTTGATATACGTCTCGGTCGGCACCATCACCTTGCGGCGGAAGGTGCACACCACGGTGCCGTCCTGTTTGTAGCCGCGCGTCTCTACGTGCACGATGCCTCGGTCGTGCTTCGACTTGGACGGCCACTTGCCGAGCACGGTGGTCTCGCCGTAGATGGTGTCGCCATGGAAGGTCGGCGCCACATGCTTGAGCGACTCGACCTCTAGGTTGGCGATGGCCTTGCCCGAGACGTCGGGCACCGACATGCCGAGCAGCAGCGCGTAAATGTAGTTGCCCACCACCACGTTCTTGCCGAAGTCGGTGGTCTGCTCCGCATAGTTCGCGTCCAGGTGCAGGGGGTGGTGGTTCATGGTGAGGAGGCAGAAGAGGTGGTCGTCGTACTCGGTGACGGTCTTGCCTGGCCAGTGCTTGTAGACCGCGCCGATCTCGAACTCCTCGTAGATCCGTCCGAACTGCATCGCCGACGCCCTTCGCTCTCCTGGTGGGTTCTGGTGTTCTGGGGCTCTGGGTTTCTTGGCTCTGGGTTTCTGGGTTCTGGGTTCTGGGCAGGGAATTCCGCCTGGCTCAGGCCGGTGGGGGCTCGAATTTCGAGGTTCGCTGCAGGCCAGCCGCACGTCCCTTGCCCGCGATCACCAGGGCCATCTTGCGGGATGCCTCGTCGATCATCTCGTCACCGAGCATGGCCGAACCCTTTGCCCCGCCGGCCTCCGAGGTGCACCAGTCGTAGGCGTCCAGGATCAGCTCGGCGTGGTCGTAGTCCTCCTGCGAGGGCGAGAAGATCTCATTCGCGGCGGCGATCTGGTCTGGGTGCAGCACCCATTTGCCGTCGAAGCCCAGGGCGGCGGCTCGGCGGGCGACGGCGCGGTAGCCGTCGCTGTTGCGGATCTGCAGGTAGGGGCCGTCTATCGCCTGCAGGTCATAGCTGCGAGCGGCCATCAGGATCCGCATCAGGATGTAGTGGTAGGCGTCCGCCGGGTAGCCGGGAGGCTGCTCGCCGACCACCAGCGACTTCATGTTGATCGAGGCCATGAAGTCGGCAGGACCGAAAATGATGGTCTCGATCCGCGGCGACGAGGCGGCGATCGCATCGACGTTCACCAGGCCCTTGGCGTTCTCGATCTGTGCTTCGATGCCGATCCGGCCAACCTCGAAGCCCATCGTCTTCTCGATCTGGGTAAGCAGCAGATCCAGTGCCTTGACCTGGTCGGCGTCCTGCACCTTGGGCAGCATGATGCAGTCCAGGTTGGGGCCCGCTCCCTCGACCACCGTGATCACGTCCCGGTAGGTCCAGTGCGTGGTCCAGTCGTTGACCCGGACGACGCGGGTCTTGCCTCCCCAGTCGCCGTTGTTCAGCGCGTCGACGATGCTGTGCCGGGCGCTCTCCTTGACCAGCGGCGCGCAGGCATCCTCAAGGTCGAGGAACACCTGGTCCGCGGGCAGGCCCTGGGCCTTCTCCAGGAAGCGCGGGCTGCTGCCGGGGACGGCCAGGCAGGAGCGGCGGGGGCGCAGGCGGTTGGTCGTGACGGCCGAGGCGGTGGTCATGTCGGGTCGTTCCATCCTTCGGAGGGTCGCGTTCGGTGTCGGCGGGTCGTTGCCGGCGGTCGGTAAGGCCGAGCATGCCCCGGCGAGCGCGCCGCCGCCAAGGTCGCCGATGCCGCGGCGCGTCCGTCCAGGGCCGCCGGACCGGCCCGGCCAGGCTGCCCGGCCGGCCTTTGCCACGGCCGCAGCCCGTGCGCGAGTCGGATCTCGCCAACGATGCGGCCGATGATGGTGGTGATGCCGAAGTCCCTGGGGGTGAAGACGGCGGCCACCCCCGCGGAGCGCAGAGATCCGGCGTCGGCCGCCGGGATGATCCCGCCGACCACCACCGGGATGTCCTGCGCCCCGGCCTGGCGCAGCCGGCGCAGCACGTCGGGCACCAGCAAGGCGTGCGCACCGGAGAGGATCGACAGCCCGAGGCAGTGCACGTCCTCGGCGACCGCCGCGGCCACGATCTGCTCGGGAGTGAGCCGGATGCCCTGGTAGATCACCTCGAACCCGGCGTCGCGCGCCCGCACGGCGATCTGCTCGGCGCCGTTAGAGTGCCCGTCCAGGCCGGGCTTGCCCACCAGCAGGCGCAGCCTGCCCGCCCCGAGCTCCTCGGCAGTGGCGGCCACCGCCTCGCGGACGGCGGCCAGCTCCCCGCCCGGCCCGGTGGCCACCGCCACCGGGGCGCTGGCCAGGCCAGTGGGCGCCCGGTACTCGCCGAACACCTCCCTTAGCGCGAAGGACCACTCGCCGGTGGTAACGCCGGCCCGGGCACAGGCCAGGCTCGCCGTCATCAGGTTGACGCCGTCGCGCGCTGCGTCGGCCCTGAGCCGGTCGAGCGCGGCGAGCACCGCAGTCTCGTCGCGCTGCGCGCGCCACTGCGCCAGCTGGGCCAGCACCGCCTGCTCGGCAGCCGAGTCGACCTGCTGGACCACGGCGCCGGCGTCCGCGGTGAGGGGGTTGGGCTCGGTGGTCGTGAAGCAGTTGACGCCCACGACCTTGTCCTCGCCGGACTCGATGCGGGCGCGCCGGGCCGCATGCGAGGCGACGAGCTGGGCCTTGAGGTAGCCGGACTCCACCGCCGGTATCACCCCGCCCATCTGCTGCACCTTGGCGATCTCCGCCTCCGCGCCGACCAGCAGCTCGGCGGTCTTGGCCGCCACCACGGGGGAGCCGTTGAACAAGTCCCCGTACTCCAGCAGGTCCGACTCGTACGCGAGTACCTGCTGGATGCGCAGGCTCCACTGCTGATCCCATGGCCGCGGCAGGCCCAGCGCCTCGTTCCAGGCGGGCAGCTGCACGGCGCGGGCCCGGGCGTCCTTCGACAGGGTGACGGCCAGCATCTCCAGGACTATCCGCTGGATGTTGTTCTCCGGCTGCGCATCGGTCAGGCCCAGCGAGTTGACCTGCACGCCGTAGCGGAAGCGGCGGCGATCGGGGTCGGCGATCCCGTACCGCTCCCGCGTGACCTTCTCCCAGAGCCGGGAGAAGGCCCGCATCTTGCACATCTCCTCGACGAAGCGGACGCCCGCGTTGACGAAGAAGGACATCCGCGCGACGACCTCGCCCATCCGCTCCCGCGGAACCTGCCCGGAGTCGCGGACGGCGTCCAGGATGGAGATCGCGGTGCACATCGCGAACGCGATCTCCTGCACCGGGGTGGCCCCGGCCTCCTGGAGGTGGTAGCTGCAGACATTGATCGGGTTCCACTTGGGCATGCGGGTAACCGTGTAGGCGATCACATCGGTAGTGAGGCGCACCGAAGGGCCGGGCGGGAAGACGTGCGTCCCGCGGGAGAGGTACTCCTTGACGATGTCGTTCTGGGTGGTGCCAGTGAGCTTGGTGATGTCGGCGCCCTGCTCCTCGGCGACGACCTGGTAAAGCGCCAGCAGCCACATCGCCGTCGCGTTGATCGTCATCGAGGTGTTGGTCTGCTCCAGCGGGATGCCGCCGAAGAGGGCGCGCATGTCGCCCAGGTGCCCGACCGGGACGCCGACCCGGCCGACTTCGCCGCGGGCCAGGATGTGATCGGCGTCGTACCCGGTCTGGGTGGGCAGGTCGAACGCGACCGACAGGCCGGTCTGGCCCTTGGCGAGGTTGCGGCGGTAAAGCGCGTTGGACTCCGTCGCGGACGAGTGGCCAGCATAGGTCCGCATCAGCCAGGGATGGTCCCTGGGGGGGCGCGGCGGATGCTCCTCGCTCGACTCGGTCATTGCCGCCCCGTCCTTACACGTTCCGGAAGCGGTTGATCTCCGGCAGGTGCTTCTCGCGCAGCTCAGCGTCGCGTACCCCGAGGCCCTCCTCCGGGGACAGGCAGAGGACCCCGACCTTGCCGTGGTGCAGGTTCCGGTGGACGTCCAGGGCTGCCTGGCCGGTCTCCTCCATGGGATAGACCACTGACATGGTCGGGTGGATCATGCCCTTGGAGATCAGGCGGTTGGCCTGCCACGCCTCGCGGTAGTTGGCGAAGTGCGAGCCGATGATGCGCTTGAGGCTCATCCACAGGTAACGGTTGTCGTACTCGTGCATGTACCCCGAGGTGGAGGCGCAGGTCACGATGGTGCCGCCCCTACGGGTCACAAACACCGACGCGCCGAAGGTCTCCCGGCCCGGGTGCTCGAAGACAATGTCCACATCCTCGCCGCCGGTCAGCTCGCGGATCCTGGCGCCGAGACGCTTCCACTCCTTCGGGTCCTGGTTATGCTCATCCTTCCAGAACCGGTAGCCCTCGGCCTTGCGGTCGATGATCAGCTCGGCGCCCATCGACCGGCACAGGTCGGCCCTCGCCTCGCTGGAGACGACGCAGATCGGGATGGCGCCGCCGGCCAGCGTGTACTGAGTGGCGTAGGCGCCGAGGCCGCCGCTGGCACCCCAGATGAGGACATTGTCGCCCTGCTTCAAGCCGGCGCCGTTCCGCGAGACCAGCTGCCGGAAGGCGGTGGAGTTCACCAGGCCGGGCGTCGCCGCCTCTTCCCAGGTGAGGTGCCGGGGCTTGGGCATCAGCTGGTTGGTCTTGACGATGGCCAGCTCGGCGAGGCCGCCGAAGTTGGTCTCGAAGCCCCAGATGCGCTGCTCCGGATCCATCATGGTGTCGTTGTGACCGTCGGAACTCTCCAGCTCGACCGACAGGCAGTGGGCGACGACCTCCTCGCCGGGCTGCCAGACGGTCACTCCCGGGCCGGTGCGCAGCACCACGCCCGCGAGGTCCGAGCCGACCACCTGATACGGCAGGTCGTGCCGTGCGGTGAGCTGCGAGAGCTTTCCGTAGCGGCGCAGGAAGGCGAAGGTGGAGATCGGCGAGAAGATGGAACTCCACACGGTGTTGTAGTTGACCGCGCTGGCCATGACGACGACCAGGGCCTCGCCCAGGCCGAGTTCAGGGACCGGCACCTCCTCCACGTGCAGGGACTTGCGGGGATCCCTGTCGCTGGCATCGATACCGTCGAACATGTGCTCTTCGTCCCGGTGCAGGGTGACTGCCCGGTAGGCCTCCGGCAGCGGCAGCCCAGCTAAATCCGCGGCCTGGTTGTCGGAGTGGAGGATCGCGTCCAGGATTTCCTTCATGGCTGGCTCCTCAGGGATACTAATAACCAAAATGCCCAGTTTCCCCGCGGCCTGCCAGAGCCGAAGGTCCCAGCCGAAGGTCCCGGCATCCCGGACCTTCGGCTCTGGCCCGGCGGCGCTATATCCGGGCAGTATTTAGCTACATTGGCATTCAGCCCTCGGTCAATCGGCTAGGTGATCTGTATCTGGACGCGGATCGTTTGCTGTGCCTACCAGGCTGATGCAAGGAGACGGCCATGTACAGCGATCTCGTCGATTACCGATCGCAGACAAACTTCCGGCAGCTGGCCGATTGGGTGCACGATATCGCGACGCTGACCAGGCCCGCGGGTGTTGTCTGGTGTGATGGCTCGGACAGCGAATGGGAGCGCTTGACCAGTCTCCTGGTCGAGAACGGGACATTCAAGCGACTCAACCCTAAGATTCGCCCGAACAGCTTCTACTGCGCCTCCGACCCGGGCGACGTGGCACGCGTTGAGGACAGGACTTTCATCTGCTCGGAGCAGAAGGACGACGCCGGCCCGACCAACAACTGGATCGCTCCCGATGAGATGCGCAAGACCTTTGCGGAAGTCTTCGACGGCTGTATGCGTGGCCGGACAATGTACGTGATCCCGTTCTGCATGGGCCCGCTGAGCGGCAATATTTCCCAGCTCGGAGTCCAGGTTACCGACTCGGCGTACGTGGCGGTTTCGATGCGGATCATGACGAGGATAGGGACGCCGGCACTGCGGTGGATCGAGGAGCGCGGTTCGTTCGTCCGCGCCATCCACTCGGTCGGTGCGCCGCTTGAGCCTGGCCAGGCAGACGTGCCCTGGCCGTGCAACACGACAAAATACATTTCACACTTCCCGGAAACGCGGGAGATATGGTCCTACGGCTCCGGGTATGGCGGGAACGCACTGCTCGGCAAGAAGTGCTTCGCCCTCCGCATAGCCTCGGTAATGGCACGCGACGAGGGATGGCTGGCCGAGCACATGCTCATCCTCAAGATCACCCCGCCCAAGGGTGAGGCCAGGTACATAGCGGCAGCCTTCCCCTCCGCCTGCGGCAAGACCAACCTGGCCATGCTGCGGCCCACGATCCCCGGATGGAAAGTCGAGGCTATCGGCGACGACATCGCCTGGATGCATTTCGGTGCGGACGGGCGGCTGTATGCGATCAACCCGGAGTTCGGTTTCTTCGGCGTCGCGCCCGGAACAGGGCCAGCCACCAACGCCAACGCGATCGCGACAATGTGGGGCAACAGCATCTTCACCAACGTCGCCCGCACCGACGACGGCGACGTGTGGTGGGAGGGCCTTACCGACCAGCCGCCCGCCCATCTGACCGACTGGAAGGGCCGGGACTGGACCCCAGATTCGGCCGAGCCCGCCGCGCACCCCAATTCACGTTTCACCACTCCGGTCGCCCAGTGCCCGATCATCGCACCGGAATGGGACGACCCAAAGGGTGTCCCGATCTCGGCGATTCTGTTCGGCGGCCGGCGCGCGACCACCGTGCCGCTCGTCACCGAAGCCTTCGACTGGGCTCATGGAGTCTTCCTCGGCGCGAACATTTCCTCGGAGAAGACCGCGGCCGCCGAGGGCAAGGTCGGTGAGCTGCGTCATGATCCCTTCGCGATGCTGCCGTTCTGTGGTTACAACATGGGCGACTACTTCGCTTACTGGCTGAAGATCGGCCGCTCTACGGGCACCAGCAAGCTGCCGCGCATCTTCTACGTCAACTGGTTCCGAAAGGATGAGAACGGCAAGTTCCTGTGGCCGGGCTACGGCGAGAACATCCGGGTCCTGAAGTGGATCATGGAACGGCTTTCCGGCCAGGCCGGGGCCATCCGGAGCCCGGTCGGCAACCTGCCGGCGCCGGGAGCACTCGACACCCACGGCCTGAGCATCAGCGAAAGCGATCTGGATGTCTTGCTCTCGGTCGACACCGCCGCCTGGAAACGAGAGGCAGCGCTTATTCCCGAGTACTTCCGCACCTTCGACGGCCACTTGCCTAGCCAGATGTGGGAGATGTACCACGACCTCGTCGACCGCCTCGGCTGATCCTCCGCCGAGATGATCCCGGGCCTTGCGCCCCGGCCTGGTGCCGTGCCGCTGATGCGTCAGCCCACCCTGATACTCGCGGGCGACGACGACCCCCTGACCCCCCTGGTCAATGCGCGGATCATGCATCGGCTGATCCCTCGAAGCGAACTGAATATCTACCACGGCGGGCACCTTGACCTGGTCTCGGAGCCCGAACGCATGGCGGCGATCGTGGAGTCGTTCCTGACCGCCGAGGCCGGGCCCACGGGCAGCGCCGACTGCGCCCCGGCCGCCCACCGCGGGCGGCGAAAGGCCGGGGCACGCCGCTAACGACCGGCAGCGGCAGCCCGCCGTCGACCGGAACGAGCCGGCCGAAGGTGTCCGGATGGGCGTCCGCGAATGTAGCGAGTCTTTCCGGCCGGCTCGCCGGCTGAGAACCCGGGCTGGGTAACAAGTCGGTCAGTATGCCGAATGCCCACTTGACACCGACCTGGTACGGCTTGACACTACTGCACATATTGAAACGTTCCACAAACGTAGCGCACGTTTGACCGCGCGACCAGCTAGGGGCAGCCATGGAGCCTGAGCGCCACGCCGGCCAGGGCGACCAGCGCGCGGCGCTGCCGGACGCGGGAGCCCCGGCCGGCCCCGCGGGCCCGGCAGGCTGGGCCAGCCCGCCGGGCGCCGAACTGCTGTCGCTGCGGCATGCGGCGAAGGCGTTCGGGGCGGTGCAGGCACTTGCCGACGGCTCTATCGAGCTGCACGCCGGCCAGACGCACGGGCTCGTCGGCGAGAACGGGGCAGGCAAGTCCACGCTGGTCAAGATCCTGGCCGGAGTGCACCAGCCGGACAGCGGCACGCTGCTGGCCGACGGCAAACCCATCGCGCTGCACAGCCCCGCGGCCGCCAGGGACGCCGGGATCGCGGTCATCTATCAGGAGCCGACTCTCTTCCCGGACCTGACCGTGGCCGAGAACATCTTCATGGGCCGCCAGCCGCTGCGGGCCGGCCGCCGGATCGACGCCCGGGCCATGCGTGCCCAGGCCGCCGATCTTTTCGGGCGGCTCGGAGTGCCGCTCGACCCGGCGCGGATCTGCCGCGGCCTGTCCATCGCCGACCAGCAGATCGTCGAGATCGGCAAGGCACTGTCACGCAGCGCGCGGGTCATCGTGATGGACGAGCCCACGGCGGCGCTGTCCGCCACGGAGGTCGCGCGGCTCTTCGAGGTCGTGCGCACGCTGCGAGCGGCGGGTGCCGCGGTGCTCTTCATCTCGCACCGGCTCGAGGAGGTATTCGAGATCTGCCAGCGGGTCACCGTGATGCGGGACGGCAGGCACGTGCTCACTAGCGAGGTGGCGGGCCTTACCGCGGACGATCTCGTGCGGGCCATGGTGGGCAGGCAGATGCCAATCCGCTCGGCCGCCGAGCACTCCGCACCCGGCGCGCCGGTGCTGACGGTCGAGTGCCTGACCAGGGAAGGCGTGTTCACCGACATCTCGTTTGGCGTGCGGGCCGGCGAGATCGTGGCGTTCGCCGGGCTGGTCGGATCGGGCCGCAGCGAGGTCGCCAGGGCGATCTTCGGCATCGACCGCTACGACGCGGGCACCGTCACGGTCCGCGGCCGCAGGCTCCGCCGCGCGTCGCCCGCCGGGGCGATGGCCGCCGGCGTCGGCTTCGTGCCCGAGGACCGCAGGCAGCAGGGCCTCGTGATGGACATGTCCGTGCAGCAGAACATGGCGCTGGCGTCGCTGGGCAGGCTCCGCCGGGGCGGCCTGATCTCGGCGGGCGCGGAACGCAGGTTCGCGGCCGACTGGGCAGCGCGGCTGAGGATGAGGTACGGCCACCTGACCGACCCGGTTTCCCGGCTGTCCGGCGGCAACCAGCAGAAAGCCGTGCTGGGCAAATGGCTCGGCCGCCAGCCCGCCCTGCTGATCGTGGACGAGCCGACCCGCGGGATCGACATCGCCACCAAGGCCGAGGTGCACCGGCTGCTGGCGCAGCTTGCCAGCGACGGCGTGGCGGTCCTGATGATCTCCTCGGAGCTGCCCGAGGTCCTGCACGTCAGCGACCGGATCCTGGTGATGCGCGAGGGCCGCCTCACCGCGGAGTACGCGCGGGCCGATGCGTCGGAGGAAAAGATCATGTCCGCGGCAACCGGCCAGCCGGAAGCCAGCCCGCGATGAGCGCCACCGTGGCATCGCAGCGGGGACCGTCTCCCACCCGCCCGGACGTCAGCTCGCGGCGGCTGACCGAGCGGGTGTTCCGGATCAGGGAATCCGGCATCATCGTGGTCCTCCTGGTGTTCGTCACCGTCACGGCCAGCATCCAGCCGCGCTTCCTGAACACGCAGAACATCCAGTTCGTGCTGATCAACACGACCGTTTTCGCGCTGCTCGCGCTCGGCGAGACCATGGTGGTCGTCAGCAGGAACGTCGACCTGTCCATCGGCTCGGTACTGGGGCTGTCGGCCTTCCTGTCCGCCCGTCTCTTCAGCCAGGTGCACGGGATCCCGATTCCGCTGGTGTTCCTGGCCGGCCTGGGCATCGGGCTGGCCTGCGGCATGGCCAACGGGCTGATGGTGTCCGTCGGGCGGGTGCCGAGCCTGGTGGTGACCCTGGCCACCCTCTATATCATCCGGGGCGTCGACATCCTGATCGTCGGCGGCAACGAGGTCGTCTCCCAGTCCCTGCCCGGCAGCTTCGCCAGCATCGCGCAGGCATCCGTGGCCGGCGTGCCCTACGTCGCCATCGTGATCGCGGTCGTGATCGGCGGCGGGGCCTATTACCTGCGCACGTTCAGGTCGGGGCGCGAGCTGTACGCGATCGGCTCCAACCCCGACGCCGCGCGGCTCGCGGGCATCGGCGTCGGCAAGCGGGTGTTCACCGCCTTCGCCGTCAGCGGCGCCATCGCCGGGCTGGCCGGCGTGCTCTGGGCCGCCCAGTACCAGACCATCGACTCCACTGCCGGGACTGGCTACGAGCTGCAGGTCATCGCCGCCGTAGTGGTCGGCGGCGTGGCGATCTTCGGGGGCAGCGGTAGCGCGGTCGGCGCGGCGATCGGCGCGCTGCTGCTCAGCACCATCAGCTCGGCACTCAACGTGCTCGGCATCTCGCCGTTCTGGGATCAGGCGATCGCCGGGTTCCTGCTGCTGCTGGCCATCACCCTCGACCGGGCGATCTCAGTCCGGCTGGTGGCCGCGCTGCGACTAAGGAGTTCCCGCGGTGGAAGCTGAGCAGCGCCGGACGCCCCCGGCGGGCCGCGAGATCGGCCGGCTGCTCCGCCGGGCGCTCCGCTGGGAGGCCGGGCTGGCCGTGGTCGTCCTCGCGATCGCCATCTTCGGCAACGCGACCTCGCCGCAGTTCCTGACCGGGAACAACTTCTTCAACCTTGGCCTGTCATCCGGCGAGATAGCGATCATGACGCTGCCGATGACGCTGATCATCATCAGCGGCGAGATCGACCTGTCGGTAGCCTCGATGCTCGGCATGTCGAGTGCCCTGCTTGGCTTCCTGTGGAGCAAGGGCTGGCCGATGCTGGCCATCTTCGTAGTGGTGGTGCTGGCCGGGGCGCTGGCCGGGCTCTTCAACGGCCTGCTGGTTACCCGCCTCGGGCTGCCGTCACTGGCGGTCACTATCGGGACGCTCGCGCTCTACCGAGGCATCGCGCTCATCATCCTCGGCGCCAGCACGGTCTCGAATTTCCCGGACACCTACACCAACCTGGGCGTCAACGCGATTCCGCACACCTATCTCCCCTACTCCGCCGGAATCTTCATCGTGCTCGCGGTGATCTTCGGCGTCGTCCTGCACGCCACGCCGCTCGGCCGGTCGATCTTCGCGATGGGCGCCAGCCAGGACGCGGCGCTGTTCGCCGGAATCCGGGTCAAGCGCATCAAGACGCTGCTGTTCACGGCATCCGGCGTGATCTGCGCCCTGGCCGGCGTGCTGTGGACCTTCCGGCTGGCCACGGCGGTGCAGAACAACGGCCTCGGCCTTGAGCTTGACGTCGTCGCCATCGTCCTGCTGGCCGGGGTGTCGATCTTCGGCGGGAAGGGTTCGATCGCCGGGGTGGTGCTCGCCGTGCTCGCGTTCGCCGGCCTGCAGAATGCCCTGCTGCTGACGAACTTCAACCAGGAGGCCACCGGCATTGTCACCGGCGGCCTGCTGCTGGCCAGCGTGTTCGTGCCGAACGCGGCGTCGTTCGCCGCCCGGCTGCGCGCGTCGCTCCGGCGGCCGGGCACCGCGACGCCGACAGCGATCGGGGTGAGCCATGAGTGACCAGCGAGTTGTAAGTGACCAGCGAGTCCTTTGTGGTCCGCGTCGGCCGGCCTCGGCGCCGCGCGTGCTTGGCCCAGTTTTTCTACCCTCTATTGAAAGGATTCAGCAATGAGTGGTTCCCTGAAACCAGTGAGAGGTTCCGTGAAACCAATGAGAGGTTCCCTGAAACGCAGACTCTGGCTACCCGCAGTACTCGTCGCCGTGTCGGCTGTGCTGGCCGCTTGCGGGTCATCCGGGGGCGGATCGTCCAGCCCGGGCTCGGGCTCGTCGGCCGGCTCGGGCGGTTCGGGCGCGCTGAAGACCGGCCTCAAGGTCTTCGTCATTCCCAAGAACCTCGGCAACCCCTACTTCACCACGTCGGACAGCGCGAAGTCGGGCGGCGCGATCGCGGCGCTGCAGGCGCTGGGCGAGACCGGCACCGAGACCAGCGGCACCCAGGCCACGCCGGCTTCGCAGATCCCGGCCATCCAGGCGGCCATCACCAAGGGGGCCGACGCGCTGCTGGTGTCCGGCACCGACCCGTCGGCACTGTGCCCCACGCTGAACAAGGCGATGAAGCAGGGCATCACCGTCGTCACCTACGACTCCGATGCGCCGGCCTGCCGCGACCTGTTCATCAACCAGGCGTCCACCGCCCAGATCGGCACCAGCGAGGTCGACCTGCTCGCATCGGAGATCCACAAGAGCGGGCAGATCGCCATCGTCTCGGCGGCCGCGTCGGCAACGAACCAGAACGCGTGGATCGGCTTCATGAAGCAGGAACTGAAGAAGTTCCCGAAGATGAAGCTGGTCTCGACCGTGTACGGCAATGACGATCCGACCACGGCCACCCAGGTGACCCAGGGCCTGCTCCAGCATTTCCCGAACCTGAAGGGAATCATCTCCCCGACCACCGTGGGGATCCTGGCGGCAGCCCAGGTGCTCGACACCCCCGCGCATCGCGGCAAGATCGCGGTCACCGGCCTCGGCACCCCGGACTCGCTGAAGAAGTACGTGGCGGACGGGACGGTCAAGGCCTTCGAGCTGTGGAACCCGGCCAACCTTGGCTACCTCGCGGCCTACGCCGCCGTGAACTTCGCGTCGAAGAAGATCACCAACAGCCCAGGGCAGTCGTTCACGGCCGGCAAGCTCGGCAAGTTCACGGTCGGGTCGGATCACACGATCCTGCTCGGGCCGCCGTTCGTCTTCAACAAGTCCAACATCAGCCAGTTCAACTTCTGACCGCGGCGGCCGCGGCCCCGGGTGCTCGCGCCCGGGGCCGCGGCCCGGCCGGCTGAGCCGCCCGAACTCCCGTCGAGTCCTTGCTGCCTGGAGATGACCCTGACATGCGTGACCTGACCGCTGTGAAGACCGCGCTGAGAGCACACCGGATCGAGCTGCCGTCCTGGGCGTTCGGCAACACCGGCACCCGCTTCAAGGTGTTCACCCAGCCCGGCGTGCCCCGCACCGTGCAGGAGAAAGTGGCCGATGCCGCGCAGGTCCACCGGTTCACCGGCATTGCGCCCAGCGTGGCCGTGCACATTCCCTGGGACAAGACCAGCGATTACGCAGCCCTCGCTGGCTATGCCGCCGACCGCGGAATCGCGATCGGCACCGTCAACGCGAACGTGTTTCAGGACGATGACTACAAACTCGGGTCCATCGCCAACCCGGATCCGGAAATCCGCCGCAAGGCCCTCGGTCACCTGCTCGAATGCGTCGACATCATGGACGCCACCGGGTCCGGTGACCTGAAGCTGTGGTTCGCCGACGGCACCAACTACCCCGGCCAGGACGACATCCGCGCCCGCCAGGACCGGCTTGCCGAGAACCTGGCCGCGGTCTACGCCCGGCTTGGCCCGGGCCAGCGGATGCTGCTGGAATACAAGCTGTTCGAGCCCTCCTTCTACACCACCGACGTCCCGGACTGGGGCACCTCGCTGCTGCACTGCACCGCGCTCGGCCCCAAGGCGGCCGTCGTGGTGGACACCGGCCACCACGCCCCCGGCGTCAACATCGAATTCATCGTCGCCGTCCTGCTGCGGGCCGGCCGGCTCGGCGGGTTCGACTTCAACAGCCGCTTCTATGCCGACGATGACCTCATGGTCGGTGCCGCCGACCCGTTCCAGCTGTTCCGCATCCTGCACGAGGTCGTCCGCGCCGATGCGCTGAGGCCGGCCGCGGGGGTCGCGTTCATGCTGGACCAGTGCCACAACATCGAGCCGAAGATCCCGGCTCAGATCCGGTCCGTGCTGAACGTGCAGGAGGCCACCGCCAAGGCCCTCCTCGTCGATGCTCCCGCGCTGGCCGCCGCCCAGCAGGCCGGCGACGTGCTCGGCGCGAACGCGGTCCTGATGGACGCCTACGACACCGACGTGCGCCCGCTGCTGGCCGAGTTGCGGGCCGAGATGGGCCTGGATCCCGACCCGGTCGCCGCCTACCGCCGCTCCGGCTACGCCGACCGCATCGTCGCCGACCGCATCGGCGGCACCCCCGCCAGCTGGACCAGCTAACTGCGCAGGCCGCCCGCGAGCGTCCCGCCAAGCGGCCAGCGCCGCCACACCGCCACCCCCGCTACCCCCGCCATCCCGCGACCCCGCCGATGCCGTTGAACACGGCGTTCAACTCCCGCCCAACTCGCTCAAACCCATATCGATCGGGTTGCATGTCGCTGACAAGGAGGCAAGCATGACCCCGCAGGAACCGCTGGAAGTCACCGCGCTGCTACGGCGCAGCAACCGGCTCGGCGCGGATCCGCGCAACACCAACTACGCGGGCGGCAACACGTCGGCGAAGGGCCGGGCGGCCGACCCGGTGACCGGCCAGGAAGTCGAGCTGCTCTGGGTGAAGGGGTCCGGCGGTGACCTCGGCACGCTGACCGCCGGCGGCCTGGCCGTGCTACGGCTGGACCGGCTCCGCGCGCTGACCGGCGTCTACCCGGGAGTCGAGCGCGAGAACGAGATGGTCGCCGCGTTCGACTACTGCCTGCATGGCAAAGCCACGGCCGCGCCGTCCATCGACACGGCCATGCACGGGCTGCTCGACCTCCCGCATGTTGATCATCTGCACCCCGATTCCGGCATCGCCCTCGCCACGGCGGCCGACGGCGAGGCGCTGACCCGGGCGTGCTTCGGCGACCTCGTCGGCTGGCTGCCGTGGCGGCGGCCCGGCTTCCAGCTGGGGCTGGAAATCGCCGGGTTCCAGCGCTCCCATCCGGCGGCGATCGGGGTGATTCTCGGCGGGCACGGCATCACGGCATGGGGCGCGAGTAGCGCGGACTGCGAGGCGAACTCTCTCCGGATCATCGCCATGGCACAGCGGTATATCGCCGACAGCGGGCGCGCAGACCCGTTCGGCCCGGTGTTGCGCGGTTACCAGCCGCGGCCTGCCAGCGAGCGGCAGGCCAGGGCCGCGGAGCTGGCGCCGTTCATCCGGGGACTGGCCTCCGCCGACCGTGCCCAGGTCGGGCACTTCACCGACCACGATGCCGTACTCGATTTCCTGGCCCGGGCCCGGCACCGCGAGCTGGCCGCGCTCGGCACCTCGTGCCCCGATCATTTCCTGCGTACCAAGATCGCGCCGCTGGTACTCGACCTGCCCCCGTCGGCCCCGGTTGATTCGATACGCAGCCGGCTGGCGGAACTGCACGCGGCCTACCGGGCGGACTACCGGGCTTACGGCCGGGGAGTTCTACATCAACGCGATCAACGTGATGCGCGGCGCCGAGTCGGTGTCCGCCTACTCCCCCATCGGCGAGGCGGAGAAGTTCCGCATCGAGTACTGGGAGCTCGAGGAGGCCAAGCTGCGGCGGCGGCCGAAGCCACGGCCGCTGGCCGCCCGGGTGGCGCTGGTCACCGGGGGCGGCTCCGGGATCGGCCGGGCTACCGCCCGGCGGCTGGCCGCCGAGGGCGCGTGCGTGCTGGTGACCGACCGGGACGGCGATGCCGCCCGGCGGACCGCAGCCGGGATCGGCTCCGCCGACGTAGCGGTCGGGGTTACTACCGACGTGACCGACGAGGATGACGTCGCGGCTGCGTTCGCCGCGGCGGCACTTGCGTTCGGCGGCGCCGACCTGGTGGTGAGCAGCGCCGGGCTGTCCATCTCCAAGCCGCTGCTTGAGACCACCCTGGCCGACTGGGACATCCAGCACGACGTGCTGGCGCGAGGCTCGTTCCTGGTCGCCCGCGCGGCCGCGCGCGTCATGCGGGCACAGCGGATGGGCGGCGACATCATCTACATCTGCAGCAAGAACTCGGTGGCCGCGGGGCCGGCCAACCTGGCCTACGGCGCGGCCAAGGCCGACCAGGCCCACCAGGTCCGGCTGCTGGCCGCCGAACTCGGCGAGCTCGGCATCCGGGTGAACGGCATCAACCCGGACGGCGTGGTCCGCGGCTCCGGGATCTTCGCCGGCGGCTGGGGGGCCCAGCGGGCCGCGGTCTACGGTGTGCCGGAGGAGGAACTCGGCGCCTTCTACGCGCAGCGGACGCTGCTCAAGCGGGAGGTGCTGCCCGAGCATGTCGCGGCTGCCGTGGTGGCGCTGACGGCAGGCGACCTCTCGCTGACGACCGGGCTGCATATCCCGGTCGATGCCGGGGTGGCGGCCGCGTTCCTGCGCTGACTGCTCGCTGAGGGAGGTGACCGCGATGCTAGCGCCCGGGCCGGTCGCGCCCGGATCCGGCGGGCCAGCCGGATCAGGCGGGCCAGCCGCGGCCGGATCCGGCGGGTCAGCCGGGCGGGCCGAGCCTGTCACCGCCAGGTCAGCTAGCGCCCGGCGGGCCGGGCCTGTCGCGGCCGTCGCGGCGGTCGACCTGGGCGCGTCGGCCGGCCGGGTCATGGCCGGCCGCGTCGGGCCTGGCCTGCTGGAACTGGCGGCGGCGCACCGGTTCGCCAACGTCCCGGTGTCCGTGCTCGGCACTCTGCACTGGGACATCCTGCGGCTGTACGCGGGGGTGCTGGACGGCCTGCGGGCGGCGGCCAGGGATGTCGAGCTGGCCAGCGTGGGCATCGATTCCTGGGGCGTCGACTACGGGCTGCTTGACGCCGGCGGCGCGCTCATCGCGAATCCGGTGCACTACCGGGACGCCAGGACCGACGGCATCAGCGGGCAGGTGCTCGGCCGAGTCCCGGCCGCGGAGCTGTACGCGGTCACCGGCATCCAGCAGCTCCCGATCAACACGATCTACCAGCTCGCCGCCGCGGCCGGCACGCCGCAGCTGCAGGCGGCGCGGACCCTGCTGCTGATCCCCGACCTGATCGGATACTGGCTGACCGGCGAGACCGGCGCCGAGGTGACGAACGCCTCCACCACCCAGCTCTTCGACGTGCGGGCGCAGCGGTGGGCATCGGCGCTGATCGGGCGGGCCGGGCTTCCGGCGGGCATCTTCCCGCCGCTGCAGGCCCGGCGACACCATCGGCGAGCTGCTGCCCGGAGTGCGCGATGCGGCGGGCCTGGCCGGGCCGGCGCCCGTGGTCGCGGTGGGCTCACACGATACTGCCTCGGCCGTGGCCGGGGTGCCCGCGCACGGCAGCGGCTTCGCCTACATTTCCTGCGGTACCTGGTCCCTGGTGGGGATGGAGCTGGACCGGCCGGTGCTGACCGAGGCCAGCCGGCGGGCAGGTTTCAGCAACGAGACCGGGATCGACGGCACGATCCGGTACCTGCGCAACGTGATGGGCCTGTGGCTGCTGCAGGAGTGCATCCGAGCCTGGTCCGAGGCCGGCCCGGCTCCCGGCCTGGCCGCGCTCCTTGCCGAGGCGGCCCGGCTGCCGCCGCTGCACGCCGTGATCGACCCCGGCGATCCGGCGTTCATGCCCCCTGGCGACATGCCGTCCAGGATCGCGGCGGCCTGCCGCCGGACCGGCCAGCAGCCGCCGCCGGACCGGGCGGCGGTGGTCCGGTGCATCGTGGACAGTCTCGCGCTCGCGCACCGGCAGGCGATCATCGATGTCCAGGAACTGTCCGGGCGCGCCGTGCACACGGTGCACATCGTCGGCGGCGGGGCCCGCAACGCGCTGCTCTGCCAGCTCACCGCGGACGCCTGCGGCCTGCCGGTGATCGCCGGGCCGGCCGAGGCGACCGCGCTCGGCAACGTGCTTGTCCAGGCGCGGGCGCTGGGCGCCGGGCCGGCCGACCTCGGCGGCATGCGCGCGCTGCTGCGGGAAACCCAGCGGCTACGGCGCTTCCAGCCGGCCGGCCATCAGCGGACCTGGGCCGCGGCCGCGCGCCGGGCGGCTTGGCGCTGACGGAAAACGCGTGCGGACCTGTCGTGACAGCCAGTCGGACCGGGGCCAGCCGGGCCGGCGGCCGACGGCATTTGACACGTTCCAAGGACGCCCCGACACTGGCGGTCAGGGTCAGAGAGGATGTCGGTGAACGCGCCGGTCAGCATCAGGGAAGTGGCCGCGCACGCGGGGGTCTCGGTGGGCACGGTGTCGAACGTGCTCAACCGGCCGGACATCGTGGCGCGGTCGACCCGCGACCGCGTGCAGGAAGCCATCAAGGCACTCGGCTTCGTCCGGAATGAGTCGGCCAGGCAGCTGCGCGCGGGCCGCAGCCGGATCATCGGCCTGGTGGTGCTCGATGTCGCGAACCCGTTCTTCACCGACGTCGCCCGCGGCGTCGAGGACGAGGCAAGCATTTCCGGGCTCGCCGTCATCCTCTGCAACAGCGACGATCAGCTGCCGAAGGAAACGCATTACCTGGAGCTGCTCGAAGAGCATCGCGTCCAGGGCATCCTGATCACGCCGGTGGCCGGCGCCGACGAGCGGCTCGCGCAGCTGCAGCGGCGCGGCACCCCCGTGGTGCTGGTGGACAGCACGTCCCCGTCCGGCGGCATGTGCTCGGCGGCCGTCGACGACGTCCTCGGCGGAGACGTGGCGATGTCCCATCTGCTCGGCGCCGGGCACCGGCGGCTCGCCTACGCCGGCGGCCCGGTCAGCATCCGGCAGGTGGCCGACCGTCGTGACGGCGCGCTCCGTGCCCTGCGGCGCGCCGGGCGCAGCCCGGCAGACCTGCAGCTGATCGAGACGCCGGCCCTGAACGTCTCCGCCGGGCAGCGGGCCGGCGCCCATATCGCCGCGCTGCCGCCCGGGCGCAGGCCGACCGCTGTCTTCTGCGCCAATGACCTGATCGCGCTCGGCCTGCTGCAGGAGATGACGCTGCGCGGGATCGGGGTACCGGCGGACATCGCCATCGTGGGATATGACGACATCGACTTCGCGGCCGCGGCAGCCGTGCCGCTCTCCTCGGTCCGCCAGCCGCGCCAGCAGCTCGGCCGCACCGCCGCCCGGCTGCTGCTCGAGGAGACCCTGGCGCCGGAAACTCACACGCACCGGCAGGTCATGTTCAAGCCCGAGCTGGAGATTCGCCGGTCCAGCCAGGCTCCCCAGTGAACCGCCGGATCGCCCCGGGCGTGATTTCGTATAGATGGCTATTCCGGGGAACATAGCGGACGCGACCTCGCGCCGGTCCGTTCGCCCGTCGCGGCTCTGGTACTGGGTGGCGGGCGGCTTACTCGCGGGCGGGGCAGTCTGCATCATGCTGGCCGCCGCCGGGTTCATCTCCGTTGACCGCCAGGTCGCGGGTTTCCAGCGGGTCCCGGTGCCCGGCCAGGCTGAGGTCACGCTCGCGCGGCCTGGCGGATACATCCTGTACATCGAGCAGCCCGGCCATTGCTGCTCGGTCAATATCGGCAGCGGGGACAGCGGGCAGAGCCCGCCATTTCCGTCCTGGTCGATGCGCGTGCTCATGCGGCCGGCCGGCGGCGGCGCGCCGGTCGCGATCAGTACCTGGCACGGTGCCAGGGAAGTCTACGATCTCGCCGGGCACCGGGGTCAGACCGCCATGTCCTTCGCGGTCGGCAAGGCCGGCCGCTACACGCTGCGCGCCGGGGGCGCCACCCCGGACGCCATCGCGGACCTCGCCGTCGGCCGGGACATAGGCCGCGGCACGCTGGTGCCGCTGGTCATGCTCCTGGCGGGAGTGCTCGTGCTAGCACCAGGCGGAATCACGGTCGGCGCGATTACGTTCTTCCGGCGCCGCGGTGCCCGCCGCGGGCCGCTGGCCGCGCCGGGATTCGTGCCGCCCATGCCGCCGACGCTCGCGCCCGGCGGATGGCAGCCGCCGCCCTCGCCCGGCAGCTGGCAGCCGCCGGCGCCGCCCTCGCCCGGCGAGTGGCCCCCGCCGCCGGCTGACGAGTAGTGACCCAGCAGGCCAGGGCCTGCCTGACTGATCAGACGCGGGCGGTGTCCTTGCGGAAGCGCCAGACGGCGCCGCCGCCGAAGATGGCCAGCCAGGCAACCGCGTTGGCGATCCAGGCCAGATGCGGGCTGCCGCCGGTCAGCGGGGCGTGCACGAGCTCGTTGAGGCCATAGAGCGGGGTGAACTCGGCAATCGTCTGGAGCACCTTGGGGTACTGGCTCAGCGGGATGAAGAGCCCGCCGCCGAACGCGAACAGCACAAGCGCGAACGACAGGATCTGCATGACGTTCTCGGTGGGCAGCAGATAGCCCATGAACAGCCCGAACGCCGCGAAGACCAGCGAGCCGACCCAGACGCACAGCGCCGTGAGGATCCACAGGTGAATCGGCATCGTCGGCTTGCCGGTCAGGCCGCCGACGACGTAGACGGCGGTGACCGAGCTGAGCCCGAGCACCATCGCGGTGAGCATCTTGATGGCGATGTAGGCCACCGGTGCCAGCGGGGTCAGCCGCAGCTGCCGACTCCAGCCTGCGGCACGCTCGATGGAGACCATCGCGCCGCCGCTGGTGGTCGCCAGGACCGCGCCGTACAGGGCCATGCTGATCATGATGAAGGCGGAGACGTTGCCGTAGCCGTGTCGCTGGTCGGCGTACTGGCTGTTCAGGCCGAAGAGCAGGAAGAACACGACCGGCAGCACCATCGTGAACAGGACGGTCCGGCGGTTGCGCAGCAGCCGGCGGACCTCCAGCCGGAGGACGGTGAGGTTGAAGCTGCCCAGCCCGGGGGCGCGCCGGGTGCTCAGGTCGGGCGCGGCAAGGGACGGGGTGCTCATCGCGGCACTCCAGTGCTGTTGGCATACTCGTCGGTGTCGTCGCTGGTCAGGGCGATGAAGGCATCCTCGAGGCCGCGGGTGGTGATTTCCAGGTCCCGGGCCTTGGTGCTGGTCAGCAGGTACCTGGCGACCGCGTCACTGTCGCTGGAGTGGATCAGCACCGTCTCCCCGCGTATCTCGACGTCGTCCGCGCCCGGGATGGCGCGCAGCGACGGCTCGTCGGCTCCGGCCAGGCTGGCACGAACGGTGCGCCCGGCTGCCAGCGCCTTGATCTCCGAAGAGGTGCCGTCGGCGACGATCTTCCCCTGCCGCACCAGGATGATCCGGTCGGCGTAGGCGTCGGCCTCCTCCAGGTAGTGCGTCGCGAAGAGCACCGTCCGGCCGCGTGCCGTGTCCTGCCGGATCGCGGCCCAGAAGCTGCGCCGGCCCTCCACGTCCATGCCCGTCGTGGGCTCGTCGAGGATGAGCAGCTCGGGGTCGGACAGCAGGGCCATCGCGAAGCGCAGCCGCTGCTGCTCGCCGCCCGAGCATTTCCCGACCATCCGCTCCGCGATGGCCGCGATGCCCGCCCGCTCCAGGACTTCGGCCACCGGCCGGGTGTGCGAGAAAAGGCTCGCGGTGTACCTGGCGGTTTCTTCGACGGTGAGATCCTTGAGCAGCCCGCCGGTCTGCATGACGGCGGAAACCAGGCCGCGCCCGATGGCCTGCCGCGACTGCATCCCGAAGACCGTCACCCGGCCCGCGGTCGGCCGGGATAGGCCAAGGATCATGTCGATGGTGGTGGTTTTCCCGGCGCCGTTCGGGCCGAGGAACGCGACGACTTCCCCCGACGCGATGTTCAGGTCAATGCCCTTGACCGCCTCGACCGGCCCGAAGCTCTTGTGCACGCCCGTCAGGTCGATCACCAGGGGCGCTGATCCGCCGCCTGGACGTGATCCGTCTCCGGACTCCACGGTCATCGTCGTCACGGCCCATCGTCGCACCCGGTGGCCGCCGAATCAGCGGCCGACTGACATGCATACCACCACAACCGTGCCCGAAACGCGGCGGCACGCGGCCAATCGTTGCGCGGTTGCGTCCTGCCCTGGATCAGCAGGCTGTCCGCCTCGACCGCAGGGAGGCGGCCCGCCTGCTTCGCCTGCGCTGGGCGATACCGGTAACGATCACTTCACCGGCTGCTCGATGGCGGCGGCATGATCGGGCACGTAGGACTGCATGTCCTTGGGCGCCCGCTGGTAGCCCTGGGACGGCGGCCGCGGCGGCAGCGACAGCGGCATCCGCTGCACGTCGTGATAGGGAACCGTGGACAGCAGGTGGGCGATCATGTTGACCCTGGCTCGCCGCTTGTCGTCGCTCTCGATGACATTCCACGGCGCCTCCGGGATGTCGGTGTGCACGAACATCTCGTCCTTGGCCCGCGAGTAGTCCTCCCACCGGGTGACGGACTCCAGGTCCATCGGGGAGAGCTTCCACCGCCGCATCGGGTCCTGCAGCCGGGACCGGAACCTGTTCTGCTGCTCATCATCGCTTACCGAGAACCAGTACTTCCTGAGCAGGATGCCCTCCTCGACCAGCAGCCGCTCGAAGATCGGGCACTGGTGCAGGAACCGGAAATACTCCTCCTTCGAGCAGAACCCCATCACGCGCTCGACCCCGGCGCGGTTGTACCAGCTGCGGTCGAACAGCACGATCTGGCCGGCGGCCGGCAGGTGCTCGATGTAGCGCTGGAAGTACCACTCGGTCTGCTCCCGCTCGGTCGGCGCTGGCAGTGCGACGATCCTGGCGACGCGGGGGTTGAGGTACTGCGCCACCCGCTTGATCGTGCTTCCCTTGCCGGCCGCGTCCCGGCCCTCGAAGATCACCACGATCCTGGCCTGCTCGGCGCGTACCCATTCCTGCAGCTTGACCAGCTCCGCCTGCAGCCGGAACAGCTCGGTCTCGTACAG
>WNGD01001473.1_pt1 | contig 49230 bp, 45 predicted proteins | sample 5400671 | NCBI WGS metagenome assembly WNGD01 (sample SAMN13153369, study PRJNA577476) | soil metagenome | isolation source: 40 cm soil or saprolite under grassland replicate 2 | place: USA:California | collected 2016-06-15 | reverse complement strand
ACCCTTCAGGTTACACGAGAGAAAGGTTGAAAAGGTAACACGTATAAAAAAAGTCCCGTAGAGGCATGGCTTGCCTGTGCCGTGCGCCCCCAGGTGATAGCGTGATCAGAGGGTTGCCAATTTGAAGCAGTTTGGATAAAATAGAGTCAGGCGGCTCATAGGATGCTAACTGAAGAGGGTACCGAAAGTTGTACCCTCGCTGAAGTCCGCAGGAGCCGCCCCCCAACACACCGTTGTGTACGGTAAGGCCCTCCCTCCCATTGCTGCGCAGAAATTCCACATAGAGAGGAAAAATATGAATCGACAATATCGTCACACATATACCGTACGTTATGACGAGGGCGATGCTTATGGATTACTTACTCCCGCCGCGTTTATACGCTATATGCAGGATATCGCGGCACTGGATGCAAAAGATGCGCGGCTTTCTGGCCCCGGCTACTGGGTGGTCAAAAGATCAGTCATTTCCTTTGCAGCTCCAGTCCCATTGCACACCAGGCTCGAACTTAAGACCTTTGGCATAGGTTTTACCCGCATCACTGCTCAGCGCGGCTATGAAGCGCGTATTGTCGGCGCAGAGCATAATGCGCCAGTGATCTCTGCCCGCACATTATGGGTCTATCTCGATACTCGTGGACGCCCTACGCGCCTTCCCGAACAAACGGCCCAGATCTGGTTGCCTGATGGCCCTCTTCCCCAACAGTCAGAGGCACACTGGTTAGCTTTTCCTCAGAGCAGGCCCCATTGTGTTGAATATCCTGTACATTCCTCCGACATCGATATCATGAAGCATATGAATAACGCCGCCTATGTTGAAGCGTTAGACAATGCAGTGTGGGAAGCATACAAAGAGGCTGGAATACTGCCGGATGCAGTGGCGATTAATGCACTCGAGTACGATATTGAATATGCAGAAAGCGCACGCTTCGGAGAGCGACTAGAGATACAGAGCTGGTTCGATCCTTTCCCTTCGGAGGGAAAAGAATTTAGTAGATTGCAGCAGATCAAACGCGAGGGAGCGTTGCTGCTACGAGCCCGATCGCGCTGGTTATGGCAAAAATGAAACAGATAGTTACTACACAGCTTCAGGAACCAGTATCTCTCTGAGAGTTCGGGTCAGATCTTTGACACTGGATGTCAGCTTTATTTCCCGTAATAGTCCTGATGCGGCCAGATCGCGTGCTTGCGCATTCGTTGACCTGCCGTGTAACGCATCTGCCATACTATCTGCAGCTCTTCCACTTCCGCCCACTACAACAACCGGTCGACCGCTGCGAACACTCTCTGCGGCATCCCGCCACGCAACATCTCCCCCATTCACCACTAAGGTAAACGACGGTGCACATTGAGCAAGCACACTGGCAAATTGAGCCAGCCACGCCGACTCGTCTCCCCAGTGATCACCAGGCACGAAGATAAAGTGGGTATGATGTGACTCTAGCTGAGCATCTTTGACGGGAGGAGGCAGACCGGGCAGCGCAACTTTTCCAGCCGGGAGGACTCCGATTAAAGGGAACTCTGCACCCATACTCCCACGCATCTGCCCTATAAGCCCCATCACACCAGAGTTTGTACCACCATCAATAATAGCCGCTCCCAGAGATTCCGCAAGAGGAACGAGTACATCAGTGAGAAGCCGTAAGATGCCCTCGTGTTCAGAAAAACCGAGCCCCTTAGCACCACCCACAAGGACAATAACAGGACGGGGAGGGCATAATCCAAGGCGCTCGGGAAGTGTAGGCAGATCTGTACGCTCATCAATTAAGGCTGCGAGCGCTTTCGTCTCACCCTCAATAGGCCATCCAAAAACGTTATTCATGTTGTATCACTCCTATATATTCTTTGACTTTCTGCAAGTGTAAACGTATAATTGCCTCTATTCTACAAAATATTCCCCCACACAAAAATGATATCATTTTCGCAGCACCCCTTGCTCGATTCTTGTGAAAATCTCGAAGTGCGGCCATACTCGCATGGATACTCTTTCGTGAGCAACTCGGTCCTCCTGGTCTCCCTGGCGCGGGATTCTTACCTGGGGCAATGACATCATCATGCTCGTCCCTGGGGTGTAACGAATCAGTGAAAATGGAGACAATGGAGAAGAGGCGAATGTACTTCTTATCCAGTTCGAACTCTGTCCATTGTAGAATTCTATGAGCAATGATGAGGGAAAAACATATGCTGCAAGAACAAATGAAGGACTCTTCCCGCCGCTCGAAGACGTATCAGCCCATCGAGGACTATGCGATCATCGGTAATCTGCATACTGTCGCGTTAGTAGGCAAGAATGGCTCAATCGATTGGTGCTGCATCCCACGTTTTGATGCTCCAAGCGTCTTCGGAGCGTTACTCGATGCGCAAAAAGGTGGCTTCTTCCACATCGTTCCCACCGACACACACGGAGTGGAATACAAGCAACTGTATTTGCCAGACACCAATATTCTTATCACCCGCTTTCTTACCGTTGACGGGGTGGGTGAGATCATCGATTTCATGCCTATCAAGCAGGCAGGAAGCACCACTCACCAGCATCATATCGTGCGTTCTGTCCAGGTGGTGCGCGGGTCGCTTTCCTTTGAGATGGTCTGTCGTCCCGCCTTTAACTATGCACGAGACACCCATGTGACCCATCTCTCGCAAGAGGGCGCAGTCTTTATCAGCGAGACCCTCTGCCTGGCGTTGACCTCCTCGGCCCCTCTTGAGGAGGATGATCAGAGGGGCGTGCGAGCCACGTTCACCCTGCACCAGGGGCAATCAGCATACTTCCAGCTCGAAAGTGCGAAAGATCAGGATCTTCGGCCCCACCATCACTCTCCCCGTTACTACGAAGCGGCATTTCTCGAAACGAAACGCTACTGGCAGAGCTGGCTTTCCCAGTGCCAATACCAGGGACGCTGGCGCGAGATGGTGCAGCGTTCAGCTCTGGCCTTAAAACTGCTGACCTACGCCCCGACGGGTGCAATCGTTGCCGCGCCAACCACGAGTCTCCCAGAGGCGATCGGAGGGGCTCGTAACTGGGATTACCGCTACACCTGGCTGCGTGACGCGGCCTTCACCGTCTACAGCTTACTCATCCTCGGTTTCACACAGGCTGCCGAGGCTTTCATGGGCTGGCTTGAGGCACGCTGTAACGAGTTAGAGGAAAGCGGATCACTTCAACCTATGTTTACGATCGAAGGCGGACACGATCTCACCGAGATCACCCTTGACCATCTAGAGGGCTACCGTAAAAGCGGTCCGGTACGCATCGGCAATGGCGCCTACAAACAGCAGCAGCTTGATGTCTACGGAGAGCTGATGGACTCGATCTACATCTTTAATCGTCACAAAAGCATCTCCTATGATCTCTGGCGAAACCTGCGTCGCCTCCTCAACTGGCTCAGCACCAATTGGCAAAACACTGATGAGGGCATCTGGGAGGTCCGTGGAGGGCAGCAGCAATTTGTCCACTCACGTGTTATGAGTTGGGTCGCCTTCGATCGTGCCTTACGCATTGCACGGCATCGCGGATTACCTGCTCCATGTGCTGAATGGGAAGGCATCAGTGCACAGATCTACGAGGAAGTCATGCAACAGGGCTGGAATAAGCGGGCTGGGAGTTTTGTCCAGTACTATGGAAGTGATGCCGTCGATGCCAGCGCGCTGTTGATGGCGCTCACCAGGTTTACTGGCTCAACAGATCCACGTATGGTGAGCACTATTGACCGCATCCAGAAAGAGTTGACCAGCGACTCTCATGTGTTTCGCTACAACCCCGCGTTAGCTGCAGATGATGGATTTGGAGGGCAGGAAGGGACCTTTAGCATCTGCAGTTTCTGGTTAGTTGAGGCCCTGGCTCGTGCAGGTCGTCTCGAAGAGGCGCGTTTAGTCCTTGAGAAGATGTTTACCTATGCGAATCACGTCGGATTGTACGCAGAGGAGATTGGGGCCTCTGGTGAGGCGCTGGGGAACTTCCCTCAGGCGTTTACCCATCTCTCGCTGATTAGCGCCTGTTACAATCTAGATCGTGCCTTGAACGGAACACTGCGCGGGTAAGAAGGTCTACCTCCCCGAGTTCAATGTAAGCGTGGAAAACAATTCCCAGGTGTGCACTGATACATGAGCGTCCATTCAAGACTCCTCGCCACCTGCGGTGGCTCGCTCATTTTTGTGTGGGTGGTGATATTTGCGGCCTCGGGCCGCAAATATCACCACCCACACAAAAATGGCTTGCGAAGCGCCGCAGGCGCTGAGGTGTCAGGGAAAGAGCACCTGAATAATTACATAACAAGAGGAATACATATATGGCAACCAGTTTACGTGTCAATGACCAGTTCCCTGACTTCTCCTTACCGGATCAGCAGAACAGGGTGGTACAGCTCTCGCATGTCACAAAATCTGGCCTTTTTGACCGCTACCTGGGATTTCAAGAAGGATACCCGCTCATTCTGGTCTTTTTCCGTGGCTTCTTCTGCCCACGTGATCAGCAGCAGATGCGCCAACTGGTGGAATTTCAGCACGAACTGGCAGTCAACTATGGCAGGCTTGTCGCGGTAAGCGCGGACCCACCATTGGTACAGGCAGCCTTCCGCGCTGGCCTGAGTGCGCAATGGACCTTCCTGTCCGACGAAGAGCGCACAGTAATCAAGCAGATTAACATCCTTGATGAGACGGAAGGCGAGTATGCCTATCGCGCACAGCCCTACACCTTTGTCCTGCACCCGGATCTGCGCATTCAGAGCATCTATAACGGCTGGTTCTTTGTCGGTCGCCCAACACTCGATGAACTACGACACGATCTGCGAGCGATCATGGAACAGCGCTCAGATTATCGCTACGAAGCATACAACACTCCTGAGGTACGACAGGTCCGCATTCCACAGCAAGAATGGATCGAAGGTCCACCTCCATTAGGGGCGAATGGCCTCCCAGTTGCGCAGGGCGTCGTCCGCTGGTTTGACATCAACGCAGGCATTGGCATGATCGCACGAGCAGAAACAGGCGAAGATGTCTTCTTCCACTTTACTGCCATCCCTGGTCAGGGTTATCGCACCATCAGACCTGGTAGCAAGGTGAAGTTTGAGATTGTTGAGAGTAAAGCTGGTCCCACAGCTCGTAATGTGCAGGAAGTCGAGTAGATCATCGGATTGCGATCTCTCACTACTCTCTTCCTGATCGGTCCATTTTCGCTGCTGAAGTCTCATAAATACTCTATACATTTGCATTCATTTCTGTTAAAATACCTGAGCAGACATGAGTAAAACAAGTGTGAGTACGAAAAACAGGACCAAAGCCTGCTAAACCAGCGCAAAATTGCTGGAAATGTATGTCTGCTAATACTCGTAAAGGAAGCGACATATGAAACGGGAAGCTCAACCCGCCTTGTCTGTCGAAGGCCAGCAAACTCTCAATCACTACGCCTATGCTCTCAAGCAAGTAGAAGATCTGTCTCCTGTGACCATCCGTAACTACCTGAGTGATCTACGTCAGTTCATGGTATGGTGCGAATGCTCTTGGAGCGATGAACAGGATAAGCGGTCTTTTACACCGCAAACGGTTGCACCCCTTCTGCTGATCGGCTATCGGACCTATCTGCAAACGACACTTTGGCTCAAGCCTTCTACGATCAACCGAACACTCATGAGCCTCAAACGCTATTTCGCTTGGATCGTGAGGGAGCACCTTATCCAAAATGATCCGACCAGTACAGCAAAGTTTCTCCTTAAAGAAGCAACGACTCCCAGGCACTTGGACGACGATGAAGAAGATGCCCTAGTTGCTGCTGTCAACGCCAGTGGCACCCTACGCGATCGTACAATCATCACCCTCTTGCTCCATACAGGGCTAAGGGCACAGGAGTTGTGTACTCTAACGTGCAAGCAAGTGCATATTGGCAAGCGCAATGGAACGCTGCGTGTCATCGGCAAACGCAAGAAAGTTCGTGATATCCCGCTCAATGCCACTGCGCGCTCTGTTCTGGGAAGGTATCTCCAAACACTGCCGCAGGAAAGCACTTATCTCTTCCCCTCAGAAAAAACCGGAAAGGCACTCACTGAACGGGCACTAGGACACCTGATCGCCAAATATGCGAGGCTAGCACAGGTGCTCGATGTGAGTCCGCACGATCTGCGCCATCGCTTTGGCTACCGCATGGCAGAGGTGGTTCCCCTGCATCGACTCGCACAGATCATGGGCCACGATTCGCTCGACACGACGATGCTCTATATTCGTGGAACCAAGCAAGACCTGCAGCAAGATGTGGAGAGGATTGCATGGACATGAAAACAGCATGGGAGGTGGAATGATGGAGAAAAGTATCAGCGTCTTTATCTCCTATGCGCACGAAGACGAAGATCTCCGCAAAGAACTCGACAAGCACTTAAGTCAATTAAAGTGGCAAAACCTTATCGACGTCTGGCACGACCGAGACATTGGCGCGGGAACTGAGTGGGAACAAGTAATCAGCGCCCACTTGAATACAGCGCAGATCATTCTGCTACTGATCAGCCCTGACTTCATGTTCTCAAGATATTGCTACAGTGTTGAGATGAAGCGAGCAATGGAACGACATCAAGCGAAAAATGCCTGTATCATTCCTATTATCCTTCGTCCCGTTGACTTGGAAGGAGCACCATTTAGTCAACTTCAAGCATTACCAACAGACGCGACGCCAATTGTGAGCCACAAGTGGCACTCCCAGGATGAGGCATTTGTTGACGTAGTCAAAGGCCTCCGGAAGGTTATCAAAGAATTCGTATCAGAAAAAGCTCAACAAGAGTTGAGTTCCTCCATCGAGGAGAGCAGTTATATTGGGAAGCAGATAGGTGAGTATTCTCTATTTATGGAACTTGGTAGCGGCACATATGGCCGCGTATACTGGGGACAGTGTAATGCTTCCCCCTCGCGTTCTGTTGCCGTTAAAGTTATGCATCCTGTCCATCTGGGTTCGCCAGAGAAGCAAAACCACTTTCTTCAAGAAATTCAGTTCCTTTGCAAGCTGAAACATCCTGATATTCTGCCGATTATCGATACCGGCTTTCATGAAGAACTGCCCTATATTGTCACCGAGTTTGCAGATCATGGTTCACTCAGAGAGCACCTTCATCGTCACTCACCCTTACCTATAGGAGAAGCACTATTTATTCTTACACAAATTGGTCAAGCTCTGAGCTACGCTCATGGGCATGACATCATTCATCGCGATCTCAAGCCTGAAAACATTCTCTTTGATGCTAAAGACAGGGTGCTTCTCGCTGATTTTAACACTGCTATTATTGAGACGGTAGGTCGTAAGAGGATTGAGATTGCAGGAACTGCTCAATATATGGCTCCAGAACAGTTTACAGGTCATGCAAGCAAGGCAAGTGATCAATATGCCCTCGGTTGTATTGCTTATGAACTCTTTACCGGGCAGACACCTTTCCCTGTGGGTAGCTTTCCCCTCATGATGTTCCAACACAGGCATAAAACTCCCCCTCCTCTCGCCCAATATGCTCCACAAATACCCCCATATATTGAAAGAGCTGTTCTTAGGGCATTAGCAAAAGAACTGGCTGAACGGCATCCCAGTGTCTGGGCTTTTATCGAAGCGCTTCACAATAACAAGGAGCCATTACAAGAGCAGCTGGCCTCTTCTGATGGATCGTGGCGGTTGCGTCGGTTACCGATATATTTCCTTCTAGACTGCTCACAATCAATGGAGGGAGATCCTATAACAGCAGTGAACGAGGGGATGGCCATGATACATCGAGAACTTATGATCGATCCACAAGCTATGGAGACAGTATATATCAGCATTATCACCTTCTCCACTAAGGCCGAGCAGTACCAGCTGGCTCCTATAGACCAGTTTCAGCCACCTGTGCTGGTGTCTGGTGGAGCGGGAAGAGCAACTGGTGAAGCCCTTCGCCTTCTTGCAGAGTCTATCGAACAAGATCTGGTATCGAATACGGTAACTCAGCATGGTGATTTCCGCCCGCTTGTGTTTCTGCTCACCGATGGTATACCAACTGATAGCTACCATGATGCCGTTCAGAGATTAAAAGCCCTACGTGGGAGTCGCAAACCAACCATTGTTGCTCTCGGTGCTGGTAGTTTTGTTGACCCCACTATGCTACATGAAATAACTGAAAACGTATTTTCAATGAAGAATATAGCACCTGGAAGTATGAGAGGATTCTTTCAATGGATATCAGGTTCCATCGAAGGTGCCACTCCCTTAGTAGAAGAAAAACATCCTGGCACAAATTTTTTAGCGCCGAATGAAAAAATATCAGGGGAAAGTCTAATAGCACCAGATACTCAGGACTCATTGAAGAGATGGTTACTGAAATCATCACGTACTGATACACATCCAGATCTCTCTACATGAAAACAATGTTGGATGAGCGACGAACTCAAGCTGTAAGAGAATATTAGCGGGTTGCTGCGCATCGGAGGACCTCGTCTAATTCCAAACAGGCAGAGTAGCCTGTTTGGGCTAGATTCTTATTCCAACTTTCTGTTCCAATCATGGGCAAACCCCGATTTCTCAAATTGCGGTCCTGGGCCAGCCAGGTACGAATCTGCTCCAGGCGTGCAAGCTGTTGATTGAGTCGCTCGACTGCATCATCTTCCGGAGGCCGTCCAGGTACACTGTTTGCCACCTGGACAGTTTCTGCTGCATCCACATGATCAGCTATTGCTTTCTTGCGCGTAAGACTATCCATCTCTGTTTTCAGAGCCTTGATCTCGTGATCGAGATAAGCTTCCATCCTGGGAATATATGTTTTTGTCATCACGGCTCCTCCGCTTTCTCCCCATAGCTGCTATTGATTGCGCCACAGCATAGTCATCTTGCCGTTCTCGTCCGCATTCATCTGTGGCGCTTTGACGTTCTTGAAGACACTCCGGTAGTGCGGAACATGGAACATCTTCGCCGTCAACACATCGTGCATCCCCACTGCGGTAAGCAGACGAAAGAAGCCTACGGCAAGTATTGCTCCAAGTGGAGGTGCAAGGTAGTACAACCACTGGTCCTGCCAGAACCAGGAGACCAGCGAAGGACCAAAGCTGCGGGCCGGGCTCAGGCTGGTGCCAGAGATGGGCGCTTCCAGCCAGACCATCAGCGCGACCAGAATCCAGACCATGAGCGGCGTCCAGCGCATCAGGCGATGACTGCTGACGAAGAGAAAAATGGCCAGTACCAGCAGGAAGGTGAGACCCATCTCGATCAGAAAGACGCCCCAGATCGGATATCCCGCTCCCGGTGCTGTGATGCCATTGTGCACACTTGCCGCACGGTCTCTCCATATCAGCACCAGCAATCCCGCTCCCAGGGCCGCGCCAAGAAATTGACCCACTATATATCCGACCAGGTCGTGATGATGCATCTTCCCATGCAGCCAGAAGGCCAGCGATACAGCAGGATTGATATGAGCGCCACTCAACTTCCCAAGTGGCGAGATCGCCACCAGCGACCCGCTGCCCGCAAACAACAGCCCGGTGATGAGCCGCCGCGCACCACTGTCCGGGAGCACAGTTGCTAACGGCGACCCCGCGCTAAAATCGAAGGTGACTGCACTTAATCCAGCGAAGATCAGAAATGCTGTACCAAGCAGTTCTGCGCCGTATTCAGGCCAGTGAAGCCCTTGCCACCAATATTTGTGCATGACTATCTTCCTTCTCTCGTTCGTCTCGATCACATTAGAAGGCGATGGAGTGCGTGTGCAGCACTCCATCCTCTTCTCTTTCGCCTGACTCCTGAACCAGTGCTCGAAGAGGCAACAAGGTCACTGATCGAGCGTCGAGAACAGATTATTGAGCGACTCCGCCAGCGTCGGGTGCGCAAAAATGCCATCGCGCAGGGCGGTGTAAGGCAGTTTGCCGAGTATCGCTACCTCCAGCATGGACATAATCTCGCCACCTTCGAGACCCAGGATGGCGCACCCCAGGATTTCCTTCGTCTCAGCATCCACAATCGCCTTCATAAAACCACGCGTCTCGTCTACCTCAAGTGCTCGCGCGACATAACTCATGGGCATTTTAGCGACCCGGATGGCACGTCCCTGTGCACGAGCTTCACTCTCGCTGAGCCCGACACGACCAAGTTGTGGATCAATAAAGACGGTATAGGGCACCAGCCGCCCACCAATAGTAGTATTATCGTCTTCGAGGAGATTGCTTCGCAGAATGCGGAAATCATCGTAGGAGATATGAGTGAAGGCGGGCCCTCCCTTGATATCGCCCAGAGCGTAGATGGCTGGCACGTTGGTCTCTAGTCGATCATTCACCGGAATAAAACCGCGCTTATCCACCTGTACGCCTGCTGCTGCCAGATTTAGTGAATCGCTATTGGGAACGCGCCCCGCCGCCACAAGCAAGTGTGACCCGTCTAGCAAACGCTCTCCCTGTGGAGTACGCACGGTCAGGTGGATACGTCCTTCAGCGACCTGTTCGACGTGGATGGGCGTCGTTTCCAGCAATATTTCCAGACCCTCTTCGCGCAGGATATTCGCCACTTCGTCGGCAACATCATCATCTTCGCGTGACAGCAGGTGTGCTCCTCGCTGAATAACGGTCACCCGACTCCCAAAGCGGTGAAACATCTGCCCAAATTCCAATCCGATATAGCCACCGCCCAGCACAAGCAGATGTTCCGGCACCACATCCAGTTCCATGATCGAGGTCGAGTTGAGCGTCTGTACCTTGTCTATGCCACTGACAGAGAGCGTTGATGGGCGAGCACCATTGTTAAGAAGGATCTTTTCCGCAGTCAACTGGCGCACTTCCCCGCTATCCAGGCGCACTTCCACAGTCTTCGGGCCGGTAAAGCTGGCTTCACCCCGCAACAGGTCCAGACCTTCTGTGCTCTCAATACGCCGCTCGCTGCCACCACGAAAGCTTTTCACAATCTCGCGTTTGCGTTGCCGCACCACCGTCATATCCACACTCACAGGACCAGTCTGGACGCCATAGTCTGCACTCCTGCGAGCTAAGTATGCAATACGGGCACTGGCAACCATCGTTTTAGTGGGTGTACAGCCTTCATTTATGCAGGTTCCGCCCACATGTTCGCGCTCGATAAGCGCCGTCTTCCAGCCTGCTTTCGCCAATGCGGTAGAGAGTGGACCTCCGGCCTGACCTGATCCGATAATAATTGCGTCGTAGGATGTTGTTTGAGCCATGAACTGTATCTCCTTTGTGTTGTGTGCATGTGATGTTCCATTCCTTCATACAGTCATGGCTGCCGTCGATTCGTTACAGTGAACCTTCCTGAGGGAAAACCGGTTGTGAGACAGCGATGTGAGCCAATTGAGAGCGCAAGTCGTTGTGTTGTGACGTACACGAGAGAGCTTTGAGTTACCATCTAGATGGAGGAATAGGTGCACCGAATGCCTGACAGATGAAACGTCTGGTGAGGGATGGCAAGAAGCGGCGTGTCGTGGTGTGATCACCGCCAAAAAAGCAGGAGGAGAACATGCCGCAGCCCATCAAAACCCATCTTCTAAGGAGATATCTCTCATGAATTGGCTTCTTGCTCTTTTCGCCCGTTTGGTATTGTTGGTCATCTGGGTATCGACCCCTCTGGTCAGCCGCGCCTTCCACGGAGGCTGGCTCCTGCCACTGCTTGGATTACTCTTTTTGCCGTTAACGACCCTGGTCTATGTCCTCGTCTCTGCTCTCGCGGGCTCGGTGACCGGCTGGTACTGGCTCTGGGTTGTCCTGGCATTCCTGCTCGATCTGGCAGCGCATAGTTCCCCTGCCAGGCACGCCGTACAAGTAAGAAAGAGAAAAACTGACCTGTCGCAGGAAGTGAAATGATAAAGTCTTCTTTTTGAACGGAGCCATGTGATGAAAACGTCCAGCATGCACCACTCATCCGCGAGCCAGAAGCCACTGGATGAGCCTCAGAGCAAAACGACAGCACGCGTCTGGAAAACTCTCTATCAAGTTGGCGCAGTGGCGGCTCTGGCCGAGATCGCTATCGTCGTGATCCAGGCCCCCATTTTCATCTTCTACCCGCAGCCGACCACCGTGATAGGCCACTTCACCCAATTCCAGAGCAACACGTTGCTCGGACTTCTCGACCTCGACCTCATGCTGATCCTGGCCGAAGCCTGCTCGGTCCTGATCCTGCTCGCCCTCTACGTGGCTCTCAGACGAGCCAGTCCATCCCTCATGAGCATCGCTCTGACACTTGGCCTGGGAGGGATAGTGCTCTTCTTCGCGGTGAATCCGACCTTTTCAATGCTCTACCTGAGCGATCAATACCAGGCCGCGACAACAGAGGCGCAGCGAGCCGCGTTCCTGGCCGCTGGGGAGGCGCTGTGGGCAAACTACAACGGCACTGCGTTCGGCCTGTTTTTCGTCCTGGGTGGTATTGCTTATATACTCATCACAGCGGTCATGCTACGCAGTGGAACCTTCAGTAAGACGACGGCTGCTGTGGGCATGCTGATGGGTGTGATGATGCTGGTGCCGCCTTTGCCTCCCGTGGGGACAATCGGGCTCGTTCTCTCGTACATCGTGATCGTGCCTTCGGTGGTCTGGAACCTCCTGATTGCCCGACGGCTCTTCATGCTTGCGCAGAGTGGCTCGGAAAAAGAGGCAAAGTAGAATTTTCGACGTCGCCAGAGACGCGCCCCTGGAGGCGTTTGAAGTTTTCCAAGATCGCGGTTTTTGCAAAAAAACGTCACTTGACTGGGCCCCATTGGTAAGATATACTGCTGGCGGTTGTCCATTGATATTATTGCTGCAAGCCAAGACAGAACAAGCATATTCCTGGTTCCATGAAAGCAGAATTTGATGGGTGAAGTCACAAACCAGTCAGCAAGTCAGTCGGACGCGGAGATTGCCGGGCAGACAACTGGAGAAGCCTGGTTGAATGGCGCTACGACATCTGAGGGCGAGTCCGACTTCATCGAGAGGCTACGCAATGGGAACGAGGAGGCTTTCGTGTTCCTGGTTGACCAGTATCACAGGACAATGTTTCGTCTCGCTATGATCTATGTTCCTAAGCAAGCAGGAGCCGAAGAAGTCGTCCAAGAAGCCTGGGTGGGAGTTCTGCAAGGTCTCGATCGCTTCGAGGGACGCTCTTCCTTGAAAACCTGGATCTTCCGTATTCTGACTAATTGTGCGAAGACTTATGCACTACGCGAAGGGCGCAGCATTCCCTTCTCCTCGCTTGCAGATATGGAGATCGACTCCGACGAACCCACTGTAGATCCCGACCGTTTCTTCCCCCCGACTGCCCGAAAAACCGGAACCTGGATATCTTTACCAGAGAACTGGGACGAATTTCCTGAGGAGCGGCTTCTTTCACAAGAAATCTCTGCTCAAATCGAGTCGGCCATTGAGGGACTCTCACTCAATCAACGTACAGTTATCACACTACACGACATTGAAGGCTGGACATCAGAAGAGATCTGCGGTGTTCTTGGCGTTTCCGTAACAAATCAGCGCGTACTACTTCACCGGGCACGGTCTAAAGTCCGACGCGCACTTGAACGCTACTTCGATGAAAAAGAGGAGGTTTGAAGGGAAGCAGCATGCGCACATGGTTCAGAAAGTTTTTTGCTCGTGATTCAAGGGAAAAGATGCGTTCGGAGAGTAGCGCTTCCAATGGGCTTCTCTGCAAAGAAGTCGTGGAGCTGGTCACCGATTATCTTGAAGATGCACTTTTGCCAGAGAAGCGCGCACAGTTTGAAGAGCATGTTGCAGGTTGTGTAGGGTGCACGAACTACGTCGAACAGGTGCGTTTAACCATTGGTATGCTCCGTAACCTGGCACAAGAACCAGTTTTTCCTGAGACAAAAGAAGAGTTGCTTCAGGTGTTTCGCCAATGGAAGAACCATCAATAATCCGCAATCGCTCCTCGTACACATGACGACGTTCTAATCTCTTCTCTATTCATAACTCTCACCAACCTGCTACTTTTTGCGTGTAACGGATAGACCTGAAACGAGACTATTTCGCTGAAGCCCCGTAGGCATCAAGTGAATAATGATCAAGTGAATAATGAATAAGTTTGTTCCTTTGAGTGGCAGGGCGACCGCAAGGGTCAGCGCCCCTACAAAGAACGCGAGGATTCAGCACCACCGGATCTTTGTAGGGTGCGACCCTTGCGGTCGCCCTGAGAGGTTTCACTCGTCTTTGCCAATGAAAAGCGAGGTTTTTATGCCCAATGTCTCGTTTACTGGCCTGCTTCTCGTCACTGTTGTCGCCTTCCTGGCACCGCTTTTATTGGGCCTATTGCCCATACGTGGTCTGCCGGATGTGGTGCTCGAAATTGTGGCGGGTATCGTGATCGGACCGTCCGTACTTGGCTGGGTCAGAATCGATCTGCCACTGCAGATCCTTTCATTGCTTGGACTCGCCTTTTTGCTCTTCCTCTCTGGATTGGAGGTCGATCTGTCGCGTTTGAAAGGGCGTCTGTCTCTCATCGTGGGAGCAGGATTTCTGCTCTCGTTCGGGCTGGCATTACTGGTTGGGTATGGTTTCGCTGCCGGAGGACTGGTCAAGTCGCCACTACTGATTGCGATTATCCTTTCGGCAACTGCGCTGGGAGTCGTCGTGCCCATCCTGAAAGATGCTGGCGAAAGTTCTTCAAATTTCGGCCAGCTTGTCATAATGGCGGCAACGATTGCCGAATTTGGGACGATCATTCTCTTATCGCTCTTTTTCTCAGGAGAAGCCAGCAGCACAGGGGCGAAACTGATCTTCTTTGCTGGTTTTATCCTGTTCGCGGTCATCTTGACGCTGGTTGTTTTGCGCGTGGGGCGATCGATGCACCTTACAGCGGTCCTGCAACGCCTGCAGGATACGACTGCACAGATTCGTGTACGTGGTGCTTTCCTCTTGTTAACAGGCTTCGTGGTCCTGGCCAGCCTGTTCGGATTGGAAGTGATTCTAGGAGCATTTCTTGGTGGTGTTATTCTCAGGCTCATCGACGCCGATAGAAGGATGACCCATCCGCAGTTCCATCAGAAACTAGAGGCGGTTGGCTTTGGGGTGTTTATCCCCGTTTTCTTTGTCACGACTGGAGTACGCTTTGACCTGGCGGCACTCTTTGCCAGTCCCTCGACTGTCCTACGTGTGCCCATCTTCCTGTTGGCGTTGTTGCTCGTACGAGGACTACCAGCCATCCTGTACCGATCTCTTATCGGAACCCGCCGCACGGTAGTAGCGGGACTCTTGCAAGCGACCTCACTTTCCTTTATTGTGACTGCAGCACAGATCGGGATGGAACTGGGATTACTCACTAGAGCCAACGGGGCCGCACTTATTGCGGCTGGCGTCTTGTCAGTTGTGATCTTCCCTCTGCTCGCACTCACCATCTTACGCGGTGGAGCACAAAAAGCGGTATCAATACGGGAACCAGCCTGAGAAATTGTATACTTTTGACATAATAAATCCAACGTGTAACAAATTGATGCCAGACAGGACAATAAGCATGGAGACACGAAGACGCAACTACAGAAAGGAACAATAGATGAAAGCAATTGCAGTGTATCCGGGCAAAGCACATTCCATGCACCTGGAAGAGATTCCCCAGCCGAACGTGAAGGACATTCCCGATGGTCGAGGCGTACTGGTCAAAGTCCTGCGCGTGGGCGTGGATGGCACCGATAAAGAGATTCATGAAGCGTTGTATGGGCAGGCACCTGAAGGTGAGAAATTTCTGATTACCGGCCATGAGAACTTCGGTCGCGTGGTTGCAGTAGGACCGAACGTACCCTCAACCATTCAGCCTGGTACGTATGTTGTCGCCACGGTGCGTCGTCCTGGACACAGCATCTATGACCAGATCGGCTTACAGGATATGACGATCGATGACGTGTACTACGAACGGGGTATCAACCTGCGCCATGGCTACCTGACGGAATATTATGTCGAAGACGCCGCCTATATAGTCACGTTGCCAGCGACCCTGCGCGAAGTGGGGGTCCTGCTCGAACCGTTGACTGTGGCCCAGAAGGGGGTCAACCAGGCATTTGAGATCCAGCGGCGCTTAAAGGTCTGGCAACCACAGCGGGCAGCCGTGATTGGTGCCGGGACGATCGGGCTCTTTGCGGCACTGGCCTTACGATTGCGGGGCCTGGAAGTCACGGCGTATTCCCGTCGTATCCCACCCTACTTCAATAGCACACTCCTGGAAGAGATCGGCGCTCGTTATGTGAGTTCACGTGAGAAGACGCTGGCAGAGGTGACGGCGGAGTCGGGTCCCTTCGATCTCATCTTCGAGGCCACCGGTTTCAGTCCATTGGTCTTCCAGGCGGCGGAGGTGCTGGGCAAGAACGGAGTACTGGTCCTCTCGGGTATTACCGGTGGCGACACGAAGGCCGAGGTCAACGCGGACAAGATCAACCAGAGCTTCGTCCTTGGCAATAAGGTGATGGTGGGGACCGTGAATGCCTCACGAGCGGATTTCGTGAGCGGCGTCAACGATATGGTGAAGGCGGAAGCGCTCTATCCCGGCTGGCTCAACAAGCTGCTGACCACGAAAATCCACGGCCTGGAGAACTATGCCGAGATGTTGCGTCACCTGACGGAAGATAAGGAAGCCATCAAGGTCTTTGTCGAGGTCGCGCAGGAAGGAGAGGACAGGAATGGTCAGTAGCGAGGCACGGCAACACACGTCAGCCATTGATATCAATCCTGAGCAGCAACGGCTCGCCGAAGCGCATGCCAACACGCAGCTATGGTACCGCTGGGGTCCATACCTCTCCGAACGACAATGGGGAACGGTGCGCGAGGATTACTCACCCTATGGCAGCGCCTGGGATTCGTTTCCTCATGACCACGCCCGCTCGCGCACCTATCGCTGGGGAGAAGATGGCTTGCTGGGTATCAGTGATGATGAGGGTCGGCTCTGCTTTGCGCTGGCGCTCTGGAACGAGGCTGATCCCATCCTTAAAGAGCGTCTCTTTGGGCTGACCGGTTCGGAGGGGAATCACGGCGAGGATGTCAAAGAACATTATTACTTTCTGGAGAGCACCCCGACACATTCGTACATGAAGGCGCTCTACAAGTATCCTCAGCGAGCCTTCCCCTACGCCGACCTGGTCGCGGAGAATCGCCGCCGTGGTCGTGGTCAGCCCGAATATGAACTGATAGATACTGGCGTTTTTGCTGATGATCGCTACTTTGATGTTACGATCGAATATGCCAAGGTGGACCCACAGGATATTCTGATCCGCATCAGTGCAACCAATCGAGGGCCAGATGCAGCGCCCTTGCATCTGCTTCCCACACTCTGGTACCGCAATACCTGGGCCTGGGGCAACGGCGAGTCACGGCCAGAACTGCGCGCCACCGAGGCCACTTTGTCAAATGGTGAGACGGAGGGACAGCGCTTTGTCCGTGCCAACAATGCAATGCTGGGAGAATACTGGTTTGCTTATGAGCAGGGCGAGAAGAAAGCGCAGCTCCTCTTTACGGAGAATGAGAGCAACGCCCAACGCTTATGGGGCGTCCCCAATCGGACTCCCTTCGTCAAGGATGGCATCAACGACGCGATCGTGAACGGGACCACGGGCACAGTCAATCCTGATGGCATCGGGACCAAAGCAGCCGTACACTACCACATGCAGATTGCCCCAGGGGCGACAGAGACGATTCTGTTGCGCCTCTCCTCCACACAACACCACGCGCCCTTCGTGGATGCCGTGGAAATCTTTAAAGCGCGACAGGCTGAAGCCGATCGCTTTTATGCCCCCTATGGCGCAGCAAATCTGTCTGCAGACGCTCATTCTGTCCAGAGACAGGCGTTTGCTGGCCTGCTGTGGAGCAAACAATTTTACTACTATGATGTCGATCAGTGGCTCTATGGCGACCCTGCCGGACCGCCGCCACCAGAGGCGCACAAGGTCGGACGCAACCATGAGTGGCGGCACCTCAACAATGCCGATGTGATCTCGATGCCCGACACCTGGGAATATCCCTGGTATGCTGCCTGGGACCTGAGCTTCCACTGCATCCCGCTGGCACTGATCGACCCAGATTTCGCCAAGAAGCAACTGATCCTGCTGCTGCGCGAGTGGTATATGCATCCCAACGGGCAACTACCAGCCTATGAATGGGCCTTCGGAGATGTAAATCCGCCTGTGCACGCCTGGGCAGCCTGGCGCGTCTATAAGATAGATAAACGCATGACGGGCAAAGCCGACCGCGACTTCCTGGAACGCATCTTCCACAAACTCTTGCTCAACTTTACCTGGTGGGTCAACCGCAAGGATAGCGAGGGACATAACGTCTTCCAGGGTGGCTTCCTGGGTCTCGACAACATCGGCGTTTTTGATCGCAGCGCACCCTTGCCAACAGGCGGGCACCTGGAACAGTCGGATGGGACCGCCTGGATGGGTATGTTCTGCCTGAATATGTTGATGATCGCCCTGGAGCTGGCACGCGAGAACCGTGTGTACGAAGATGTCGCGACCAAGTTTTTCGAGCATTTCCTCTACATCGCCGATGCGCTCAATAATATCGCGGGCGAGGGCATCTCCCTGTGGGACGAAGAGGACCAGTTCTTTTATGACGTGCTGCATATGCCCGATGATTCGCATGTCCCACTGCGAGTGCGTTCGCTGGTCGGGTTTATCCCTCTGCTGGCAGTGGAGACGATTGAACCGGAATTGTTGGATGCCCTGCCCGAGTTTAAAGTGCGCCTGGAATGGTTCCTGGAGCACCGCCCGCAACTGGCAAGCCTGGTTTCGCGCTGGCACGAGCCAGGAATGGGCGAGCGCCGTCTGCTGGCCCTGGTGCGCGGACATCGTATGAAGCGTCTGCTCAAACGGATGCTTGATCCCGAAGAGTTTCTCAGCGATTACGGTATCCGGGCCATCAGCAAGTACCACGCTGAGCACCCGTATGTCTATCAGGCAATGGGCACAGAATACAGCGTTCACTATGAACCTGGAGAGTCAAGCAGTGGACTCTTCGGCGGCAATTCCAACTGGCGCGGACCGATCTGGTTTCCGCTCAATTTCCTGTTGATCGAAACCTTGCAGAAGTTTCATCACTACTATGGTGACGACTTCCTGGTGGAATGTCCGACTGGTTTCGGTCAAAAGCTCACGTTATGGCAGATCGCCGGGCAGCTTTCGTCCCGCCTCACCAGGATCTTTTTGCGTGGCGAAGATGGACGTCGCCCGGTCTTCGGCAACAACGAGACCTTCCAGACCAATCCCCACTGGCGCGACTATCCACTATTCTACGAGTACTTCCACGGCGACACTGGCAGGGGTGTTGGAGCCAGCCACCAGACGGGGTGGACCGCAGTAGTTGCCAAGCTGCTTGAACAGACCGCAAGGATGTAGCACAGAAAAGACATGGATGGGTACAACCTTTGCGCTGCCGCCCATCCTGTCGTATCACAAAAGCTGAGCTTTCCGAGAGCCTATAGTGCCGCCCTTCCTGAACTGTGGCTCTCGGAGGTCTCCCAGACCGCATTCCAGCCACAAAACTACTCCCTCACCCCTTGTTGACTCCCCTTCAGGCTATCATCATTACTCTCAATTTGAGAGTATAATCATATCGGTGAATGGTTTACCTGAAGAAAGATGATGAAAAGGGAAAGCCTATGCAAAAGATTTATTATAAATTCGGTTTTTGGTCAGCGCTTGTGGCTTTTGTTGCGTCTGTTGGATTCAGTGTTGCTCAAATACTGCAAGTGGTAGGTGTTCTTGTATTTCCTTGGGATGGCATATTCATCTACGCATTCTCGCTTGGTATTGCAACCCCTTTTCTACTTGCTCTTCTTGCGCTTCACTACACCGTGCCAAACGAAAAGAAAATCTGGAGCCATGCGGCGCTCCTTCTTGCAGTTATGTATGCAATGTATGTCACTTTGAACTACGTTGTTCAATTGGCCACTGTGATTCCTTTCTCGCTTAGAGGTGCTTTGGACGAGATTCGCGTTCTCAATCAAACGCCACACTCTCTTTTCTGGGATGTTGACGCATTAGGATATATATTCATGGGTTTAGCGACGTTATTTGCCTTCCCTGTATTTGCAAAACAAGGTTTACAGAGGTGGCTGAGAGGGTTTTTCTTGGCGCATAGCCTGATTACTCCGCTGATTGCTTTGGTCTATTTTTATCCGAATTTTTCTTATGGATTACTCTTGCTTGCTTTCCCGTGGCTTATCACCCTACCAGGAGCAATGTTATTAATGACTTTATTCTTTTATACTTTCCAGGTGGAATGTGTAGAAACGGCTGGGTAGGAGTCGCTCCGCTCACTGAGAGAGCGGAATCGACCAACGCATACCCCACAGAAATGAGGAGCATCACACTCCATGCATACGTCAAGTCCAGGCTAGTCTTGACTATCATTCCTGTTCTCTCTGCGCTGCACGGAACGACAAGCAGAACGAGGATCATACAACCATCTCTCATCAGCCTGAAGAGCGGTTCTCTCTGGCTCATCGGCCAGCGTTTTCCAGGGCCTTTTCCCGCAGCCGTTGCACGTCGCGCATCGGTGGGACGCCGAAGAGGCTTTTGTACTCCCGATTGAAGTGGGAGGCGTCCTGGTATCCCACGCGATAGGCAGCACTTGCCGCGTCGAGGTCTTCGCCCAGCATCAGCCGGCGGGCCTCCTGGAGTCGTAGCCGCTTCTGAAATTGCAAGGGACTCATCGCCGTGACGGATTTGAAGTGGTGGTGGAATCCCGAGACGCTCATGCCCAGTTCTCGCGCGAGTTCCTCGATGTGAAGTGGCTGGTCGAAGTCTTGACGGAGTCGTCCGACCGCTCTGGCAATGTGGGGTGTGTAGCCCCCCAGAAGAGCAAGGTGACGGAGTCGGCCACCCTGCTCTCCCATCAGGAGTCGGTAGAGAATTTCCCGCGTGATCAGCGGCAGGAGGACCCGCGCTTCGGCAGGGGCATCCAGGAGTCTGACGAGCCGCACGAAGGCGTCCAGCAGGTTCCCATCCAATGGACTGACGTCGATGGCTCTCACATCGGCATGCCCTGGAGGCGAGGCATGACCGGCCTCAACCATGACCGAACTGACGACGGTGGGGGCAAGTTCCAGGCGCAGACTGAGGTATGGCCGTTCCTTCGACGCTTCCAGGACCTGACTGACGCGGGGCAACTCGACAGTAGCGAGCAGATACTGTGAGGGATCGTACCGGTAGCGACTCTCACCGAGAAGGACCTCCTTGCTCCCCTGGGCAATCACGCACACCGATGGCTCGAGCACACTGTGAACAGGCTTGAGAGGCAAGGAACAGCGGGACAGGTGAAGCCCTTGGAGCGGTTGGACGGTCCCATCTTCGCGCATGGCCCGCCCGATCCGCTCAACCAGTTCCTCGCGGTTGGCTTGCACCCGCTGGGCCTCGCGTTCTGTCCGCTGGTGAATCATCACATTCATAGCAACCTCTTCTCTTGTTTCTCCATCGCTCATCGGGCAGATGTGCAGAATCAGACAATCATTTTCGATAATCATTCTACCACCCTGTGCTCCAGGGCGTCTATACTACCTCCAGACAGAGAACACGCCTCTCTGCTTTTGCAGGTAAGCTGGACTTTTCTTCAAGAAGGGACAACGCTGCACTGATGTGTTGGTCTGTCCAGCCCTCATCGGCTTTCACAAGCATGCGGGCATGAATGCACATGCCTTTCGCCATTTCTACGGCTCTCACGTCACTGAAAACCGCAAGAGATGGGATCATGAGGCCTCATGAGGTACCAAAAACGATTCAACATGGAGAAATGCAGAACATGGACATCAAAAGAAGTGGCTCACAACCTTCCGGGAAAGGACTGGCCGAGTATTTTACCGGCATGGTACGCATTGACCCCCAGTTCGAGGCACCCGATCCGGCCCGCGCGGTCGGTGCCAGTGTCACGTTCGAGCCCGGCGCTCGGACCGCATGGCACAGCCACCCGCTGGGCCAGACCCTGATCGTGACCGCTGGCTGCGGCAGGGTACAACGCTGGGGGGGTCCGATTGAGGAAATTCGACCGGGTGACGTGATCTGGTTCTCGCCGGGTGAGAAACATTGGCACGGGGCCACGGCAACCACGGCCATGACACATATCGCCATTCAGGAACAGCTCGACGGCAAGACCGCCGACTGGATGGAAAAAGTCAGCGACGAACAATACCAGGGCTGATTGTGGAGAACGATCATTCCGACCTTTCACGCGAAGACAGGAGTTCAAAGAATGCAGAAGCGTACACTTGGAAACAGGAACCTGGAAGTTTCGGCTCTCGGGCTCGGTTGCATGGGCATGAGCTATGGCTATGGTCCGGCGGCAGACAAGCAGGAGATGATTTCGCTGATCCGGTCGGCCGTCGAACGCGGCATTACGTTGTTTGATACCGCTGAATCATACGGCCCGTTTGTGAATAAAGAACTGGTGGGCGAAGCGCTCGCCCCCCTTCGCGACCAGGTGGTGATCGCGACCAAATTCGGTTTCAATTTTGGTCCCAAGGGGGAGCGGTTGGGCCTCTCTAGTCGGCCAGAGCATATTAAGCAGGTCGTTGAGGGCTCGCTCAAGCGACTCAAGGTCGAAGCCCTCGATCTGTACTATCAGCACCGTGTTGACCCGGACGTGCCCATCGAAGATGTGGCCGGAACGGTGAAGGAGCTGATCGAGGCTGGGAAGGTGAAGCACTTCGGCCTTTCTGAAGCAGGCGTGCAAACGATCCGTCGCGCGCACGCCGTGCAGCCGCTCACTGCGGTCCAGAGCGAATACTCGCTGTGGACGAGAGATCCCGAAGCGGAAGTGCTGCCGACCCTTGAGGAACTCGGCATCGGGTTCGTTCCCTTTAGCCCGCTGGGGAATGGCTTCCTCACGGGAAAGATCGCCTCGACGACGACCTTCGATAAATCCGACTTCCGGGCCACGTTCCCGCGCTTCACCTCAGAGGCCCGGAAGGCGAATCAAGCCCTGGTCGATCTGCTGGGCAGGATCGCAGAGCGGAAGAAGGCGACGCCTGCGCAGATCGCACTCGCCTGGCTACTTGCCCAGAAGCCGTGGATTGTTCCCATCCCAGGCACCAGGAAGCTGACACGCCTCGACGAGAACATCGGAGCAGCAGCCGTCGAACTCACGTCGGACGACCTCCGTGAGATCGAGAGCGCCGCCTCACAGATCACGGTGCAAGGGACTCGGCTTCCCGAAGACATTCTCAAACTAACAGGCCGTTGAGCGAGCGAGGACGAGCAGTAGGCGAGTTGGCATGCCAGGTTCGGGATGAATGGGCGGAAAACTCGGGACGCTCTTCGCGTGCGCAGGGCACGAAGTGGTATTCAGCTCTGCGCGCAGCAAGGAGAAATTGAACAGGCTTGCGCGGGCCGGAACACCGAGGGAGGCCGCGCAGGGCGCGGATGCCGTTTTATTAGCCGTGCATTGGTCCCGAATCGACGACGTGTTGAATCAGGCGGGTGACTTGCCGGGCAAGGTGATCGTCACCTGCTCCCTCCGATGAGCGTTGTGTAACTGAACCACTTGCGTTCCCGGGCCACAGCAGTCCTGTCAATGCAGGCGCCACGAACCGGTTTGGAGGCAACATCGCTTCAGCATCGGCCTCGCGCAGTGTGGTAGAGTGACCAGGTAGAGACTATCCAGCCATCAAACAGACCGATGGCAACCCTCTCTATGAGAAACGATGCGAGATTCGATCCAGATCAGACCAGCACAGCCAGGCGATGCTGAGGTAGCGGCGGTCCTGCTTTACTCAGCGTATATGCATACGCAAGTCACCTCTCCTCTGCGAGAAGAAGACGAGAGCGGGTTGATCGAGCGTTTAGAGCACTTCTTCCACCAGGACGGCAACCGTTTTAGCTCTCAAAACATCCAGGTCGCTGACCAGAGCTCAGAGGTGGTCGGATTGGTTTTGAGCTTTGGGGGCCGAGAGGAGGCACGGCTCAACGCCGCCGTTGGAAGCTGGCTCGAACAGGAGGCCCAGGACGATGAATGGTATGTCGATGCACTCGCTGTGTTCAGCAATTGGGGCCGCAAGGGGATCGGCACGCGCCTGCTGCAAAGTGCGGAGCAGCAGGCACGCCAGCACCACTCTCCCAAAATCGCTCTGCATGTCGCTCAAGGGAACACACAGGCATTGGATCTGTATACGCATCTGCACTATGTTGTCACTCAGCAGACCTTCCTCTATCAACGTCCCTATGTACGCATGGTCAAAACCTTGGAAAACTGGGAACAGGGAAACGACGCAACGCAGAGTACGCAGAGGCGTTCTCAATGAATGTGGAGGTTCTGTGCAAAAAATGAGGAAGAGGAACATGAGCTACACGTTCCCACGCTCCTGCTGGGCTGAGTTAGCTCTGACACACACCTGGATGCAGAAGAGAGCCTGTTTCGGCCTGCCTGATTTGTTTCCCCTTTGCATCTGACCTATGGATTTCATATCCCTGCAAGGTTCTTTGTATGGTCTCAATGGAGATGCAACCCTGCATCGCTCAGACGTGGGCTGCGTTGAGAAACGAACAGGAAAGGGCTGCCCTCGTCTCGTCCACGGTGCTGGAGATAGTCATACAAGAGGCGGCGTGCTTCGTTGGAAAGATCAATATCACGCGCTTTGGCTCCTTCTCCTCCTACATGCAGCCACCCTGATTTGGGACCGACATGGGTGTCATCTACCCGAAGCTCAACGATATCAATAACGCGACAGCCAGCCCAGTAGCCCAGCGCAAAGAGCGCTTTCCCGCGTCGGTCTTCCTGTTGCATCAGGTTCAGGAAGATCGAGCGCTGCGTGGGAGTGAGGACGCGAGGAACCGAGGGCTGAGATTGGGCAGGAGGATCAATCACGAGACCACGCGTCGGGTTTTGCTGAAGCAGCGCTTTGTCCTCGATCAGCCATTGACAGACTGTTGTCACGAGCACATGGTAGACTGTTGGTATAAGAGAAACCGAGTGCCCCGGTTGGGCGGCTACTCAGCTTTGATCTTTCTCATCGTCGAACCCGTGGACATCCAGGCAGGTGTGATCCGACGGGTTGATTGAACAGACAAGAAAGGAACACTCATGGCAAAGCTTCTCGGACCCGATTTTCTCAACTTGCAGGTGCGTGACCTCTCCGCTTCGCGCGCATTCTACACAGAGCTGTTGGGCTTGACCGAAGACACGTCTTTCAGCGCTCCCAATACGGTTCTCTTCGACTCCACCACCATCCCTTTTGCTATAAGCTCGCCAAGAGTTAACCTGGATGAAGCACCCCATCCCGGATGGGGTGTGGCGCTCTGGATCGACTGCGATAATGTCAATGAGTTGCATGCCAAACTGGAAAGGGCGGGAGCTACCATCATCCAGCAACCCTTTGATGGTCCGTTCGGGCGCACCTTCGTCTTTGCTGATCCCGATGGATACCGGATTACAGCCAACGAGAACCCCTGGGACCGCTTTCCTTTGGGCGGCAACCCGTTCACACACGGCTGGGGTTGGTCGCCGACCAATCCCAGCCGTGTGTCTCTCACGAATCTAATTTCATCCAAACACGAACGACGGCCTGGCTTCATCGCTTACCCACACATCAGGAAATGCCTGGCGGAGCGCTTCAATGTGTTCTCCTCACGAGCCTCTAGATGTGATAAACTTACATCGTTAAACGATTGATTAGACTCGACAAAAGAATGTCAACTCAGGTATTATAATAGAGATAATTTGTCAATCGTATGGGTAATTTATGGGTAATTCTTTTGCTTTACCCAGAATACACGGCGAGCAGCAAGAGCCATACTCTTCTCAATATCTGCATCCTGCTCTCCACTGATGCCTGCGCGCACAAGAGCTGAAAAAAGGAGCCTCATATGCTTACAGAACCCGCTCTAGAACAATTACGGGCTATCGCTGACATGTATGGCATGCATTTGAGCGATGCTGATCTTGCATCGTTTCGTGGCATGATCAGCACAACATTGGAATCGTATCGGCGCGTTGATCAGCTTAGCGAACCCGTACCGATAGTACGTTCTGCACCAACGGGCAGCTATCGCCCTGGCAGAGAAGAGAATCCTCTGAACGCCTGGTATCAGAAGTGTTCTATCAAAGGTGCTGCAAGCGGACCCCTGACCGGAAAACGGATCGCTATCAAAGATAATGTCTGTGTCGCAGGGGTGCCTATGATGAATGGCTCATCTGTACTACAGGGATATATCCCTGATATCGATGCTACCATCGTGACACGGATTCTCGATGCAGGCGGTGAAATTGTGGGCAAAGCTGTCTGTGAGAATATGAGTTTCTCGGGCAGTAGCTTCACGGCAACCACGGGTCCGGTACGTAATCCGCACGATCATACACGCTCGGCAGGAGGCTCGTCCAGTGGAAGTGCGGCGCTGGTCGTGGCTGGTGAGTGTGATATGGCTATCGGCTGCGACCAGGGAGGTTCTATTACGATACCAGGGAGCTGGTGCGGCGCTTACGCCCTCAAACCCACCTATGGGCTCGTTCCTTATACAGGCATATTTCCCATTGAACTGACGCTGGATCATACCGGGCCCATTGCCGCCACCGCTGCCGATGTAGCTTTGCTCCTCGAAGTCATCGCAGGCGAGGACGGACGCGATCCACGCCAGAAGGATGTCAGGGCGCAGGTGTACACGAGCGCGTTACGCAACGATACTAAAGATATACACATTGGTATTGTGCGTGAGGGCTTTGGCTGGCCGGGGTTCTCCGAGGAAGATGTGGACGAGATGGTGCAAGCAGCCGCGCAACGCTTCTCTGAAACAGGTTCTCAGATCAGCACGCTTTCTATCCCTATGCATCGCGACGGCAAACATATCTGGCAGGTCATCATGGCCGAAGGGGCGGCTACACTCATGGTACGCGGCAACGCTATGGGCACCAACTGGAAGGGACAATACACGCTCTCGCTCTTAGATGCTTACGCAAACGGACGCACCAGTAGAGCCGATGACTTCTTCGATACGCTCAAATTAGTCACCCTGCTAGGCCAGTATATGCAAGATAGCTACCACGGTCGCTATTATGCGAAGGCGCAAAACCTGGCTCGCATGCTAACACAGATCTACGATGATGCTTTGCGAACGGTCGATGTGCTGCTCATGCCAACAACCCCCATCAAAGCGACACTGTTACCGCCAATTGATGCCTCGCGTGAAGAAAAGATTGCACGCGCGTCAGAGATGAATCCTAATAATTGCCCCTTCAACGTCACTGGTCATCCTGTCATGACAGTGCCCTGCGGCCTCTCAGAAGGGTTACCAGTTGGTATGATGTTGGTAGGCAGGAGAGGTGAAGACGCAACGGTATTGCGTGCCGCGCATGCCTTCGAGCAGATAAGTGGCTATATAGTGCACCCAAAACGGCTCTCCACATTCAACGTGCAGTAATAAGGTAATGGGCAGAGATCACTGCTGTTCTGCGTTATAATGAGGTAGATGGACTCTATGGCACGCCATGCTATTCCACAGATCATCGATGATCACCTGATACAGCCTGACAAAACCAGTTCCACGTTCCAACCGATCCAGGTGGGTTCACAGGTCTGGTATGAGTGGCTCGATGACCCTGCCACGCGCTCTTTTGCTATAGACAGTTCCACAGGGAATTTAACCGCTCGCCGCGAACAACGGCAGGATACCTGGTACTGGTACGCCTATCGCTCCCTGAATGGCCGCACCCACAAAATCTATCTGGGCAGGTCCGAGGATCTGACGCCAGAGCGACTGCGCGAGGCTGCTACGCTCTTCTCCGCAAAGAGTGCCATGAGTCATTCAGATGCACCCGCGCCAGTCCAATCTCCTGAGAACATTCCCATCCCTCCGAAGAGCAAGATGCCATCCCTCCACCTGCTCACTACAAAAATGTCGGTGCCACCCCCACGCTCAAATATGGTTGCACGCCCACGACTTACGCAACGCTTGAACATGGCAATGAAGGAACGGCTCACCCTGATCGTTGCTCCGGCAGGATGGGGAAAAACGACTCTGATCAGCACCTGGCATGCTGATCTGGGTCCCAATGCCAGTCCACTTGCCTGGGTTTCACTCGACGCAGGCGACAATGATCCTATCCGCTTCTGGACATACGTCATTGCAGCACTGAACAGGCAACATCCGAATATGGGTGAGAATTCCCTGGCATTGTTGTATGCCTCGCCGTCGCCCCCCATCGAAGTCGTGCTCACATCTCTGCTCAATGCCCTGGCGTTGCTTCCTACGGAGACGGCATTGGTGCTCGACGATTATCACCTCATTGAGACCCGGCCCATCCACGATGCGCTCGCCTTTCTGCTAGAGCATCTGCCACCAAATGTACATCTTGTCATCGCCAGCCGCAGCGACCCACTCCTGCCCCTGGCGCGACTACGCGCGCGTGGCGTTCTAACCGAACTGCGTGCCGCTAACTTACGCTTCACTGCTGAGGAGACCACCACCTTTCTTACAGAAGTGATGGGGCTGCCGCTGTCAGCTGAAGAGATTCACGCGCTGGTGGTACGTACCGAAGGCTGGATCGCCGGGCTACATCTTGCAGCGCTCTCGATGCAAGGCCGCGCTGATATGGCCGGTTTTATCACTGCCTTCACAGGAAGCCATCGTTATGTCGTGGACTACCTGGTTGAAGAAGTCCTCTCGCGCCAACCAGAAGCCGCGCAGGACTTTTTAATGCAGACCTGCCTGCTGGATAGACTCAGCGGGCCGCTCTGCGATAGTGTGCGTCGGCAAAGCGATAGCCAGGCATTGCTGGAATATGTAGAGCGGACCAACCTGTTCCTCATCCCGCTTGATGAGACGCGCCAGTGGTACCGCTATCACCACCTGTTCGCCGAGGTGTTGCGCACCCGTCTCCAGCAACTCAATCCCCGGACGATCCCTGAACTTCATCATCGTGCCAGTACCTGGTTTGAGCAGCATCAGTTATTTGACGAGGCAGTGACTCATGCACTGGCGGTTCCAGATATCGAGCGAGCGGTCCGTCTGATCGAACAGTACGCCCACTTCACCAACTTTCCCAGCCAGTTCCAGACACTGCTCGGCTGGCTCAACAGGCTGCCCGATGCGATCGTTCGCATGCATCCATCCCTCAGCATTATGCATGCTATTACACTGATGCTCACGTATCAGCTAGAGCAGGCTTCTGCTCGCATCCAGGATGCAGAATATTGCCTGGAGGAAGAGATGCCTGCTGAACAGCAGCGTACGCTTCAGAGCCTGATCGCAGCGTTCCGTGGCAACCTGGCTCGTCTCTTTGGCGATTACGAACTATGTATCCCCTTTGCACAGCAGGCGCTTACACTGATGCCAGAAACGAATGAGATGCCGCTCATCCGTATGTTCCGTCCCAGTACACTCGTGACGGCAGCCAGTAGCTATCTCGTGAATGGAGATATGACTCCCGAGATGGAGCGCTCTGTGACAGCATCGGTGGCACAGGTGCGTGCTCTTGGCAACATCCCGACGACGATGAGAAGTATCTCCAATCTGGCCCGGCTACAACTGCTGCAGGGAACGCTCCACCAGGCTGCCAGTACTATTGAGCAGATGATGCAACTGGCGTCGGCGCATGGAGGACTGCAAACCCTGCTCAATGGGGCTGACTACTACTTCATCCTGGGCGACCTCCTGCGTGAGTGGAACCAGCAAGAGAGGGCAGAGCAGCATTTGAAACAGGGCATCGAGCTGGTCAGGGACGCGTTGACGGCGGACGCCGAGATGGTTATGCGCGGCTACCTGGCCTTAGCTCGCCTTCAGCAAGCCCGCGGGCAGAGTACACTGGCACGTGAATCACTGGATGCCTTTATACAGATGAGTCGCCAACGTGGCTTTGCCACAGCGCTACTGGCTCATGGGGCCGCCGTACGAGCACAGGTGGACCTGGCACAAGGCAATCTGGCGGCAGCAATTCACTGGGCCGACACAAGCGGTCTGTCCTTCAAAGATGAACCGAACTACCTGCACGAACCGGGACATTTGACCCTGATTCGAGTACGTATCGCTCAGGGGCGAGATGTGCCAACTGTCCTCCCAGAGGCATTGACCTTACTGGAGCGACTCTATCGGGATGCTGAGGCCAGGTCACGCATGAGCAGTCTGCTGGAACTTCTCATCCTGCAAACCCTGATATTGCAAGCACAAGGCAATCAGGCCGGAGCCTTGAAGACGCTGGAACGCGCCTTGCTTCTGGCCGAACCAGAAGGGTATATACGTCTTTTCCTTGATGAGGGTGAGCCAATAATCACTCTCCTACGCCATGCACGCAAACAACAGAGAGCGCTCACCTACGTTGACACCCTGTTAGAGGCAGCAGGCGACCCATCAGTAGCAGCTTCTCATCGTTCGCCTTCCTCCGGCCCACTCGCCCAGCCATTAACCGCGCGTGAGCGCGAGGTGCTGCGGTTGCTCATGGATGGTGCAGCCAATCGTGAGATTGCCCATCAACTGGTACTCAGCGTGAACACAGTCAAGAAACATGTCTTGAATATCTGTGGCAAGCTGAACGTACAGAGCCGTGCCCAGGTGGTCGCGAAAGCCCGCACCCTTAATCTACTGTCAATGACCTCCGGCTAGAAGCCGGGGGCTTGCATCTGGACTCCACCGCAACTCTGCATACCTTTTGAGGCGTGCAGCTTTGGCTTCGCTGTCCGATGTATCAGGGGTGATTGACAAGCACCCCGTCCTGGTCCAGTCTTGCCGGACCAGAAGCGTTCTCATGGTCACATTTCTTGCCCCAACCAGATCCGCATGCAGCGTGTAGTGACACTGCTGACAGACGAAGAGCAGCCCTTTGTGTGGGCGGTTCTCATCGGCGGTATGCCCACACCTGGGACATGCCTTCGAGGTATAGTCGGCATCCACTTTAATCGCTAGTGATCCTGAAAGAGCGGCTTTGTAGCTGAGAAGCGCGTGCAACTCAGCAAATGACCACTGTGAGTAGACACGATTGGCTTTCCGTGCCTTTGGAGGGACCCGCTCATAGCCTTTACCATTTTTCTTGCGCTTGCGTTTCCGGCGTCTCGTCCGCTCTCGAATGTCAGTAAGCTGTTCTAATCCGATCAAGGCATGTGGATGCTGTTCGACGATCTGTTTGGTGATCTGGTGGTTGGCTTGCACTTTCAACCGTCTCTCTCGTTGCTCGATGCGTCTCAACCGACGTTTCGCGCCGCGAGTGCCTTTCTTCTGCAAGCGTTTGCGCAGTCGTGCATAATGGTTCGCCCGGTGTCGGACCCGTTTCCCTGGATGAAATGTTGCCTTGCCCGTCGAAGTAGAAGTGACCGCCAGATAGCGAATGCCGACATCCACCCCAACGACTTCATTGAATTGCTCGTATGTTGGCTCAGGTACGTCAATTGAGAGGGAAACGAGGAAGTAAAAACGTTTCTTGGATGCATCATACCACAATTTCGCATCGCCGATGCTCGCCCCTTGTCTGATGAGCGCGATGTGCTCATCATAGCCCTGGTAGGGGAGCGCGATGCGTCCGTTGAGGGTACCGATACTCACCTGTTGGTTGCGCTGAAAGGTGTAGTCTCGCTCATACGTATACTGTACCGTTGGTGAGCTGTAGTGTGACGGCTGGTCCAATCCTTTAAAGCGCTTTTTGGTGATTTTCGCACGGCGATGCTCCATATTCTTCAAAAGCTTCGTCCACAATCCCTTGTAGGTGGCTGCCACCTGTCGTACTGCGCTACAGGCCAGTTGCGAGGGCAGATGATAGCACGTACGCAATTGGGCGTACATTCCACGGTGTAAGGTGATAGCACTACTCGTTTTTCTCTGCTCGAAAGCGTAGCGACTCACCGCATTGAGGGCATCCCGATAGGCCAGTTGCGTCTGACGTAACGCTTGCAACTGCTCTGGCGTGGTCGTGAGCTTGAGTTTGGCAGTGATGATCTGCTGCATGTCGTTCGCTTTCGAGAGGGACGGGACCGTTTCCCGTCCCTCTTATTCTCCACTATCACGCTCTACAAAGCTATTCCGGCACGGCTTGCTGGTTCCGGTAGCATCACCACGCGCTTGTGGCGTTCCTCGCGCTCTTCTGTACTTTCAGCAGTGATCGGGCCGCTCATGTATCCCAGGAAGAATCCCAGGATATCGAACGGGTCTTTGAACACCATGCGATCAAAGCGGTAGCCGCCTTTGCCGTCTTCATCAAGCACTGATCCTACTGCATCAAGGGTGCTCATGTGGGAGGCAATCTGGGGAAAATCGTACTCGCTGTCATCAAAATACATGCTTCGTCCAGAAGTCCAGGCTTTCCGAAACGTCTCGTTGTCCAGGCGCAGGGTGATGGTTCCCCACTGGAACCATTGTGGTGCCATGTGCAAGCTCTCCTTTCGCTTGACGAATGGCTCCCCTGTCGCTATGATGCGGCATGGAGAGGCTAGAGGTTACTTGACGTACTAGACTCTCTGACTGATCAAGCGTTGTCATCACTTGATCAGTCTTCTCTCTTTCTTTTTGAGTATACACGATCTAAGTTTACTTTTCAAGACTAGAGCATAGCTAATACGATCTATATCCGTTGCAGACACGCAAACAAGGAAATATTGCATCAACCTTGAGATTATTGACCACACATGCTGCTAGGCGCTATAATAGCCAAAAATCGACGAGGATAAGCTGTTTCATATGAGTGCAGATGAGCTATTAGATGTTGAAAAAGTTGCAGAAGAACTTGGAGTCCATGTGGATACGGTTCGGAAATGGATTCGCGAGAAGCAACTACGTGCCGTCAAGTTGGGCCGAAGAGGGGGATATCGTATTCGGCGTTCGGATTTAAATGAGTTTCTTCGCAAGCGTGAAACGATACAAGACGACGATATTTCTTAGTCCTGTCCCAATTCGATCTATTTTCACACGGTATCCACGCTCATATCTCCGACACTGCCAACATAGTAGGAGACCATTCCAGAACGGGGGCTAACTCAAGGCCTGGTTGAGAAGAGCCTCTCCTGAGAGAGCCACTCCAGTCACTGGATTCTATGTCAGCAAGCAATCAGTTAGCCCCCGTTCTGGAATGGTCTCCTAGTAGGAACGTGACCGTGACTCGCACCGCCCCATAACTGTTTCTTCACTTCGGGAAAGCGTTGAAACACTTTACGGGCGGTCGTTCCTTTCAAGGTATGAGCAATCTGTGAGGGTGCAACAGACGGAGGAGCGACTCTCGAAAGAGATGGACGTGATCTGCTTGAATATTAAGAGCGCCAATCGTCCAGGTGTTGGCTTCACAGATGCGGCGGATTTCTTGTTCCACAAATACCGCAAGCTTACCAATGAAACATGGTGAGCCAGGCGAGTCACCCGGCGCTCTTACAAAAATAACCCGGCAATTACTCCTTTCGTATCCTGCCTTCTCTTCCTTGATCAGTTACACTCCTCTCAGACACCACCGTGACACACCGTCAAGAGGTAGTATCAGGAAGGAGAAGCTACAATGTCCTACGAAATTCGCGTCAAAGGACACCTCGATCAACGCTGGTCAGCGTGGTTTGATGGGATGACGCTGACCGTTGAGGCAAACGGTGACACGATCATTGCGGGGCACGTGGTAGATCAGTCCGCACTACACAGCCTCCTGAACAAAGTACACAGCCTGAATTTGACGTTGATCTCGGTCTTACGTACCGAGCAGAGTTCAGACGCCCAACACGATGATGAGCACAAGTAAAGCTGCACAGGACCGAAAGAGAGAAGCATGATGATTGAAGCATCTGTAGTCGATATGAGAGTAATTGATGACGACCGGTACCTGATTGAGCAATTGTGTACTGGCGATGAAGATGCGTTTGTGGCACTGATTGATCGTTATGCGAATGCACTGTTACACCTTGCGATGGTCTATGTGAAGACACGAACGGTGGCCGAAGAGGTCGTCCAGGAGACATGGCTGGCAGTGCTTACAGGCGTTCGCAACTTCAGAGGAGAGTCATCACTGAAGACCTGGATGTTTCGCATTCTCACGAACCGCGCCAAAACACGTGCTCAACGCGAGGGGCGTACTCAGCCCTTCTCTTCCCTGGAAACGATGGATACCGATCTCTCTGAGCCAGCGGTGGACCCTGATCGCTTTTTGCCAGCAGAACACCAGTGGTCGGGACATTGGATATCGTTCCCTTCCAGTTGGCAAGAAATGCCTGAGGAGCGCTTGCTTTCACAGGAAACGCGCCTGTGCCTTGAGAGGGGAATCGCGACATTACCAACCAATCAGCGCGAGATTATTATTTTGCGCGACATCGAAGGATGGACGGCGGAGGAAACCTGCCGCTTCCTGGGTATATCGGAGGGGAATCAACGGGTGCTCCTCCACCGTGCTCGCTCGAAGATGCGTGCTCTCCTTGAGAAGTACTTTGAGGAAGAGTAGGCAAGACATGAAAATAAGCAATACACTAGCAAGAAAGGCAGGTTCGTCCCTACCAACCTCGACAAAGTGCTCTCTTGATGACCCATTGCATCCGTTCACGGTATTGGTCCTGGGACCATCCACGCTCGATCGTGAGATGCTCCCAGGTTTCTAGCGCGAGTGTTGCCCAGAAGAAGTCTGCCGCAGCCTCAATCGTCCATGGAGGGGCAAGCATTCCCTCTCTGGCAACATTTCGGACTACATACCTGCATCCCTGATACAGCGCATGCATCCGATCGGCCCATGCAGCAGCGGCAGCATCATCCGTTTCCCGAGCCGTCAAAAACGCTTTGGCGAGCCCATAAATCTCAGGGAGATAATTGGTCCAAAATTCCACGTAGGCATCGATTAAGAGTATCCCACTATTTGCCCCAAGAGCCTTTTGGACGCGGTCGCGAAGCCCCAGTTGTTCATCCAGATAGCGCGCTGTCGCAATAAGGAGTTCCGCCCGAGAGCTAAAATGCAAGTAGACCGCTTGCCGGGAAACATTTGCCGCTCGCGCAACATCTTCAAGGCGAACGCCCTGCCCCCTGCGCTGCTCCATGAGATGCCAGGTTGCGCGTAAGATTCGTTCGCGTGTTTCACTTTGAGAACTTGACATGGTGTCAATTTTGTCATAAACTTTACACGATGTCAAGTTTACACGGTGTAAAGTCACGTATGCGTATTTCTTGCCATACGAGAAAGGAACAAGCTGATGAATATCGCTCAGGGACTGGCCCATGTCGTCAAAGTCGCCGGGAACCGTCTGGCGATCTGCTGTGAAGAGATTGAGTATACCTGGAGCCAGTTTGCCTACCGGACAGATTGTCTGGCACGTGGACTGGCACAGCTCGGCATCGAGCGTGGCGATCGGGTGGCGGTGCTCATGCTCAATTGCCACCGCTACTTAGAACTTTACTACGCCTGTGCTCGTATGGGGGTCGTGATCGTGCCCCTCAATATCCGTCTGGCCCCACCAGAAATCGCCTTCATCCTCAACGATAGTGAAGCCAGGATACTGATAGTTGACCAGACCTTCGCCTCACATGCCTCCAGGCTTGAGCCCTCCTCCTCTGTCCAACAGATCGTCTACAGTGGCCTCTCTAGCAAGAAAGCGCCTGCAGGCATGCACCATTACGAACAGCTGATACAGCAGGGAGCAATCAAGCACAGCAGTGCCGACCAGGAGATCGACGACGAAGATCTCTTCGGGGTGTTTTACACCGGCGGCACGACCGGACGGGCTAAAGGGGTAATGCTCTCCCACCAGAATATCGCCTCCAATGCCATGCATGCGATAATGACAATCGGAATCGGCTCGCGTGATACCTATCTGCACGCCGCGCCAATGTTCCACCTGGGTGATCTTGGGGGAGCCTTTGCCATCACGCTCATGGGAGCGCGGCATGTCTTTCTCCCGGCGTTCCAGCCGCTTGAGGTCTTGCAGACGATCCAGGCGCACCGGGTGACCATCACAATGCTCGTCCCGAGCATGATCAATGTGTTACTTAATCATCCAGAGGTGGACGAGTATGATGTTTCCAGTCTGTCTACCCTTCTCTATGCGGCCTCTCCCATGCCAGTCGAACTGCTCAAGAAAGGGTTGAAGAAGTGGGGTCAGATCTTCGTGCAAGGCTATGGCATGACCGAGGCCGCTCCTATCCTCACGATCCTACCCCAATGGGACCATCTCGTGGATGGAACGCCCGAGCAGATGCGTCGCCTCAGTTCCTGTGGCAAGCAAGTGCTGGGCGTCGAGGTGCGGGTGGTCAATGTCAGGGGAGAGGATATCCAACCGGGAGAGGTCGGAGAGATCATTGCGCGTGGCCCTAATGTGATGCCGGGCTACTGGCGACAGCCAGAGGCGACCACTGCGACACTCAAAGATGGCTGGCTGCACACAGGGGATCTGGCCACCATGGACGAGGAGCACTACCTCTACATCATTGATCGCGCCAGGGATATGATCATCTCTGGCGGAGAAAACATCTACTCCGTTGAGGTAGAGAACGCTCTCTACAGCCATCCGGCGGTCCTGGAGGCGGTGGTCATTGGCATCCCAGATGATCAGTGGGGCGAAGCCGTTCACGCGATAGTCGTGTGCAAGCCAGGAGCGAGCGTGGCAAATGAGGAGTTGATCGCTCACGTCCGCACCCAGATTGCTGGCTATAAGGTACCGCGCAGTATTGCATTCGTCTCAGAAGCATTGCCCAAGAGCGGGGCGGGCAAAATTCTCAAACGGGAGTTGCGCAAGCCGTATTGGACTAGCATGAGCCGGAATGTGAACTAACCGTAAACGAGAGGAGAAACACCATGTACGATGTGATTGTGGTGGGCGCGCGCTGCGCCGGAGCGCCAACGGCTATGTTGCTGGGACGCCTCGGCTACCTGGTATTGTTGCTGGATAAGGCCACCTTCCCCAGCGACGTTCCCCGGTGCCATTTCATCCAGCCACCAGGGATTGCCCGTCTGAAGCGATGGAATCTGCTGGATTCTATCCAGGCCATAGGCTGCCCGTCCATTCCTGCAATGCTCCTGGACGTGGGCTCCTTCGTCCTTGTTAGTTCGTCCCTACCGACCAGGGAGGGCGAACTGACATACGGTCCACGGCGGAGCGCGCTCGACAAACTCCTTGTCGATGCCGCTACCCATGCAGGCGTCGAGGTGCGGGAAGGCTTTTCGGTGCAGGAAGTCCTTCTGGATGGCAACCGTGTGACTGGCATCCGAGGTCGTAGCGCGGGCGGAACCCCGGTCACGGAGAAGGCAGAGATCGTCGTCGGAGCCGATGGCATGCGTTCCATAGTTGCCCGGACCGTTCAGGCCCCTACCTATCAGACCAGACCGACGCGTACCTGCGTCTACTTCTCGTACTGGAGCGATGTGCTCGTAGAATTATGTGAGATATATCCTCGTCCGCACCGCTCCATCTTCGCCTTTCCCACCAACGACAACCTTACCTGCATTGCTATAGAATGGCCTATCCAGGAATTCCAGGCTGTGCGTACGGATGTCGAGAGCAGCTTTCTCAAGACGCTTGCACTGGCTCCAGGCCTGGCCGGGCGGGTGCAGGCTGGCCGCCGTGAAGAGCGTTTTATGGGGTCAGGCGATCTTCCTAATTTCTATCGCAAGCCGTATGGGCCTGGCTGGGCGCTGGTGGGCGATGCAGGCTATCATAAGGATCCTTATCTGGCACAGGGCATCACCGATGCCTTCCGCGATGCGGAACTCCTGGCCGAGGCGATTGATGCGGGTCTGTCCGGACGCCGGGAGCTGGCCTCGGCCCTTGGTGATTACGAGCAGCAGCGCAACGAAGAGACCATGCCGATCTACGAGTTGAATTATCAACGTGCCAGTCTTAATCCACCGTCGCCTGAGATGTTGCGTCTCCTGGGTGCTCTGCGTGGAAATCAGGTCGAGACGAATCGCTTTTTCGGAACTATGGCAGGTACCGTCCCTATCCCAGATTTTTTCGCACCTGAACACATCGAGCGGGTGATTGCCGCGAGTAGCCAGTGACGGCGCGCGGCACCACCTCGCCTGAATGCAGCTCGTCAACGTTCAAAGAGCGAATTTGACATTCCACTGCAGGCTTTCCCCTACTACGCCAATGCGCTATATTTTGCTATAAAAACGCTATATTTTGGGACCATCTCTGTGTATACTCTATGCAAAGAAATCTCTACCCTATAAGGAGGAAGCTAATGAATATACGAAAAGTAAGCGAAGAACAACTGCTACCTCGCTCTTCGGACAAATCTTTCACTACGCCACCTCCATTTACCTTTGCACGTTATAGCGTTGCCCATAGGGCACATCCAGAGAGAAATGAAGATTGCATCCTTGCTGATCAGCTCCGGGGGCTCGCTGGAGTCTTCGATGGGGTTGGAGGAAGAGGAGATGGCCATGTTGCATCTCGTACCGCCGCCAGGGTCATTGGCACTGCCTGGAAGCGCATCCTTGCGCCTATACAAGAGGAGCCAGGCGTACTCTCGTCGTGCTCTCACCTGGATCTCCCTGAAACCCTGCAAACGCTGGCAGAAACTGCCCACAAACGAATTCACAGAGAAGGCGAGCGCCTGACGAGAGCCATGAATGGATCAGCATCCACGGGCAAATATCCGGGGACAACCTTTGTCCTGTCTGTCTTCTGTCGCCAGGACGATGGAAACTATACTATGATCTATGCATATGTAGGTGATAGTCGCATCTATCTCCTGCGTGAACATGAGCCTCTACAGCGTTTAACTGAAGATGACGGCTATTTCTCGCTCCTGTTACAAAAAGGAGCGATCGAGAAAAGCGACATACTGCGTATCGACCAGGCTACCCACGCTAACCAGTTGACCGAGACGGAACTGAGCTACTTCCATAAACGCAATGGCATTACACAATCGCTTGGCGACAGGAAAACGCCAGATATCCACATCGACCAGGTTAATATCGTTCCCGGTGATCGCATACTCCTGTGTAGCGACGGCGTCCATGATAATCTGATTGACCGAGAAATTGAAGATATCCTGCGCTATGGCACGCGCACAACCGTCGCCCGCCTCCTTGTCAACAGCGCTCTACGACGTTCAGATGATAAGGATTTAACGCTACGTGCCAAAGCGGACGACATTAGCGCCATTGTTATCACATGTCGCAGCTAAAACAAGTGATTATAGACATACAAAGAAAGAGATCAGAACTGGTTCGGATGTAAATACCGTAACTTGTATGGTACCCTCAAAGAGGGGAGGTGCATGGTAGTGAGGATGCACTTTCAGAGAGGCGGGTTTTTAGGCTCCACGCCTCTCCTTTTTCTTCTCCAGCTCTTGTTTTCGACACTATCCTTTTCTAGAAAGAAGAAAAAACAGTGAAAGCCAAGCGCAAAACCGAGAAGATTTTCCAGGATTTACGAGAAGAAAAAGATAGAGAAGAGTGAACAGCAATTACACAGGAGTCGAGGATGATGCACAAACGTCAACCGGAAACGAGTGATACGCCGAAGATGTTGAGTCTCAAAGACCTCAAAGAACGAGGCTGGACGGCTGCTTTAGTCAAGCAGTTTCTTGGCGAACCTGACGCACTCAAGCCTAATCCCTACTATCGCAAGGCTGCTCCCATGCTACTGTACTCGCCTGCCCGTGTTGAGCAAGCTGAGGGCCAGGAGGAGTGGAAGCAGGCCAAAGCGCGTGCGTCTCTTCGCTCCCAGGCAAGCAAAACGGTAGCCGCACGCAAAGCGGCGGAGTTGCTGGAACGTGCTGAGCAGATGCAGATCACCGTCCATCGCCTGCCGACAGAGACCGTGATCGAACAAGCTATTGCCTCCTACAATGTCCATAACTGGGAAATCGCATGGAGGCATGGGGACGTTTGGGAGCCAGCGACCGAGAGAAGCGATCCCGACTTTCTTGAGCGGATCACCGTCAATTACATTCGTCATCATCTCACCGCCTACGATACTCATCTTGAACAGGTCGCAGGACAGATCGGGGTCCGTCAAGCAGGGAAAGTGATTCGCCGCCGTATTTATGATGAGATTGCCAAAGAGTACCCCGAATATGCCGAGGAATGTCAACGGCAGATGCAGGCCCGCTATGGAGAGTCACCAGAAGTCGAGAAAGACTTGTAAAGACTATGCGAAAGCAGCGCAGGAAACGAGCAAAAAAAGGAGAGCCGCAACAGATCACCAAAGCGGTGACTCACATCCGACTTACCGAAACCAATCCAGGCAAACTCGCAGCCCTCGACCAGCTTGCGCGCGTCTTTCTTCCGCTTGTGCAGCAGTATGTGATCCTGTTTTGCACCAATGAGATGCCGGATGCATGCCTTGCGTGTGCCGGGTAGCTCAGGAGAACGTCCCAGGCGCTCAATGGTCCCCACCCGGCACACGCAAGGCATGCCTCTACGGGTCCACGCGGACGACTTTTGAATCGTCCTGACTTTTTGGGCTCTGGGGGCCTCCGGCAAAGGTCCAGAAGCGCATAAAAAGGTACGAGATAACTGCACCAACAGCCACAGCCACAAGTTTTGAGGCATTGCCCCACAACATGGCATTGGCAATCAATGGCTGCAATGCCTTCCCTGCGAGCCATATCAGAGCATTGCTATACAGGACTTCGAGAGATAAGGTGATGACAAAGCGTACCAGTTCCCTCCATGTCGGTCTCTGCTTGCGCCGAAACGTCCAGTATTTGTTCAAGAAAAAACTACTCACTGCACCGCTGCTATAGGCAACAGAATTATACACCACCAGGACTTGCACGTTGTTCGTGGGAAAGCGCCACAGAAGGACATTGAGAACCAACAAATCGATGGCCGTGTTCACTCCGCCTACCAGACAATAGCGAAGGAACTGCCAGAATGTACTGCCCCACGCAGCTAATCGATGAACATCACCATTGTGTGTCCTCCTGGAAGATTTTCCTGGCGTCTGTCTATCTTGCATCTCTGTCGAAGGCAAAGACAACTCCTCTCGCTCGCTCTTGCTACACGTGATCACTCCTTACTGCTTCTGCCATCATCTCACCAGTCTTACCAATCCTCCCCCTGAGTAGTTCCGAACACGGAGCACCGCCAGCGCGATTTTCGGCAATGCAAGGGTTGTACTGGCGACCATATAACGGCTCTCCCAGTGTGGGTCAAATTTCTGTTTGAAGTTGAAGAGCGTACGATGGCTCTCTAACAGATGCAGGCGATCTGTGACAAAACTTGTAAGCTGCCGTTGAGCGGGAGTCATCTCCTGTCTGGTGTCAGCCCATGCCGCCAGGCCCAGGCTGACGATGTGCGCTCCGCACGACCGGAAGCGCTCGATCGCACGCACCAGTAACAATTCCATTACTCCGGGTGGCGCATCTGGGAGCCTGCGCATCATATCGAGCATCCATCCCCACCCTTGCCCTCCGGACTGCTTGCCGGGGGCATTCGCTTCGATAGTTAAACAACCGTAGGTGGGTGTAAAGGTTACAAATGCACATACTTTGCCTGCACTCGTCGTTGCAACTGCGGTTACGAACCGTGGAGCGGCTCTTTGAGAGCAGTTTGATAATGTAGAGATGCTGGCAACTGCATCAGCACGTTCAGCGGTATCGATCAACTCATCAAGTCTACCCATACTGAAACTCATCTCTGATGCCTGTTTGCCACCTCTGCTCTCCAACCAGGCGTTTGAGAGTTGCCGTAGTTGGTGCATCACTTCCGCTGGAAGAACCCCTTCGTACCACCGGATGTGTACCCCTTCACGTTCGGCACGTCGACAACTGGTACGTACATTCGCCAGAGCCGAGCCATTCAGGGTAAAAGATTGAGGATTGAGTATCGCTTCTTCACCCATCTTAAATGCACGCAATTTGAGAGCGCGATAGGTGACCAGGTGCTCTGGATATGCTTGATAGAAAGCCACTTGCCAGTCATGCAGTGTGCAAAAATCAAGGAAGCTACGAGTTACCAGCTCAAATGCTTGTGGCGCGCACACCGGGTCACCGAGCACCACTGCAACATTACGCGCCAGTCGATAGTTTACCAATCCCTCTCCACCGGGTGCCAGGAAATGAAAATTCTCCGGAGCCAGACCAAAGAACGCAAGCGTATGACCACCATAGGAACGAACCAGTTTTGCCTCTCTCTGATGGTCCTGGGCAAGTGGCTCCTTTGGATAGAACATCAGCAATACCCTCCAAGACGTTTAAGTATTCTAGTAAGTATTCTAGCGGAGAGTTATCAGGAAACTCACACAGATGTGTAAAATGTTTGTAAGTTGAGATAAACTCCACCCAATGTCTTACAAACACTTTACAATTTCAGCGCATCTTCTTGATTTTTTTTCTGTATGCTACATACGATACGATAGGTAAGGAGAAGGTACGTATGGCTGAGACGACACCGAAAATCATTCCATTTGAACCTGAATATATTCCAGAACAAAAGATACAGAAACGTTTCTCTTCCTGGCATCGATGGGCGCTAGGAGGAATCATCCTCATCTCTGTTTTCATGAACTTCTTCCAGTTGGGGCAGAACGGCTTTGGCTCGTATTATCCCCCGGCAGTAAGAAGTATGATGGACAACTGGCATAATTTCTTTTTTGCCTCTTATGATCCAGGGGGCTTTGTGACGGTCGACAAGCCACCTGTGGGCTTCTGGTTCCAGGTAGCCAGTGCTAAGCTCTTCGGCTTCAATTCATTTAGCATACTGTTACCCCAGGCGCTGGCCGGAGTGCTGTCGGTGCTCCTACTCTATTACCTGGTACGACGACACTTTGGGGTGGTAGCTGGCTTGCTCGCTGCCCTGGCTCTGGCTCTGAGCCCGATCAGTGTGGTGACCAATCGCAACATTACGATTGATAGCACCCTGGCCCTGACCTTGCTCGTGGGAGCCTGGGCAGTGCTGCGCGCTGCTGAGACCGGGCGGCTGCGCTGGCTGCTGCTGTCTGCGGTCATCGTAGGCATCGGTTTCAACATCAAGATGCTGGAAGCCTATCTGGTAGTACCAGCCTTCGGACTCCTCTACCTGCTCGCCGCTCCCAGGAGCATATGGAAGCGAATAGGGCACCTCGCTTTAGCTGGATTAGTTCTCCTGCTGGTCTCTTTCTCCTGGGTGGCGGCGGTGGACCTCACACCAGCTTCGCAACGGCCCTATGTTGACTCCACTCAGGATAATTCGGAGCTCAGCCTTGCCCTTGGCTACAATGGCATTGAGCGTCTCCTCGGGCAATTTGGGAGAGGATTCCGTGCAAATACTCCCAACCGCACTACGAACGCTGGCAGAAATAGAGTTCCTCCCACCAATGGCAATGGTGGACAGACCAACACCGGGCGGAATGTGACAGGGCAACAGACGACACCAGGAGGAGGGGGATTTGGTGGCCCAGGTGGGATTTTTGCTACCGGGGGTCCTGGTCCGCTACGTCTCTTCACTGAACCGTTGGGAGGACAGATCGTCTGGCTTTTGCCATTGGCAACCCTTGGGGCGGTCGCTCTCGCCTGGCAGCGGCGTCCACGCCTACAAAGCGACCGGCAGCAGCAATCGCTGGTACTCTGGGGGGCGTGGCTGCTCACGATGGGCACCTTCTTTAGCGTAGCTGGCTTCTTCCACCAGTACTACATGACAGAGATGGCTCCGGCTATTGCTGCGCTGTTCGGAATCGGCCTCGTGACGATGTGGCAGGACTATCGCCGTGCGGGCTGGCGAGGTTGGTTGCTACCTTTAGCGCTGATTGTCACCGTCGCTGAACAGATATATATTCTCACCAGTTATCCTGCGTGGGGCAAGTGGATGATTCCGCTCGCAGCGATCCTCTGCTTCGTGGGAGCGATGGTGCTCATCATTGCGCGCCTGGTTCCGCGTCTCAGAGACAGCGCTCGCGGCGTTCGCTACCTTATCCCGGCATCAGGCATCGCGATACTGGCTCTGATGATCGCTCCAACTATGTGGGCGGCCATTCCCATCTTCCAGAGTAAGCAAGCGGATACCCTGGTGGCGGGGCCAGTACAGGGAGACGGCTTCGGCGGCAACTTCGCGGGCGGGCGAGCTGAGAACGCTAACTCGAACGCGGCACTGATCCGCTACCTGGAGGCTAATCAGGGCAGTACGAAGTTCCTGGTCGCTGTATCTAGCTCGATGACGGCTGATGGGCTCATTATCGCGACGAACAAGCCGGTGATGGCTCTGGGGGGCTTCAGTGGCAGCGATCCCATCCTGACGGCCAATCAGTTAGCATCCCTGGTCGCCAACGGCACGGTGCGCTTCTTCCTCCTGAATTCGTTCAATAGGGGAGGACAAATACCTCCACAAATACTTGATCAAATCCCCGAACAGTTCAGAAATCGCGTGCAAAACGGTACAGGGGGATTTGGTGGTGGTCAACAAAGCGCACTCACTACCTGGGTAACACAGCACTGTAAGACGGTGCCGACGAGCCAATGGCAATCTTCCGCGACCAGTTCCAGTGGTGGCTTTGGCCGGGGTGGCGCGAACCAGTTGTATGATTGCGCCGCGGCACATTGATGATAGAAACCATTCAAAACCGGGGCCAGGCGATTCTCTCGGACTACTTTGCTCGTTTTCGTTTTGCACCTCGAAGGTGCAAAACGAAAACAGGTTTTTAAGAGGCTACCTTCACAAGATTGCGCGGTGTATTCGCCAGGAATGTCTTTACATTTTCAATGGTAGTATCCTGGATACGGCGCAAGGCTTCTTCAGAGTTAAATGCAATATGGGGAGTGATGATCACATTCTGGCGACGCTGCAACACATGATTGTGTACAAGTAGCCTCAACTTTTCCTCGGCCCCCGGTTCATTCAAGAGTTCCTCCTCGTGTTCCAGGAACTCCTCGCCCTCCAGGGCATCCAGGGCAGCACCGGCAAGGATGCCATTATCGAGTGCCCACGCCAGTGCTGTCGTTTCTACCAGGGAGCCACGGGCCGTGTTGATCAAGAATGTGCCGCGCTTGAGTTTAGACAACGACTCTTTGTTAATCATGTGATGGGTCTGAGGGATTGCGGGCGCGTGCAGGGTTACAATATCAGATTGCGCAAGGAGCTCGTTCAGAGGAAGATAGCTGAAACCAAGCACTTCTGAGAGCAATCTATTTTGTATGACATCATAAGCCAGGACTTTCATCCCGAAACCTGTGGCAATGCGGATGACGTGCAGGCCAATAGCGCCAGCACCCACCACACCAAGCGTCTTATGATAGAGGTCAAAGCCACGCAGACCTTCCAGCGTAAAATCTCCGCGTTGTGTGCGTTCGTAGGCCTGGTGTACCTTGCGCGAGAGGGTCAGCATCAAGGCGAATGTGTATTCAGCGACAGCCGTTTCACCATAGCCGGGTACGTTGGCAACCGCAACACCCTTCTCTTTGGCAACAGCGAGATCGATATGATCAAAGCCGGTTGAGCGTGTCGCAATGAGCCTGAGCTTTGGCATGGCCGCGAATTCGGCGGGCCCGACCTTCGTGTGAATAAACGGGATTAGCACCTCTACATCCTTCAAACGCTCAGCATCCACCTCAGCAAGTGTGTCAGATGTTACATCCACCGTCAGTGTATCCTGTAAATTCTGCGTGAGGTACTGTGCTTCCTCCGCAGTGGCTTCTGTAACTAATCCTCGTGGTTTAGCATTTCCCATGGTTGGTAAATCCTCCTTCAAATAGTAACCTCAATTTTACTGTCAACATGGTTAGCAACCGGAGAATGTAATGTTTCAGCGTGACTGCTCATCGTCCGTGATGTGAGCCACCCGATTTAGCAGTATATCACACCCATATGCCAGAGGAGATAGATACACCATCGTGAATACAGCTTCTCAGAGGGGTGCCTTGCAAGTCTATGTGTCGTTACCTCTTCCAATTTAAGAACAAGAATCACCGTGAAGAGGATCTATCTCTGCTTAAACATTGATAATTTGAATCGCATGTGTTATCCTTCCAGAAGTGAACAAACACTATCCACTTATTTTGTAATTGCGCCTCTTTTTGCGTCCAAAAAAGTTCCTGGGGCTCTCCAATCGGAGCAACCAGCTCATTTTATACAATTTGTCGTCCGTCGCTCATGTGAGGAAAGGGGAAAAGAATGGCTTTCTTGGGTCGCTTCCTATTTACCAATCTCAAGGGATATCGCTTGCTCATCGTCGTTGCTTTTGTTGTAACATTCCTGGAAGTAGTTATTTCTCTTCAGATACCCGTCATTACCAAGGATCTGATTGATAAGGTTGCCCCACCTAATACAGACCCGTCAGGTGTTTATCTCTACGTCATCAATCTCTTCAATCCCATCCCACCAGGGCAGAAGCATAGTGTGGGAGTCGTTGTCGTCATCTTAATGAGCTTGCTTGTGGTGGTAGGCGCCGTCGCTGGACTATTGACCTATGCATTACAGTATCTTGCATCCTTCCTGGGGCAGAACTTGACCGCGCGGTTACGCAAAAAGCTCTTCGATCAGTTGCAGCGCCTCTCGCTTGATTGGCACGGCAAGCAGAAAAAAGGTGATCTGGTCCAACGTATTACGGGTGATATTGCCAATATCGAAAAGCTGGTCACTGACGGTTTTGTCGACCTGCTTGCTGGTGTCCTGACGTTGATAGCGGCTGTGGTGATTATGCTCCAAACTCAGGTGCAATTGACACTGATTTCAGTAGTCGTATTACCTGCACTCTTCTTTGTTATTCTGTTCTATACCAGAAGCATCAAAGCAGCATCGAAAAGGGCTGCAAAGGCCGCGGGAGAAGTAGCAGAAGTGGCAGTTGAGGATGTCGGTGCTATTACCGTCCTCAAAGCCTTCTCGCTGGAGGACCGCGAGGCGATGCGCTTTAACCGCTATGTTGGCAAGAATCGCGAGGCCGGACTTGAGGCTGGTCGCTTACAGGCTCAATTTACTCCAGTTGTTGATTTACTGGTGACTATTGGTACCGCTATTATTATCGGTATGGGTGGGTTCGCCATCGGAACAGGAAAATTTCCTCTCTTTAATGCTACGGCCACTCCGCCTGTCACAGCTGGCATCCTGTTCTTGTTCATCAGTTATTTGAAACAGTTATATCAACCGATGCGCGATCTTTCCAAGTTGACCAACGTTGCCACCAGTGCAGCCAGTGGAGCAGAACGTATACAGGAAGTGCTTGACCAGGCGCCAGAGGTCACAGAGAGTGCCGTCCCCTACTACGGTCCACAGCGGCTCAGAGGCGATATCAAGTTTGAAAATGTCATCTTCGGTTATACTCCGGATCGTCCTATTCTCAAGGGCATCAATCTCCATATTGCAGCCGGTAAGAGAGTAGCCCTTGTCGGACTGTCTGGTGGCGGGAAGACGACACTTGTAAAGCTGATCCCACGCTTCTATGAGACTCAGCAGGGAGCCGTCAAAATAGATGATATTGATAACCGGAACTATCCACTCACGATTCTTCGTCGCAATGTGAGCCAGGTATTGCAGGACTCGGTGTTATTCGAGGGCACTATCCTCGATAACATTAAAATAGGACGACCGGAAGCGACCATGGAGGAGATCGTTACGGCGGCTAAACAGGCGCAGATTCATGACACGATCATGTCTATGCCTGATGGCTATGACACGAAAGTGCGCGAACGTGGCAAGAACTTCTCTGGTGGCCAGCGCCAACGTCTTGCTATTGCCCGCGCCATGCTCTGTGACTCGCCCGTCCTGGTACTGGACGAACCGACAGCCAGCCTGGACGTTGAAGCAGAAGTTGAAGTCTTACGAGCCATCGACACGCTCGTCGTCGGGCGCACCGTTCTCATGATTTCTCATCGCCTGAGCACGCTCGGGAACGTAGATGAGATTATCGTCCTCAAGGATGGCACTATTGCCGAGCAAGGGTCTTACAAAGAACTCAAGCGTAAGAATGGCATCTTTGCGGGCCTGCTCAAAGAACAGAATCGCTACAACGTCGATTACGCGGGTGAATCGATGATCGTGCCCAAAGCTGAACTTGCACGCATCCTCAACGAGCAAAGGCAGGGAGCTGTCGCGCCTGAATCCTATCCCATAGCTCGCCCGGCTTCTGTGCCGCCTCCGCTCGTACTGGCAGATGCGGCAAGAGATCGGCATGTCGCAGCGAAAAGTAACGGAGCGCCCCGGCAGCCTCTGAAAGCGCGTGTCTTAGTTGAGATAGAGGGTAAGCTGGTAGGGGAACGGCGTCTCGATAAACCCGTGCTCACCGTGGGTCGCCAGGCCAGTAACGACGTTCCGGTCCCCTCTCAGCGTGTCTCGCGCCTGCATGCGAAGATACGCTGGGACAAAGAGAATGGCACCTGGCTCATTGAGGATGCAGATAGCCTGAATGGCTTAACCTACCAGGGGCGGCGTATTGACCAACACGTACTCAATAGAGGTGATCGTGTTTATATCGCTCCAGCCGTAGTACTGCTGTATGAGACACTATGATGACAGTACTTAATTGACCCGTAGAGGCAGGCCTTGCGTCTGCCGAGTGGGTGGATCTCCTGGGTGGACCGACTGTATGGCAGGCCACTCGGCAGACGCAAGGCCTGCCTCTACGGGGAGGTTTGAATCACACTGGAAAAGATGTTGTTAGATGGTTTGCGCCTCTATTCCCTCGCCAGTTTCCTGAATCAGTTGATCGACTACCGCTTTGAGATCGCCTGTCCGTTGATAGGTCGCCAACTGACGATCGGCGCTTGAACCCTCCTGTAGAATGCGGTAGGCGTATTCTACTTCCTTTCGACTGCCAAGTTCATCAACGACATCACCGATGAACCATTCGATCAACTCGCGGATCAATTCACGCGCGGGCAGTTCTTGCTGCCTGCCGAAATCGATCAGCTTCCCATCCAGGCCGTAGCGCACCGCACGCCACTTGTTTTCCTCGATTAGATCTCCTGGATAGACGCGGAAGGTCAGGTTGTCGCGGCGCAATTTCCAGAGCTTTGCAATTATCGCCTGGAAGAGAGCCGCGAGGCACACAGCTTCGTCTACGCGTGTACAGACATCACAGATGCGAAACTCCAGTGTTGGATACGAATGGTTCGGGCGCACATCCCACCAGATTTTGCTCCCATCGGGGATCGTGTTGGTACGTACCAGGGTCTCTACCAGTGAGGAAAAATCGGCCCACGACTGAAAGACGCGTGGAACGCCACTGCGCGGAAAATTGCGGAAGATGACGCTGCGATAGGATTTTAAGCCGGTATTGCGTCCCATCCAGAACGGTGAGCTGGTGGAAAGGCAGAGTATATGAGGGAGCAGGTAGCGGGCAACGTTCATGGCGTCGATCAGAAACTCACGATCTTCGATGCCGATATGCACATGCGTCCCGAAGATTAAGAGTTGCTGTGCTAGCTCTTGCATGTCCTGTTTCACCCCCAGATAGCGCTCAAGAGGCGTAATCTGCTGCGTCAACCAGGAGGAGAAGGGATGGGTTCCCGCTGCCGCTATTTTCAGCCCATCCTTTGCCACCAGATCGATAATGGTTCGCCGCATCCGCACCAGTTC
>WNGD01000739.1_pt1 | contig 49283 bp, 46 predicted proteins | sample 5400671 | NCBI WGS metagenome assembly WNGD01 (sample SAMN13153369, study PRJNA577476) | soil metagenome | isolation source: 40 cm soil or saprolite under grassland replicate 2 | place: USA:California | collected 2016-06-15 | reverse complement strand
AGAGGCTTGAGCGGAGCGAATGGAGCGCATTGCTCTGGAGGGATTCACTCCAGAGTAAGGTGGCCAGATGCTCACGTGTCTGGGGTTGTCCTGTAGCCGCCAGATAATAGAGAAGGGCCCTCGCCTTCTGATGATTGAGCGCCAGAGGGGCCTCTGCAATCTGTACTTCAGGTGAGCCAAGCAGGCGAATGCTCAGTTGAGCTGCAAGCTTTGTCATTAGGCGGCCTCCGTAAACTCACCTGCGGCCTTCTCCATTCACCATCCGCGGCTTGGAAGCCCCTGGCTTCCAGCCATGGGGAGGAAAAGCCGCCTGCGTAGCAGAACACCCCCTTGCGGGGAGCCGTTTTGAATGGGAACGGCTAAACCCCACCGGTTTCCCGGGTAAAGTGAGCCTCGATAAGGTTCGACAGCGGTACTTTCTCCTGAGCACTTCCTCCAACCCCGTTCAGATGTTTAACCCAGGAGTTCTAGAGCAGCGGCCTGGCTCGCGCAGCCGCAGGTAGGAACTCAAACGCTTCTGTCGAACGTAGCCCGATGAGGGTTGCCCCTCCTGGCTGAATCTGGTCAGGCTCAGGTTTGCAGAAGACGGTCAGAAATCAACCCATCTGCAAGCCCCCGGCGCAGAGCCGTGGGGTGCCTGACTGTTATCCAGTATACTCTTTCTCGCAAATGTATTTCAGTCATTTGCTTCTGTAGCTGTAGTATCTCACTTTTATGGTAGTTTGTCAAGAGGTTTTTCTATCTCTTTTCAAATTTCCTCAAAAGTGCTTTCCTTTTGCTTAAGAGAAGCACTTTATCACCCTTCGCTTGCTTTACCGGAGAAAAAGCTCTTATCCATGTCCTGCGGCCTCAAAAAAGGCCATACAAAACTTGGGTAAGTCTTTGTTGCTCTAGGAAGAGGTGATGTCCTTGAGGAACCACATTAACGTAGTATATTAGCCGCTATCCAACAAACAGGAGCATCCGGTCACAATGAATCAGATGATTGTTTTCTTGGAGACACCGCTATTCTCTCACATCCTGTTAGACTTGTCAAGAGGATCACACAATCTCCTCAGTTATGTTTTACTGAGTGATTGTCTTTACGGTGACTGCGGTATTCTCTCACATGAAAAAAAAGTTGTCAAGCCTTTTTCGGCCAGCTTCCCAAAGTACTACATTCTCATTCAGCAAAGATGGCACCCTGGTAGAGGACAAAAAGTTACTCACGCCTAGCTTGCCATTCCAAGCGAAATTGTTGCGCTCTGGCGAAGTCTTCATCCAGCGTTTTATCATGGGCAGCGATCCGATCGCGCAATGTACTTAAAGTACTAATATATTCGCCGAGCCAGCGCGTGATGGCATCACTATTCGTCAGGCAGATATCGCGATACATTTCGGGATTGCCTGCTGCCAGGCGTGTAACGTCACGAAAACCACCAGAGGCTAATAGAGCCGCATCATTCCAAGCAGGACTATGAGCTACGGTATTCATTAGGGCAATGGCAGATACGAAAGGGAGATGACTCACACCAGCAACCTGCCCATCGTGTTCGCCAGGTTCTAAAAAGCGTACACGTGCGCCCAGGGCCTCAATCAGTGTAGATACTTTATTGATGGCGGTAGGCTGTGTACGAGCAGTAGGAGTCAGGCAGTAAATGTGTCCCTGAAAAAGCGCAGCGTCCGCCACTGCGATGCCGCTTAATTCTTTGCCGGTCATAGGATGTCCTCCAACGAAAGAGATAGACGATGGCAAAAACTCTTCTGCCCAACTGATGACTTGCGCTTTTGTGCTGGCGACATCAGTCACCACCGCCCCTGGCGTCGCAGCTGTCGCGAGGCTTTGGAGCAAAAAACGCATTGCGCCCACTGGTGTAGCCAGGATAATTAATTCGGCCCCTCGTACTGCATCATCAATTGTGCTATAAGGCTGATCTATAGCACCGATCTTCCGGGCGTGATTGCTCACACCTTTTCCCAGATCATAACCGGTCACTTGTTGTACTGCGTTGGCCTTATGCAATGCAAGGCCGATTGAACCACCAATAAGTCCTAAACCAATAATAGCGACGCGCTGAAACATCGTTTTCTCCTTATGTCAGTAATAACCAGATACCTAATGCGATTAACAGCAGAGCACCGAGCAGTTCGCTCCATTCTTTCACAGATTTCAAACGTGTACTTAAGGTACGCCCCAGGCCAATGCCGATTAAGGTCATGAGAAAACCTTGCAAGCCGATTAAAATACATAGTGTCAGAGGACTGAATTTCTTACCAAGAGTAACGCTTCCCAAAGAGAAACCCACAGCGAGTTCGTCTAAGCTTACACTGAGGGCAAGGAGAAACTGCCGTCCCCAGTCAAACCGCTTTTCCTCCTGCTCCACCCGCCGAGTAGTCTGCACATTTTGCGAAGGCTTATTGCCAGACGCCGACTTTTTCTGTAATCGCTCGCGAGTTTCTTCTATGAGTTCCCATAAACCAATGCCGATCAGCAGAAGCGGCCCTACGTAATGCATGATACCGCTAATCATCAGACTAACGGCATATCCTATGATTAGACCTATCAAGGGCATAGCAGTCTCTGACAATGAGAACAAGATGGCAGAGTGTAGCCATATAGGCCATATTTGTTGCACTCGATCTCTTGCCGAGACTTGAGTATGCGAACTTTTGATACCAAGGCTGATTGAAATACCCAGTGTATCAATACCCAGCGGCAATAAAAATAGCAGTAGCTGCAGCATAGGACTTCATTCAACGAGCGTTTACAACTAGTTTCAACCCTCAGCAATTCGGAGGGAATTGCTGCAAAGCCTGTCCCGTAGCGGACCGGCTTATGCGAGAATACACCAGAGAGGACGATTTCGCAACCCCGTGTTCCTTTTCCGAAAAGGTTGCGTGAGTATGCACTAGAAATAGACAAGACTCTCTAACCATTCAACTCCATCAGAGCCTAAGGCTTCACCCAACATGGCCGTAACCTCATCGCTGAGCAAGGTAGGATACTCTTTGCGGTAGAGGCTAAGAAAGCGTGGCAATACTTCAGGACTATGATGAGCTAGCAAGTCGGCAGCGAACTGCTCAAGCAGGAGTTCATAGCAAAGATAGTCCTCAACGTTCGTATCCTCGTACCAGTCAAAGCTACGAATGGTGACAGGAGTTTTGCCGTCGGCTTCAGGTTCAAAAATCTCAGCATATTTCTCACGCAGGTCCGTGTTGACCATATCCTGCTGACCATCTAACTTTTGGGCCAACCAGAGGGCGGCAAATTTAAGCTGCCACTCGTCGGCCCAAAGCGGGTATTCCTGGGGATAGGGGCGCGGATCGCTCTCCAGGAAGGCCAGCGCCAGTTCATGGTAGAGAATAAAAGCCAGCTTTTCCTGCGTCGGTTCACCAAAGATGGGATCGAGTTGCAAGGGTACAACGATCGTCGGTGGTGTCGTTGTATCCGTCCAATACGGGTGAGGGTTACTCAGTTCTTCCTCGTCATCATGAGGTGCAAGCGACCAGTCTGTGGGAGAGACGAGCAGAATCTCTAGCTCAGGCATAGGTAATTCGAGCAGCTCTGCCAGGGCATTCCCTGCTCTGTCGAGAGTTTGAAAGATCCAATGAGCAAGAGTATCCTCGCCCGTTGGATAGTAGACAGTCAGTGGTTCCGCTAGAGTTTCATAACGTTCGTAAGGAAAAGGTGTGTTGTTTATCATGATGTCCCATCTCCAATATTATCTCATGCTCCCGCATGCATTACTACTCATTCAACGAACACAGATAGAGTAGGAGTCTTTCCTACATTCCGAAGGCATACAGGTACCCATCTGCGTTGCCATGATAGAGTATACCATTGGAAGAGGAAATTTCGGTAAATCTTTTTATCCACCCAACCCAAAAGCAGAACCGATATAGGCTATGCCATATCGGTTCTGCTGTCATCTGTCTTAAAACACGAAAAGTGGTTAAAGTTACTTCCTATTTGCCTCTTTGACATCCTCTGCTGATAGGAAGGTCTTCCCATTCCCTGGAGGTGGAAGCAAAGCAGAGTCCTTCCCTTCAAGAGCATACTGGTGTAGTTTCTCTGGTGTATGTTCTCGACGGAAGCGGCGATAGACAGTGGTGTACAATTGACGCATGCGACCGGTGTTAATTTGCTTACCACCTTCATAGTACTCGAGTGCAACCTGCCCGATTGACCATGTAGCGGCTCCAGCAATTGCCCCAGCCACGAAGTCACCGCCAATGGGGACAGCCTTAGCTGCCTGCTCGGCAAGGTAGCGTAAACCCAAACCACCAGCCATCGTAACAATCAGTTCGCGAGCGTGCTTCTTCGCGTCGTTACTGTCGAGAGGTTCACCATAGAGAGCCGCCATACGCAAGACAAGGCGTATCTGGGTACCCAGAAGAATCGGAATATCTATGAGAGGAATTGGTTCGATACCGGCAGCCAGACTCAGCAGAGTCGAGTTGCGGATGATGCGCTGCGCGGCTGAGCGACGATAGGCAGGTAGTTCATGTCCAATTACCAGGGCAGCTTCGGGACTGGCTTCGATCATGGCAGGTATCAATTCTTCGGCGACGTTCTGGCCGGTCTTGCCGGAGATAGGTATAACACCAGGAACACCCAACATAACCGCTACCTCGGTAGCAAGCTGATCGCCATTTTCACTACCTCTTAAAGCATCAACTTTGTTGACGGCAATAATCGTCGGTTTGTTCAGTTTCTTAATCGTTTCGTAGAGTTCACGATCTTTAGCTTGCAACCCTTTCGGGCCGTCGATGAGAAAGACGATAACGCTGGCTTGCTCCAGACCGCTCTGTACTTCACCTGGCAGCTGCCCCGGCTTTTCGACGCCAGGAGTATCCATGAGGGTAAAGGGACCAAAGTCTGTGCGGATGAGTGTACGCGTCGTACCAGCCTGAGTAGAGACGGGAGAGAGTTGTTCTCCTTTGATTTTGTTGAAAAGGGTGCTTTTACCGCTATTAGGCTGCCCGACAATCACAACAGTATTGTTTAGCACCTGGAGAACCTCGGCCTGAGCCTGTTTCCAGTTAACAGCTTTCATAAAGCTCTGCACCATACCAATTGTGCCGGGCAGGTGTTTCAAGGTGCTGATGCCTAACTCACGCACATTTTTGGGTCGATTGCTAGCCCGAATGGCACTTTCGGCAATTTCTTTTTGCAGTTCTTTCTTCTGCTTATCCTCGTCGTCAGAGTACTTTTGTTTCTTATTAGCCACGCTCTATTTCCTTCCCTGATACAAAATGTTAAGAATCGGGATGAGAGGCCATACGCACTTCTTATATGTGATTATAGTCGCCTTGACCATCCTATCGCAACCATTTCACTTACAACACGCGAGAACGTCCCTCAGCGTATACTCACAATGTAGTACGTAGCAGGTCGATAGAAGGTTTTACCCAGACTATTCACGCAACCAATGAGCACATTCCGGTCAAGGCGGTGGAGTTTGGAGCGAATGCGATCTATGAGGCATTGAGGCAAAACCACAGATAAATAGAGCATTGACGCCCCTTCATATTTCTGCGATAATTATTTTTGGAAAGTATTGGCCTAGAAAAAGGTAAGAGGCGCGAGTATGCCAGATACACCAACCCAAAGTGATATGGAACACGACTATCATGCCGGTTATGCACGGATCATGTTCTATGCTGAACAGGCCCACAGACGCGGCTGGCACATGAGCGAACGGCAACTGGTACATGAGATTGTACAGCGGGAGCGAGCGGCGCAGATACGCGAACAAAGTAAGTTGCCAATCGTTGGCCCAGAAGTACGCTCGGCAGCATGGAATAGGGGTCAGGCCGATGCGTTACGAGAAATTTTGCGAGATCAACGCGAGCGTGGCTAGTAGTTATGGAACAACACTTTAATGGGCTGGGGATGCATCTGGGGAATCTCTCACGGCTCTCTCATGCTCGCACACGCTCCATCAGCGCGGAGAATCCCACTGGCGCGAAAGGACGAGGTGGAAGTGCCAGAGAGGGGACGGGGGCCAATGCTGCCCGTGACCTCGGGCTCGGCTGGAAAATCTCCCCTTCGGTTGTCCTTTCACCGCAAGCGACGTTGACCCTGGCAGATATCCAAGAAGCAGGCGCTATTGAGCATCTCTGGATGACGACATCTCCCACATTCTGGCGTCAGCTGGTGTTACGCGCCTATTGGGATGGAGAAGAATCTCCCTCGATTGAGTGTCCGTACGGGGACTTTTTCGTAAATGGATGGTGTGAGCGTTGCCATGTCAATTCCCTTCCTCTCGTGGTGAATCCTGCCGGTGGCATGAACGCGTATTGGGAGATGCCATTTCGCAAGAGCGCGCGGCTGACGATTGAAAATCTTGGGACTCAAGAGGTGATACTCTATTACCAGATCGATTACACCTTGACTGAGGTGCCCACCGACGCCGCCTATTTTCACGCGCAGTGGCGGCGGAGTCATCCTCTAGGGTATAAAGAAGTTCACACGTTACTCGATGATGTAGAGGGGCAAGGCCAGTATGTGGGCACTTACCTAGCATGGCAAAGTAACAGCAACGGCTGGTGGGGAGAAGGCGAGATCAAGTTTTACCTTGATGGCGACCAGGATTTTCCCACTATCTGTGGCACAGGAACAGAAGATTATTTTGGCGGTGCCTGGGGTTTTGAGCATCCTCAAGGGGAGTACGCTCCCTATTCCACACCATTTCTGGGCTTACCCCAGGTCATCAAGCCCGATGGGTTCAACCGCTCACAGCAGCGTTTTGGCATGTATCGCTGGCATATCATGGATCCCGTTCGCTTTGAGAAGCAGATACGCGTCACCATTCAGGCGCTCGGATGGCGTCATGGTCAGCGCTATTTGCCATTGCAGGACGATATTGCTTCTGTGGCTTACTGGTATCAAACTGAGCCTCATGTGCCCTATCACTCGCTGCCGGGGATTGATGCGTTAGAAGTAGTCTAGGGGCAGTTACCCAGTTGGGTTTCGTGCTCCTTGTGCTTCGTAGGCGCAGCGACTTTCCTCATTGGGTTGTCATGATTTTCAATTCTAAAAAGATTCCTTTGGAAATAGCCGTTCTAGCAAGCGAGTAGCCAAGGGAAGCACATTTCCATGCTCAACTCTGAGGCGGAGCATCATAGCACTTGAAAATCTGTTACAAAGAGATAAGCAGGAATCTGCTCAACAGGAAGAACAGAAAAGTTACATTGGTTAAAAGCTCCTTCAAATCGCGTCTGCTAGCAAAAATCTGAGTGTGAATCAAGACCTTATAAAGAGTTAGGCTCATCCATTGAAGGCTGTTTTCAACAGGCTGATATGGTTTACGCCGTACAGTAGTTCTTAGTCGGCGTGAACTGGCTCTCTTCCTTCATTTGAGATTGTGTGAGGCGCGCAAGACCGGCATTTGGGTAGGGCAGTATACTGATTTAAGGAAGACCTTTCACGTAGAGTTCAGATGGGTAAGCTGAGCTTACCCTACGTTAGATGAGCACACAAAAGGAGAACATTTCATGTCAACAGAAGCCAACAAGGCTCTCATTCACAGGTGGGTTGATGAAGTCCTCAATACACGAGACGTATCCGACCAAAGCCCAGCATACCACCTGGTCGCTACCGATTTCGTCGGCCACTTCCCTGGTCAACCTCCTATCCAAGGACTTGAAGCCTATCGACAATTCGGGGCGGCATACTTCAGTGCTTTTCCCGATTTGCAGATCATCCCTGAAGATTTGATTGCCCAAGGCGAGAAGGTGACCATGCGTTACAGTTGGCGTGGTACACACAAAGCGGAATTGATGGGTATTCCTCCGACTGGCAAGCAGGTGACGGCATCGGGCATCAGTATCTTCCGTGTTGCTAATGGCAAGATTGCGGAACAGTGGGACAATTTCGATAACCTGGGTATGCTGCAACAGCTTGGCGTTATTCCTTCGATGGGATAGGTGAGCTCGTCTCCTGAGACCGTTTGCCTGAGAAACCAGGAGCTTGAGAGCATGACGCTCTCAAGCTCTCTTTGCTGTTGTAACTCACTGAACATCCAACATCCCTCTAGCTTACTATCGTAGTACCTTTCTGCTACCACGAGTTCCTCTTCATGCTGTCGCTATCCTGACCCTCAACAAAATGTTATATGCTTAAATACCCACGGAACAGTTTGAGGTAATGAAGGAAGATTTCATCATACCAGACCCACAGATTAACCCGTCTGTCTAGTGTACTTTGTATCAATGCATCGAAATCAAGTATAGAGAGGAAAAGGCATCCATGCGTAATAGTGCCATTACCGCCGAAATTCTCGTTGCCTATTCCCAATGTCCCCGTAAGGCTTTCCTTGTTCTTTGTACTGATGAGCAGGGAACCCCACATGAGTATACACATATCCTTGAACAGCAGAAGAGACTCAATCAGAACAACTATCTACATCCCCTCAATGCGATCAAACAACCTTTTCTTGAAGTATCACCACATCTTATACATGACCTCAACAACCAAGGTGAGCTCGTCATCAAAGCAACGCTGAGAACTGAAGGTTTAGAAGCATATTGCGATGTTTTAACGCGGGTAGAAAGCAGTTCATCCTCACATGGAGATAGCTACGAGCCAACGATTGTTAGTGGAACATACAGTATCAGCAAAGAACAGGAACTTGAGCTACTCTTTACCGGATTTGTGCTTGGGCAAATTCAGAAGAAGCTTCCTGTGGCTGGGCGCATTGTTAGAATGGGAGGACAAGTTGATCAACTGAAGCTGGAACCGAACTATAAAGTGCTGAAACGGCTCCTTAACCCTCTACAAGAATGGCTCGTAGCAACACCTACCGAACCACCTCCTGTCATTTTGAACAAACATTGCCCATCCTGCCAATTTCGGACGTTGTGCAGAGAGAAAGCGGAAAAAGAGGATGATTTGAGCCTCTTGGATCGTATGACGCCCAAGAACATCCAGCGATACCATAAAAAAGGAATTTTTACGGTTAACCAGCTTTCCTATACCTTTAAGCCGAGACGAAGCAAGAAGCAAGCGAGAAAGATAGCTACACCCCACAAACTGGAATTACAAGCGTTAGCACTCAGAACGAACAAAATTTATATCCAAGAACTTCCCACTCTGTCTCGACATTCTGTTGAGCTATTTCTAGATATCGAGGGGATTCCGGATCAACATTGTTACTACCTTTTTGGTCTGTTAATCTACGAGAACGGCAATTCCTCGTACTATCCCTTCTGGGCAGATAGTTCTCAGGATGAAGAACGTATTTGGTACCAATTGCTTGAAAAGGTTAATGCGTATCCTGAAGCGCCGATCTACCATTATGGAAGCTATGAACGCGGAGCTATTGATAAATTAGCGACACGTTACCAGACTGATTGCCAACAAATGAAGCAGCGTATGGTCAATGTTCTTGCATTTATTTATAGTAAAGTGTATTTTCCAGTACGATCCAACAGTTTGAAGGATATTGGAAGCTTCATAGGTGCGACCTGGACTTCACCTCATGCCTCTGGCTTGCAAACGCTCGTTTGGCGTCATCAATGGGAAGAAACACAAAATACAGAGTACAAGCAACTTCTGCTAACTTATAACAAAGAGGACTGTATGGCACTGTATTTATTGACCGATGAGCTTACTAAGATAAGAGCTACTGCGAATTCGCAGCCAAACATCGACTTTGCCGATAACCCTAAACAACTTTCAACATCCTTGGGAGAGCAAATTCATAATCGCTTCGAGGCGATTCTCAAATTCGCTCACGCTGATTACGAGGGAAAAAAGATACGTATTGGACAAGATGAAACAGAGGAGGGCAATACCAACGGTAAAGGACATAGAAAGTACGTAAGTCATCAGGGGTATACCATTCCAAGGGCAACAAAACTAATACACGTACCATTAAAAGAAATGTGCCCAAATTGTGGCGATATGCCTCTGAAAGCTTCAAAGACGATGGTCGAAAGAATAATTACTGATCTTGTCTTCTCCAAAAATGGATGCAGAAAAACCATCACAAAGTATGTCCGCCCAGAAGGATACTGCCCAAATTGTTGTCGCAATTACAGCCCGGAGGGCACCAGTGATTTTCCCACCCGTCATGCCTATGGCCATGGATTGCAAGCCTGGGTTGTCTACCAGAGACTTGTGCTTCGCTTGCCATATCGACTCATTACTCAAGCGACGGAAGACTTGTGTAATGTGCATATCGGTGGTGCTAACATTGTAAATTTTCTCAACGACTTTGCCCATTATTATTCGGATACAGAGGAACTGCTTATTAAGCAGATTTTGGCAAGTCCCTTTGTTCACGCCGATGAAACAACTATAAACATTCGAGGTGTTGACCATTATGTATGGGTCTTCACTGATGGAACTCATGTGGTCTTCAAGTTGACGGAGACACGAGAAGCAACGATTGTGCATGATTTTTTGTCTGGCTATCAAGGCATACTAATCTCTGATTTTTACCCTGGCTATGATTCGGTAAAGTGTCGACAACAGAAATGTCTTGTTCACTTGATTCGTGACCTAAATGATGATCTGTGGAAGTTCCCTTTTGATAGTGAATTTGAGTCCTTCCTCTCAGAGGTCAAGAACCTGATTGTTCCTATGCTTGAAGCCGTGCAAAAATACGGGTTGAAGAAAAGACATCTCCATAAGTTTAGCAAGCAGGTAGATTTGTTCTATGAAAGAGTTATTACGGAGAGAACGTATTATTCAGACCTAACCATGAAATACCAAAGTCGTTTTAGTCGGTATCGGCAAAGCCTATTTACATTTATTGAACACGACGATATCCCGTGGAATAATAACATGGCAGAGAGGGCCATCAGACATCTTGCTGTGCAAAGGAAGATATCTGGATCTTTCTTCAAATCTGTTGCTCCTAAGTACTTGCTCATGCTTGGGATTACACAAACATGCAGGTTTCAAAGTAAATCTTTGCTCAAATTTCTTATGTCTGGAGAGAAAGATATTGATAAGTTTAAGACAGTCAAGTCTATAAGCAGATCAATACCATTTAACTTGTTGTATAGTTCCCCAAGAGAGAAATCTCAGGACTAAGCAGACTTCTTCCTGTTCAGTATATATGCCAGTACAGCAGTAATCGGTGTCGGGTCAAAAAAGCTGGAAATTGCAAACGTTGGCAAAACAACGGGCTCAATCGAACTGGCAACCGCGCTTGCGAGGCACTATGGAAAAAGGACCCTGGTCGTTGACCTTGATCCCCAAGCAAGCGCGACTTTTTATGTCATGGAGCAGACCCGTTGGAAGCAGTGGCGCCAGACGCGGGGAACCACCTCTAACTTATTTGAGCAAGAGGAAAGCCCTTTTCCTATACGCCATGCTATCGTCACCGATGTGCTTCAGGAGCGGTCCACCGTCTTTGGTTTTGATCTGCTGCCATCTGATCCCATCTGGCGGATGTTGATTTGCAGTTCACCGATTTTGTCGGTCACACGATTCTGCAACGCTACTTCGATGACCTCCAGAGAGTACGTTATTCAAAACGTATAGGTGAAGCCATATAAGGTCAGGAGTGCTCACTCCTGGCCTTTTTCCGAGTTACTCTTGGTCGGCTCCTCCGACTGATGAGGCTTAATACTCCTCCCCAGCAAATAACCCAAAGCAAGCAAGACTAATCCGGTGGCAAGGCCCAGCCAGAGAATACTCTCGCTCCCATCCCAGGTAACAACGTCTCCCAGGAAAGTTACGGCAAGTAAGACAATGATCACACCGATAAGCTTTCCCTTCAGATCATCGAGGTCGGTAATCACAAGCCAGTGTGGCGTAACGAGCCTTTCATCAATGAAAAGTTCGTAGAGGCCTAGAGAGACAATGTAGAGCACGGTGCCCAGCAGGAGCAGATCTATTATCTCAATAAATTCGACCGCAAAATGCTTTGCCTCAGTTGTAGTAAACTGACTGGACACAAACATTTCATAAATAACATGCAAGACTGTTAAGCCGCCATAAACGAGTAGAGCAACGGCAGCAAGAAAGGTAGCAAGCACAGCTATGACAATCAGATAACGACTACCAGCCAGAATACGTCGAAGCATCGGAGCATTCTCCTTCAAGAGTTTTCTAGATTATTATAGTATATTTGCTTGCTCCTTTACGGTATCCTCAAAGAAAAGGAGTTAATCGGTAAACTGCTTCCTTAACGTTTGACAGTGACATTTTCAGAGCGCTATCTTAGCCAAAAATATTGTGAGCAACCAGGACGATAAAGTATGCTATAATACAACCTGCACAAATATCACAGCAGGAACAAAAACACATATGGAACTTACATCATCACCCACCACATACAAAGGCCCAGAACCAGGCTCACCCGAACAAATAAAAGCCATCATTGAAGAACTACGTGGTCTCTACCCAGACGCCAAATGCACCCTCAACTTCTCTAACCCACTCGAACTCCTCATAGCGACACAACTGGCAGCACAATGCACTGACGAGCGGGTTAACATGGTGACAGAGAAGCTTTTCCAAAAATATCGCAGCCCCGAAGATTATGTCAACGCGAGCCAGGAAGAGTTGGAGCAAGATATCAAGCAGACGGGTTTCTACCGCAATAAAGCAAAGAATATTCGAGCAGCCTGCCAGCGCATCATTACTGAATATGGCAGTGAGGTGCCACAGACAATGGCAGGATTGCTGAGTCTGGCAGGTGTCGCGAGGAAGACAGCGAACGTAGTACTCGGCAATGCCTTTGGCATCGTCGAAGGGTTCACGGTGGATACGCATAACATCCGTCTGTCACGCCGCTTAGGTTGGACAAAGCATGACGATGCCGTGAAGGTAGAGCAGGACTTGATGCGCATAATACCACGGGAAGATTGGTTTGACCTCTCACACCTGCTCATCTTTCATGGTCGTACGATTTGTAATGCACGCAGGCCATTATGTGAACAATGTTCATTGGCTCCCTTGTGTCCTTCGGCGTTTGTGGCGATCAAGAATGCATGAAGAAGATGGTCACACTACTTATGAACTTTAAGGAAATACTTGGGAATAGATGTAGAGGCGGCATTTATGACGCCAGTCCGTCTTCTGTTGACTGGCGTCATAAATGCCGCCTCTACATCTATTTCTTGATTATTTTGCGAAACTCCATCAACAGAATGAAGGAGCAACCGTATGTTCATCCTCACGGAACACAGCGACACCATTGGCACCATCACCCTCAACCAACCTGCTAAGCGTAATGCTTTGAGTGAAGCATTGGTGGAGGAACTGATTACCGCTCTGGCAGATTTCCAGAAAGCGGGGATGCGGGTCGTAGTGCTGCGTGCGGCTCACGATGCTCACGTCTGGTCCTCAGGACACGACATCTCGGAACTGCCACAGGGTAAGGATCCCCTACCGTACTCCGATCCATTCGAGCGTGCGCTGCGTGCTGTCAAGACCTTTCCAGCCCCCATCATCGCTATGGTGCATGGCTCTGTGTGGGGTGTAGCAACCGATCTGGTCTTAAGTTGTGATATCGCCATCGGCGACGAAACCAGTTCGTTTGCCGTCACCCCTGCCAATATCGGCTTAGCCTACAACACCGCTGGCCTGCTGCGCTTCATGAGGCGTCTTCCTCTCAACCACGTTAAGGAGATGTTCTTCACCGGCATGCCCGTGTCAGCTGCCGATGCAGCAGAATGGGGCATTCTCAATCACTTGGTACCGGCAACCGAACTGGAGTCATTTACTTACGACCTCGCTCAGCGCATCGCCACTAAGGCTCCGCTCGTCCTGAGCGTCGTGAAGGAGCAACTGCGCATCCTGGCCGATGCCAGCCCGATTACCTCAGACGTCTTTGAACGCATCGAGGCACTACGCGAAGCCGTCTACCAGAGCGACGATTACCTGGAAGGCATTCAGGCAGGCACACCACAACTACCTGTACACACCGCGCTGCTCCACCGGCAACATCTCAGCGATATGCGCCATGACTTCCTGCGTGATGGCTTGTAATGCTGCTTTGCGTTGGGTACCTGCTGGTAAGGTTGGGGTATAAGGAGTCCCGATCTGCACATCGACGCGAGGAAGCCAGCCACGACGGAGAACACGACGCGTGCCAGAATGAGCTATCGGCAGGAGTGTCGCACCGGAGCGGATAGCCAGCATGGCGATGCCTGTATGGGCAGGAAGCATTTGTTCCTGGCGTTCGACGGTACCTTCAGGAAAGAAGACAAGAGCTTTGCCTTCACGCAGGTATGTTATAGCTTTCTCCAAGGCGCTACGGTCGCTTATACCACGATGGACGGGAATTTGTCCCGTGATTTTACAAAGCCAGCCGACAATAGGCCAATGAAACATTTCTGCTTTGGTGAAAAAGTAGACACGTCGAGGCAGGATAACACCCAACAAAAGGGGATCGTACCAACTCAGGTGATTGACAACAATCAGCAAAGAACCTGAAGTTGGTACATTTTCTTGGCCAGTTACATGGTAACGGCAAACAAGGTGGGTCAGTAGCCAGGCCAAACAACGTAAGCATCCATAGATAGCGTCACTACGTTTTTTGTTTATACGCGCACCCATAAAGCACCTGGCAGAATTTTGGCAGTGTAGGTGGTCGAGTTTGAGATTTCGCCATCCATCTGGATATTGACCGGTTTCTGGCTTTCGATGTGCAGAGAGCGAGCGCGAAAAAAAGTGACTTCAGGCAGGATTTCATGCTCGCCTTTCTGAACAAGCGGTAACAATTTGAGTGCGCGTAATAAGGGCATGTAGTTGATGGTGCAAATATCTAAAAGACCATCACTATAGTCGGCTTTAGGATTGATGCGAAAACCGGCTCCATAGGTGGGGCCGTTGGTGACAGCCATTAAGACGTAGCGTTTGAAGGTTGACCCACTTGCTTGCTCTTCGCCATCCAGAGTGAACTTTAGCCAGGGACAACGCGAGTAGCCAAAGAACAGTTGTTTGAGGGTGGAAGTGTAATACAACCTTGAACCGCTCATGAAAGGAATTTTCTTCAGTTGACCCGCAGCAGCAGCGATGTCGGCGTCCAGTCCTATACTGAAGGAGTTGACAAAGTATTTCCCATTGACGATACCTGCGTCTGAGTCCACAAGATGGCCGGTGAAGGCTCGTTCAATGGCGGCAGCGGGCTCGTGAGGAAGTTTGAGGGTATTCCAGGCATAGTCGTTACCAGAACCAGCGGCAACAATGCCGAGAGGAACACGTCTACCAGTACTCAGGATGCCATTGACGGCTTCGTGGACGGAGCCATCACCACCAACAATGATGATGGGACGATCATCTTTAGCGGCTTGTGCGGCAAGTTCTTGAGCCTCTCCTTGTCGAGTGGTTTCTCTGTACTCGCCTTGAGGTGTACTTTGCAAGCGGCTACGGATCAGTACCCGGTGTCGCTCCATGTTGCCACGATTGGCAGTAGGATTGAGAATGACTAGAGGGTTATTCGAGGATGGTGAAATCTCCATGCAATTGCCCCCCTCCCTGTAGGTGAAAATATTTGACATGATTGTATCATGTTCTGATTACCACCACAATCGGCTTTATGCTGCGGTTCCTCATTCATAGTTGGCTAGGAACGGGAGGTATGGTATACTTGATGGGGCAAAGCCTTTAGATACAGATTCAGGCAAGCCTCCCTTCGACCAAGCGTAGCAAAGAACAGAAAAAGGCGGTGCATTTTCCACTATGAAAGAGCAGTCTCTAGATAATCTGTGGTTAGCGCAGGTACTGTTTGATCTTGGAGGGGTACAGTTTGGTAACTTCACAGTGAGTGAGTCAGCAGTAAGCTCCCCTGTGTTTGTGAACCCCAAGGTGCTGATCAGCAATCCAACGGCACTGCGCGTAGCGAGCAAACTGATGCAACAAGAAATTAGCTTAGCGCAATCATTACGTCGTCCGAAAGTACACCCATTTGGAGTAGTGGCAGGCGTGCCGGTAGGAGGTTTACTACTAGCTTCTGCTTATTCACTAGAGACCAACATTCCCCTGATCTATGCACGGAGTCGTCCAGAAGGTACAGGCAAACGTGGCATCGAAGGCCATTTCACACCGGGAGATACTGCCCTGATCATTGATGATCTGATTACCAGAGGCAGCAGTATCATAGAAACAGCGGCACTGCTAGCAGAAAACGGCTTGAAGGTCAAAGATGTAATCGTACTCATTGACCGTGAACATGGAGCAGCAGAGCGGTTACGTCGGCAGGGATACAACCTGATGAGCATTTTGAAACTAGATGTGATGCTTACTCACTACATGTCCAAGGGGCTTATCTCTGAGGAGATCTATCGTTCCTGTGCTGAGTATTTGCGGAGTAAACAGGGGGAAACCCACTGATCTGATTTGTGAAAATAAGGGAGTCATCCACCCGCCACATGATGACCGCAAGGGTCATCACTACTATATGACAGCTTGGCAGGCCGACGCAGTCGTGTATAGTAGTGATGACCCTTGCGGTCATCATACTTCTTTTCTTACCGCTAGCGGAGGTACTGCGCGTCATCTCCCTGGGAGGCAGGCGGCACGTAGGTCGGCGTTGAGTGAGGCACATCACCATTATGTTTTTCAACCGCAGAGGCTGAACGACGCATGGAGTCAAGCATCGGTCCGATGAGATCAATAGGGAGCGGGAAGATGATCGTCGAGTTCTTCTCAACGGCGATCTCCGTCAGCGTTTGCAGGTAGCGCAATTGCAGAGCACTCGGTTGTGAGCCGATGACGTTGGCTGCCTGAGCTAGCTGGGCAGAGGCTTGCAACTCACCTTGGGCATGAATGATCTTGGCACGCTTTTCACGCTCAGCCTCGGCTTGCTTTGCCATGGCACGCTGCATGGTGCTAGGCAGCTCGATATCTTTAATTTCTACGGCTGTAACCTTGACGCCCCAACGCTCGGTGTGTTCGTCAATAATGGCTTGCAACTCCTGGTTAATTTTGTTGCGCTGTGAGAGTAACTCATCCAGTTCCGATTGTCCAAGCACATTACGCAGCGTCGTTTGACCAATCTGCGTAGTGGCTTGAATAAAGTTCATGACATTGATCACAGCATCCTCGGGATTGATCACATAGAAGTAGAGTACGGCGGTGACTTTGATTGTCACATTGTCCCGTGTAATCACTTCCTGCGGCGGCACAGTCAAAGTCACAATACGCAGATCAACTCTGACCATACGTGTGATGAACGGTGGCACCAGGAATAGGCCTGGACCTTTGGCGCCCCTATTCTTTCCCAGAACAAAGATGACACCACGTTCATACTGCTGGACAATACGTATAGCGGATAACAACACCATTATGAGAACAATAACTATGGCACCAAGTACGATCAGTGGAGTAGGATCCATAAACATCCTCCTTTAATAGCTCAACTATTACTCCTGTAGAGGAGCGATATAGGGATCAATAAGCGTACGAACAGGCAGAGGTCGCACATGCAAGCGTAAGCCTTCAACAGAGACGATTTGTATTTCAGAGCCAGCATCCAACACTGTGGTAGGTGGCTCTAAGACGGCAGACCAGCGTTCACCACCATAGCTGACCCATCCTTCCGGCAACAGGGGGGTGAGGGTAACACCCCTTGCACCGATCATACCCTCAACACCGTTAGTGACAGGTAAGCGTTGTGTGCGCACAATGACAGCGATAAGCGTGAAGCTGATGAGGCCAATCAGGCCAGCCATAGTGAAGACGACCAGAGGATTGACCTGCGGCCCACTATAGGGTCCACCGCTATTGAAAAAGAGCAGTGCGCCAGAGACGAGTGCAATCATAGCGCCAACCGTAAGCACGCCATGAGTCGGTAAACGCAGATCAAGTACGAGTAGCACAAAAGACAGGGCCATCAAGGCCAGTCCCGCCCAGTTGGGAGAGAGTGAGCCCACGCCGAAAAGAAAGAGCAAGAGGGCTATGCTGCCAACAACACCAGGAAGAATGACACCCGGATGTGAGATTTCCAGGTAGATACCGATCACAGCGATGACAAAAAGTAGAAAAACCACGTTGGGATCCAGTAGCCAGCCGTACAGCGAGTCAAAGAGCGATGGTTGAATAGTTTGCACGTCCACACCTGCTGTGTGCAGGGTAACACCTTGCCCAGAGGCCAAGGTAACGGACTGCCCATCGACTCTGCTGAGCAGATCGCTGAGGTTGTTCGCTCCTAAATCGACGATATGGTTGTTCTCTGCTGTGCTATCATCATAAGAAGCAGCATCAGTCACCATTTTCGTAGCGAGATCCACACCGCTACGATGATAACGTTCTTGAATAGCTGTCATCAATGCGCTAAGGTCATGCTCCAACTTGGATTTAAGTGTACTGCCGATATCCCCACCTGTGCTAGTCACAGGAGATGAAGCCCCGATGCGAGTGGTGGGAGCCATAGCCGCAATCGGAGCTGCCAGTGCCACAAATGCTCCGGCGGAAGCAGCATAGCCTCCGGTCGGCGAGACATAGGTGATGATAGGAACGCTGCTATTCAGCTCTGCCTCAACCATAGCTTTCATTGAGTTGATATCACCCCCAGGGGTATCAATCTGGATGACCAGAGCCTGCGCTCCATCATGCTCAGCCGTAGCGATGGTATTTGTCAGGAAACGCGCAGATGCAGCATCAATCTCAGTGTTCAAGGTCATGACATCAACATGATCTGAGGAGGCAAGAGCAGTTGAACTGGCCGCAATGACAGATAAACATGCCATGACGACAGTCAACAAGCTCATCACCAGCAAAAAGAGTAGCCGTAGCCGTTGATGAATGTGGCGCGGATACATTGTGTTAGTCCTTCCGTAAAACGATAGAACGCGCCTTACGATACATTGCTATTTGCTATAATAGAATATAGCGTATTGTTATGCATATGTCAAGAGGCATAGACGAATGGTTCTCCATCCTTGCGTGTTTTTCCTGCTTGACACAAGGTGTAAAAGTAGTATAAAATACACCTATGAAACAAGACGTTGTGACTACCAAGATCAAACGAGAGAGCTTACGCAAGCTCAAGGCGATTGCTGCCTTGAAGCAAGAAACTCTGCTCTCCGTCTTAGAGCGACTTATCGATGCCGAATTGGAACGGACTCTCAAGCAGGAAAAGAAGTAGCCATGAAGCGCTCGCACGTCATCAGACTCAATACCACACCAGAACAAGAGGTGTATTTTCGGAAAGCCTGTGGTGTGGCTCGTCACGCCTATAACTGGGCGCTTGCTCGCTGGAAAGAGTATCGTGCACAGGGCAAATGGGCCAAGATGAAAGACCTCAAGGCCGAGTACACCCGTATCAAGGGCCAACAATTCCCCTGGTGCTCTGAGGTCACGAAATGCGCTCCCGAACAAGAGTTTGCCAATCTGGGGCAGGCGTTTGACAACTATTGGCGGATGAAAAAGGAAGGAACGCTTCCCAAGCTCAAGCATCCACGCAAGGATGGAGAGGAAGGCGGTTTTCCCCACTTCAAAAGCAAGAAACAGGACAGGTTGAGCTTCTATCTGGCTAACGACAAATTTTCTGTGCATGGGCAGACGATACGCATCCCCAAACTTGGGGCAGTCAATATGACCGAAGCGCTCCGCTTCCAAGGCAAGATCATGAGTGCAGTCATTTCTTATCGTGCAGGTTGGTGGTTCGTTTCCCTCTCGGTCGAGGTGAAGCATGAGGTCCCAACTCATCGCGGTGGAACCGTTGGCATAGACCTGGGCATCAAGACTTTAGCCACCCTAAGCGATGGGAGAGTGTTTGAAAACCAAAAACACTATCGCCGTGGTTTAGGACGCATCAAGGGCTTGAGCAAAGGGCTCTCTCACAAAAGAGAGGGCAGTCAGAACTGGTGGAAAAACACCAAGAAGTTGGCAAAAGCGCACTATAGAGTATCCTGTCAACGCCAGGATAGCCTGCATAAAATGACGACCCATGTGGCTCGAACTCACGCGCTTATCGGCCTGGAAGACCTCAATGCAAAAGGCATGCTGGCCAATCACTCGTTAGCACAAGCGGTGAGCGATGCGAGTTTCTTTGAGGTCAAGCGTCAACTTCTCTATAAGGCTGAGCAGCATGGGGGATATGTGCAACTGGTCAGTCAGTGGTATCCCTCAAGCAAAACCTGTCATGAGTGTGGATGGATCAAGGAAGACTTAACGCTCGCTGATCGGGTCTTCATCTGCCAACAATGCGCTGTCGTCCTTGATCGAGATTTCAATGCCTCTCTCAATATCAGAGATGAGGCCCTCCGTTTGGTAACGGACGTTCCGGTAGTGGCTTCGTCGGAATGTAAATTCGCCTGTGGAGCGGGAAGCTCTGGCTCAGAAATGGGTGAAACTTTCTGCTGTGAAGCAGGTACCAAAGTGGTGTAAATACATTTTACTACATTTTAGGAAGCAGAAAGATAATGCGCGTTGAAGATCGATTGAAGACCCTCGGACTTGTGTTGCCGGAGCCGTTCAAAACTTCGTCAGAAGTGCGCTTGCCTTTTATTTGGGTGCGAGTGCGCGGCAATCGTGCTTATATCTCAGGGCATGGTCCTCAAAACGCTGATGGTTCGCTGGCCGGGCCATTTGGGAAAGTGGGAGCGGAGGTATCGTTGGAGCAGGCTTATCAGGCAGCACGGCTGGCCGCTTTATCGATGTTGGGCAGCCTGAAACGTGAACTGGGTGATCTAGACCGAATAGTGGCATGGTTGAGAGTGCATGGCATGGTCAATTCTGCTCCTGGTTTCACGCGGCAACCCGCCGTGATCAACGGTTTCTCTGACCTGATTCTCGAACTATATAGCTCTGAAGCAGGACAACATGCCCGTTCAGCGGTAGGAATGGCCGAACTACCATTCGGTATGCCTGTCGAGATTGAGGCTGAAGTTGAGATCGTTGTCTAGGAAGTGTCTTTATGAAATATCTTGCTCCTGACTACGTCTACACTTCCAACGGTCTGCAAACTGACGTGCTTGTCACCATCTCTGATGATGGCCATATTGTCTCGGTTACACCACGAGAGCGAGAGGACGCAATGAATGTTGCCTCTACAGATAAGCCTGTCGAATACCTTCGCAACACCATCCTTTTGCCAGGTTTTGTCAACGTGCATAGCCATGTTTTTCAACGTGCCTTGCGAGGCCATACACATCGTTCTTTCTCCAAGCAAGATACCTTCTGGACGTGGCGCAATGCGATGTACACCGAGGCACAACGGCTTGATCCTGACAGGCTCTACCGCCTGGCTCTGCACACTTATCGCGAGATGGTCATGGCAGGTTACACAACCGTTGGTGAATTCCACTATGTTCATCATCAGCCAGATGGGCAACCATATGCCAATCCTAATGTGATGGCTGAGGCTATAGTAGAAGCTGGACGAACGGCTGGAATACGGGTTGTCTTGCTGATGACAGCCTATGCTCAGGCTGGCTTCAATCAGCCGCCGGAAGAGGGCCAGAGACGATTTTGTGACGCTTCGGTTGAGGCTTTTCTGGAACGTGTTGACGCTTTACGGGTCAAAGGCATACCTGTAGGAGTGGCACCGCATTCGGTGCGAGCAGTGCCTGAAGCGTGGTTCCGAGCTATTGCTGAGTACAGCCGTACTTATGCTTTACCTCTGCATGTTCACGCCGATGAGCAACGGGCAGAGATTGAGCAGTGCCAGGCGGCATACAACTGTACGCCTATTGAATTGCTAGAACGCTTTGGGGCTTTAGGGCCGCATACTACGATTATTCATGCCACGCATGCAACGGATAAAGAGATTGCGTTGCTGGCACAGTATGGCTGTAATGTGTGTGTTTGCCCAACTACCGAGGGCGATCTGGGCGATGGTATCGCCCCCTACGCTGAGCTAGTGAAGGCGAAGATACCTTTATCAATCGGTTCGGATAGCAATACACGCATTGATCCCATTGAGGAGTTACGTTGGGCCGAATATTCGGCTCGTATGCGCTATCAACGCCGTCGGATTCTGATTGCCGACGAGTTTGCTTCGCCTGGACCTTTGTTGTTGGGGTATGGAACACGCAATGGTGGGAAGGCTTTGGGAGTGGAAACAGGGGAAATCGCGCCCGGTATATGGGCTGATTTTGTGACCATAGATGTGAGACCTTCAATGCTAGCGGGTTGGAAGGTATGGGACTTTCTGGATGTGCTCTTTTTTGGGGCCTCGTCCGAGATCATTGAACGTACATGGGTAAGAGGGGAAAGGGTATAGCTATAATTGGTGTTCTTCATCTTGTAAAATAATCTCATAACCAGTAAAGGATAGGCATGTCATGAGCGATATACCTTTGCAAATTACTGACAACCCAGCCGAAGTGGACTGGCACTTTCTTGAAGAATGTATCAACGTATTCAACATTCAAACGACCGGCTATGACGATTTCCGCCCGTTAGCCATCTTTGTTCGCCATGACGCAGGGGCCATCATTGCCGGAATTGCAGCATTTACCTGGGGAGGAACGTTACGTATCCTCTATCTATGGGTACACCCAGATTGGCGCAGGCACGGGTATGGTAAACAACTGCTGGCAGCTGCAGAAAGCGAAGCTCTCGCTCGCGGCTGCCGACAAGCGATAGTTGATACGCATAGTTTCCAGGCCCCTGAGTTCTATCCTCAGAGAGGCTACAGCGTTTGCGGTGTGACCGAGAATTTTCCCATCGGCTATTCACAAATCACGTTTCAGAAACGCTTGACGTAACGAGTTACATTTTCTCTCCAGAGGTAGTACATCCTCTGGAGATTTTGTGTCGCTAGCGTCTCTTGCGGGGGCGCTCTCCTGGTTTTGGTTCGAGATAGGGACGTTCCTCAATTAACTTGAGAGCTTCAGCGATGGCCCGTTCTAGTTGCGGATCAGTACTCCTGGCATAGTCCTGGGGACTGATATCGACCTCAATATCAGGGTTAGTACCGTAATTCTCCAGTTCCCAGCCGACATCTTTGAACCAGTAGGCGTATTCAGGCTGCGTGGTGACGGTGCCATCGACTAATGAGTGGTTATGCGTGATGCCAATGACACCACCCCATGTACGCATACCAATGAGTGGTCCTAAGCCCATGAGTTTGAACGCATGGCAGAACATATCACCATCGGAACCTGCATGTTCGTTGGTAAGGGCTACCATGGGACCACGTGGTGATTCTTTGGGGTAAGGCATAGGTTGAGACCAACGGGGAAAACTGTAGCCGATGCGCTGACGGGCTAGCTTCTCTAGCAGAAGCCCTGAGACATTGCCTCCACCGTTCCAGCGTACATCTATGATCAACGCAGGATAATCAAATTCGCTGAGATAACCGCGATGGAACTCGGCATAGCCTTCTGACCGCATATTAGGAATGTGAATGTAGCCGATGCGGCCTTGTGAGAGGGTATGGACTGTCTGACGATTATTGTTGACCCATTCTCGATAGCGTGCGTCATGTTCATCAGAAAGGGCTTTCACGGTGATTACCCGCTTCTCCTGGCTTTCGCCTTCTTCGAGAGTCAACTGCACTTCCTCGTCTGCTTGATGTACCAACAGTTCCTGGGGACTGCGGCGTACTCCGACAAGCTGCCCATTGATGGCTACGACAGCATCACCAACCTGGACATGGATACCAGGAGCAGTGAGTGGCGAAGTCGCCTCCTTGTCCCAGGTATCGCCTTGAACAATACGAGCGATGCGATAGCGTGAAGTATCGCCGTCATAGTGCCAATCTACTCCTAAGAAGCCCTGGCGATAATGAGGGCCGTGGCGATATTCACCTCCACCCTCGTAGGCATGTGAGGTACCAAGCTCACCCTGTAGCTCCCACAGGAGATCGGAGAGTTCCCAACGGGAACTGACGCGCTCAATGAGGGGCACGTATTGATCATAGATAGCCTGCCAGTCTATACCGGCCATATCTTCGGCCCAGAAATGCTCACGCTGGAGACGCCATGCCTCAGTAAACATCTGTTTCCACTCGGCGGCTGGCTGTACTGAGACCTTAACACGCTGCAGATTCAGCCAACCACTTTCGCGGCTCGGTTCACTATTATCTGACTTGGGTGCTTTATCACCAGCTTTCAAGACGCGCAAGCGATAATTGGATCGGTAAATCAACGTTTTGTAATCACGTGAAAGATCAAAGCCGCTGACGCCGTCCAGTAGCCACTCCTGTTTCAAGGTCTCAAAGTCGTAACTGAAGATACTTCCCTTCGGCTCGTGGTCATGATTTTCCGCATCATGAAGCTGTCCTTCGACAGGAAATGTCAGGAAGAGTGCTTTACCTTTGATACCTCGTACTGCTCTAAAACGAGCTTCTTTGACAGGAAAGGGCACAACTCGCGAGGTAATGCCTTCCAGGTCAATGATCAGGGATGATTTTTTTGATGTCTCTTCTTGTTCGCCTTGCTCCTCTGTTGTCTCTTTCTCCGCGCCATTTGGGGGTTTCTTGGCCCCTTTGTCTTTGTCCTTGCTCTGAGGAACACGCGGTTCTGGTGTGAACGGTGAACGCTCGTCACTCCTGAGCATGATAGCGTAGGGTTTGACGCCTTTGGGAAAACTAAATTCAAATTGGAAATTGTCTCGAACGGGATTGAGGGTACGGTAACCTAAGAAATAGAGGTATTTGCCTTCAGGATCGAAAGATGGACACTCATCGTATAGAACGGGTTCGGTTGCAAAGTGGGTTTCGCCAGTCTCCATATTGCAGAGTTTGATGACCGTCGTCTGGCTGGTATTGGCAAAACTATAAGCTAACCAGCTTCCATCAGGCGACCAATCAAAGTCGGTAATTTTTTCATGCTCGCTTCTATCGACGATGTGCGATTCCCCTGTCTCCACATCAATAACTATCAGTTCATTACGATGATTGCCGAGGGCAAGAATATCAGCATCGGCAGCCGGTGAAACGAGCATAGTAATTGCCCGACCAAACTCACAGTCGGTCAATAGATGCGGTTCACCAGACTCTTCGGGATTGAAGACGACTAATGTCTCCCTGCCGGGTGCATCAGTAATGGCAACAAGACGTTTACCATCGTTGAGCCACTCGAGCATGCGGTAGCGTACTCCATCCGGCTCACCATGCTGGAGAACGGGTCCTTCCCAGTTGCCCATGGAGAAGGCCTTGCCACGTGTGGTCAGTGCCACAGCATAGCCCTGTGGATGCAAGGCGTAGGAGTCGAGGAAGCGGCTCGCGGAGACGAACTTGCGGTTACGCTGTGTACGCAGACTGGGCAGGTCTACGTCCAGTTTCTGCGTCTCGTCCGTTTGAGGGTCGAAGAGGTAGAGATCAGCTCCGGCGTGATAGACCATGCGCTGTCCATCATCTGATAGGTGACGGGCATAGAAATCTTGATGGGAAGTGTGGCGGCGCACATCTGTTCCCTGTGGTGTGCAAGAATAGATGTTGCCGATGCCTTCGTGGTCGGACAGGAAGTAGATACGCTGACCAACCCAGTTGGGAGCGGCAATATTGCCTTCTAAGTTGAGTAAGCGTTGGAAGTTGCCACTTCCGTTAGTATCACACCAGAGATGGCCGACAGTACCACCACGATAGCGTTTCCAGTGAGCTGCTTCGCGCACATTGCGACCGAGTACGACTCCTCCATCTGGACCATATGAAATGGCATTCGCCATGCCTACAGGAAGTTGACGGGGCTGACTACCATCAGGACGAATGGCATAGATCACCCAGAACTTGCTTATATATTGACCGGCATTACTGGCATAGAGAATTTCATCGCCGCTGGGAGACCAGCCTAAGACACGACATGAGCCAGCCTGGAAGGTAAGGCGTTGAGCAGGGCCGCCGAGAGCAGGCATGACGTATATTTCACTTGGGCCTTCTTCGCGACCTACAAAGGCAAGATACTGCCCATCAGGCGAGAAACGAGGATAGCTGACCGTGTCTACTCCGGCGGTGAGACGTTCGGCGCGTCCGCCCGTGCTGGCAACGAGCCAGAGATCATCTTCAGAGACGAATACAATGTGGTCATGGTGAATATGTGGGTAGCGTATATATCCCTGTGGCATAGTCGCTCCTGATCGAGAGAGGTAAGTACTGCTCTATTCTAGAATCGATACTCTTTCTGCTGGTGAAATTCATTATAACACAGCTTTACTAAGTATGTCGAGTAAGAAGAACAGCTATTCCTCTTGCCATAATAGCTAAGTTATGATACTCTCTTCTTGCTTTCATACAACTGATATATAAAGGGAGAGATATTTTTTATGACACAAACGAGTAAAAAAGATTCTATGGCTGCTCCTTCATCAAAGCAAAATCGACCAGGACAGAGACAACGAGAACGTCTTATGCGCTTAGAACGGCGTAGACGCCGACAACGCATATGGACCAGTGTGTTGGTTGGGTTGTTGTTGGTTGCGCTAGTGAGCTTGGGTCTATGGCAGTACCAGCGTTATTCTGATCAACAGAGTGCAGCGGCTGCTGCCCATGCAACGGCAACTACCACAAAGTTAAACGCGATAGCAACTGCTCATGCGAATGCGACAGCTGCGATGATTGCACAGAACTGTTTTGTTTCGCCTGCTGGTACAGCCACAACGAATATTTATTCAGGTAGTGCGACACCGACAGCAGGACCATCAACATCTCCTCCGGTTAGTGGGAAGGTGGTAACACAACGAGATGGACTAAAGTACATCGATATCAAGGTTGGCACCGGGCCTGCCGCTAAGCAGGGAAGCACAGTCAATGTGGAATATACGGGATGGACAGCGAGCAATTGCCAGAAGTTCGATAGCTCCTATGATCGCGGTGGTCAATCATTTGCCGTAACGCCTCTTGGTCAAGCTAGCATCATTCCTGGTTGGAATGAGGGCCTGATAGGCATGAAAGCTGGCGGTACACGCCGTCTGCTCTTGCCCCCATCGCTGGCCTATGGAGCAGCAGGTAGCCCGCCAACTATCCCAGCCAATGCGACACTCATTTTTGATGTGACCGTATTGAGCGTGAAGTAGACTCCTTAGAGCGTAGTCATCATTGCCTGTGTGGTTATCGGGCAGGCAGTCGTCCATTCGCGGGATTGTTGGATGACGGGGGTCTACTTCTGAGTGTAGGATAGAGCAGTAGCCGAAACGTGGAAAAAAGCCATCGCCTGTCTCAGTTAAAAGGTAGACGACACTGACTTTGTGCTGTCTGGCGAAGTGTAGTGCCGCCAAGGTAAGTTGTTGGCTGATGCTTTGGTCCTTTTCTTGCATCCTTTTAAGCACAATGCCGTCTATAAAGAACTTGGTATTGTTTACAGACTTGTCAAGGTTTAGGTTAAGAAAATAATATTGTATAAGCGATGTGGTGTAACCACAATAATCCACTGTTGTCCTCAAGCCACTTGGTAAGGATGAATTCTTATGATGCTAACAACTGAAAGAGTATGGGAAGAATTCGGTACGAAGCTGAAAGCCTTTATCCTGCGGCGCGTGCCAGAGGAAGAAAGTGCGGAAGATATCTTGCAAGATGTCTTTCTGAAAATTCATACGCGTATTGATGCGCTAAGGGATGAAGAGAAACTGCAAAGCTGGATATATCAGATCACCCGCAATGCGATTATCGACTATTACAGACATCACAAAGCTACTTTAGCATTACCTGAAGCATTAGATATGCCAGATGAGCCAGTAGAGGATGCGAACGAAAGAGTTGTAGCTGAACTGGCACCGTATATTAAATCGATGGTGGATAGTTTACCCGCCGATTATCGTGAGGCTCTTATTCTGACGGAGTATCAGGGGCTGACGCAGAAGGAACTTGGACAGCGACTGGGCCTTTCACTGCCGGGAGCGAAGTCGCGGGTGCAGCGGGCGCGGGAGAAGCTGAAGACCTTATTGTTAAACTGTTGCCATTTTCAATTTGATCGCCTGGGCAGAGTAATCGACTATCAGCCACGATGTGAGTGTTGTAGGGTGGGTGAATGTGGTGAGGGATGTGAATAAGGGTAGCTACTGTACTCTTAAGTCAGGTGATATACTCGACTTTAACAAGGTTCCGGAAATTTGAGCCAAAAAGGTATTGACAGAGCATAGCTCATATAGTAATATGCTTCCTGTCAACGAAACCGCCTGTATGTGCAGGTGAACCGGTGATTATAGCGAAGAGGGTACACCCGTTCCCATCCCGAACACGGAAGTTAAGCTCTTCAGCTCCGATGATACTGTGGGGGCAGCCCCATGGGAAAATAGGACATCGCCGTTTCACCCGCCCATGATAGGCGGTTTTTGATTACCACAAGCACGCGCTTCGGCATAGGACGTGTGACCAGTTAATTTTTAACCATTCCAGCACACCTATGCAAAATTACATGCATAGGTGTGCTCTCCACCAGCTAGCATTCTTTCAATGCCTCTATTAACCTATCAACATCCTCTTCTGTATTATAGAATCCTGTCGAAACACGCAGAGACTGCATCGAAGGGATATCACGAATATAAATGTTATGCTTTTCACGTAACTGCAAAACCACCTCTTTAACATCTCGCCCCTCCAACGTAAACGACAGCAAACCACTCATAGGCTTCGGGGTCAACATGGTCAATCCGGGTACACTTTTCAATGCTGTAAAGGCATATGTATTCAGTGCAGTAATACGCTCAAAGATCCACTCATAGCCAACCGTCTTCTCTAGCCATTGCAAAGCAGCTGCCTGTCCAGCGATGGCAGCTGGATGGTAACCACCCATCTCAAAACGTTGTGCATTTTCATGTAATTCCCACTCCACTCCTTCCTCGTGCTTTACGGAAAAGAGGCTTACATATGTGGGAACCATAGAGCCTTGAGCTTTACGACGAACATATAATGCACCCGTTCCATCCGGCCCGCAAAGCCACTTCTGTCCAGGTATAGCATAGAAATCGACGCCCAGAGCTTTCACATCGACCGATATGGCTCCCGCCGATTGAGCACCATCGATGAGGACGGGAATACCAAACTCGCGTCCCATTGCGCAGACTTCACTGATATTGAGTAATACCCCTGTCGTCCATAGCACATGCGAAAGCACAATTAAGCGTGTACGTGGCGTTACCAAGTCGGTGATCGCCTCAAGTGCAGGACGCTCTCCCAGAGGGCCAATATCAGCAAAATGCAGCACTGCTCCATAGCGATCACGTATCTGGTAAAGCGGACCGAGCGCGTTATGATGCTCGTGATTGGTGGTAATGATTTCATCGCCCTGCTGCCAGTTGATACCATAGCTAATGATGTTCATACCTTCGCCAGTATTGCCCGTAAGCACAATTTCATCTTTATCTGCATTGAGCAGCTGTGCAACACGCGTACGCGCATCATCAAAGAGTGCAGATGTGGCTTCCCATAATCCCAGACGCCCTTGTTGATGTTCCTCTTGGAGACGCTTCTCCATCGCCTGGAGGACACAATCCGGTGTAGGGCCAAATGTACCCGTGTTAAAATACACATGTGCTGTAGTAGCAGGCATTTCCTGACGAATACGCTGAACAGGTAAAAGATCAGACAAAGTAAAACTCCTTCGTATGCTGGTAAATACATCGTATTGGCAGTATATCCTACTTTTCCTGCCTTCATCTAGCGTACCAACCGCACATAGACGGAAAGCCGCTAGAGCGTACTCCCAGCACTTCTGCTTCATTCTGGTTGATACATGAAGTATGCTCCTCTATAGCTGGGAATATTAGACTCATTTGAGAGCGTTCTAAGTAAAAGTATATACTTTTTAGCGGCAAGGAGTCATAATAAAACAAATCTGAATAGTCACTGAAAGGCCACTACACATACCATATGCGTATACGTACTTATCGACCGGCAGATATGCCAACACTTCTCGAAATACAACAGCTTGCCGCTCAGGCTGATGGCACAAGCAGTGCAAACCCAACTGATTTTGCAGCATGGCTAAGTAGCCCTACGCTTGAGGCTACACATAACGTCTTTGTTGTCACCGATGACGACGAAACCAACACATGGGGTCAAGGCGACACCCTGGAAGGTATCGAAGGTGAAATTGTTGGCTATACTGCTCTCACCTTGCACCAGGACGAACGCGCCTACCATTTTCTCTGTCAAGGTGCTGTATCTCCTCAGCATCGGCACCAGAACGCTGGTCGTGCCCTCTTAATTTGCGCCCTCAACCGCGCTCGCATCCTTGCTGCTGAATTTGAATTTGAGGCTGAACAGGAAGGGAAACCTCTCTATCTAGAAGCCCTTCTTCCTCTTGCCGATTCTGCATCAAGCAGGTTGGCTGCTAAATGTGATATGCAGCCAGTCGATGCATCGGCACCCACAGGGATGCTATTATATCGCCGCGAATTGTACGATTAGGCAATGTATGAAGCGCAACAACGAAAGAGAAAGTAGCATGTTTTCTCACCTTCTCTTTCATTGTTGAACTCCGTAAAACTCTTATACTTTCTCAAACGTAGTCCTGACAGTATATGTTCCGTCGGATAATTGCTCGACTGTGTAATCGCCGAACAACACAGGATCAACTAGGCGGAGACAGAGGAAGATACGTACTGCTAGCTCACGTATCTCAGTTTCAGCATGGGCATCGGCACGTGCCTCAATGACGTGCCTCCATGCACGTGCATTGCCAGTCATAACCATCGGGGCTTCGGTCTCATTGGGGAGAACTGAACGGGCCGCCTGCTGTACTTTTTTCCGCAGATCAGTGCGTGCTTCCGCACTAAGAATAGTTACACCAGCCTGCTGCATTTCCAATAAACGATTGGTGAGGGCGGCGTATTCACTGGCCGATCGTTCGATACGCTGCAAGAATTGGGCGTGTAATCCTTCATCTTCTTGATATTCAGGTCGCTCAACAAAACGCAGCATTTTTCCAGATACGAAGCGTTGGCTTAGTTGAGAAAATGCAAAGCCAGCGCGATGCCGCACCAGTTCATGCGTGACGCTACGTGAAATGCCATATAAAAGCAGACTGAAAGAAGCATGTTCAAAAACTGAGCCATGCCCCGAGGACTTCAAATTGTTAAAGTAGCGGTCGGCATGCTCGTTAAATGTACGCTTTGGGCCAAAACTCATGTAACAAACTTGCCCAGCTACCTTACATAGTTGAGCACTATCAGGCAACTTTGTTGGATCGTCCAGGTACTCTGTAAAGTGCAGCGACGGATCAAATCCTCTCAGAAAGCCTTCTAATCCGCCCATGTTTACTGTTGAGCGTGCGAGAAGGACTACTCCTGGTCTGAGTAGATACAATGCACCACCGGGAGAACTGTGGACGGGAGAATGAATCGTGGGGAACTCTGAACCTTCATTTCCATGCAATTGATGGAAGAGTGTCTCAATGTCAATTACGGACACGTGTGTCTCCTTACTACTAGCTGCGTTTGTACTAGTCTAGCAGATTGGGAGGTATTTGGCTAGGAGTTCACCGGCATCTGAGTTGGCTCAAGCAACGCATTTAATGTAGAGCGACGAATACGGTAAGCTTGACGTGTTCCGCGATGTGGGAGCGTAATTGCTTCCAGTACACCAGTTTTAATCCAACGTCGCACAGTGGTGTCATCTACCCGTAATTGTTTGGCAACTTCGCGGACCGTGAGCAGGTCTGTTTCGTGTTGTACCACATTGTCCTCTTTCTGGTCTTACACTAAAGTAACGTCGTTCAGTCCCTTCCTGTTCCAGACTACTCTGGACTCTGCATATACTGCCTACTTGACTATAACAACGAACATTCTTCTTTTTAGTAACTCTGTTCTTAGGAATCGCTCTGCACTCTGCATGTATGTATTACATGTCAAACAGTTGATTCATCTCTGGAATAACTTAGCTTGAGATGGTATGTCGGTCGCTTGTTAGCCACCAATCATCGACATACTACGATTTGCACGTTTGAACCGCTTATCCCCGATATAATGCTTCAATTCCTTATTCCAAACTGCACGGCGTAGTGTATCTGCCAGTACTTCGTCGGGTGCGTCGGAGCGCACTACTGCACGTAAATCGGTTTCCTCTGTCGCAAAAAGGCAGGTCCGGAGCTGTCCATCAGCCGTCAAACGAATGCGATCACAACTCGCACAGAAGGGTTCACTTACAGGATTAATGAAGCCAACTTCGCCTATGCCATCACTAAAAGTATAACGCCGGGCGGTCTCAGATGGATCACCAGTCGTAATTGGTACAAGTGGACCCCAAGCTGCTTCGATGATGGCCTTAATTTCTGCGCCCGTGAGAATATCTTCCTTACGCCAGATCTGGTCAGCGTCAAGCGGCATAAACTCAATCCAGCGCATCCTATATGCCTTACGCCGTGCCAACTGTACAAAATCCAATACCTCTTCCTCGCTATACCCACGCATAGCCACGGCGTTGATTTTAATCGGGTGAATAGATGGGTATTTTTCTAGTTCTTCCAGCCCTTCCAAGACCCGACTCAACTGATCGCGTCTCGTCAATTGGGCAAACTTCTCACGCACCAGTGAATCCAGGCTCACGTTAATGCGGTTCAGCCCTGCTTCGGCTAATGCGCCTGCCTGCTGTTTCAGCAAAATACCGTTCGTCGTCAGGCTCAGGCTATGGAGTCCCTCAATCTTGCGCAACTGACGTACCAGCTCAGGCACATCTCTACGCACTAATGGCTCGCCACCTGTCAGGCGAATCTGCTCTATACCAATCTTCACCGCCACCCGCGCAATCCGCTCTATTTCCTCGTAAGAAAGAATCTCTGCCTTTTTCAGCCACGGCAAACCCTCAGCTGGCATACAGTATACGCAACGAAAATTGCATTTATCTGTGATCGAGATACGCATACTTTTGATACGGCGGCCATAGCTATCTACTAGTAATTCCATGATTTTTGCCTCTTTCTTTGAGGATACAAACATATCAACAATCGTCTATACATAACTAACTATAGCACATAATAAGCTATATTGTCATAACTACCATATAGGATGGGTGAGGTTCAAATTTTTGCAGGAACTCAATATTCATGGTAGGAGCGGCATTTATGACGCCAGTCTACCTGTTAGTAGACTGGCGTCATAAATGCCGCTCCTACCAGACGTCTGCTTTCACGCAAAAAAATGAACCTCGCCCGTGTAGGATAATGTGCATTTGCACATTGTTACAAGATGTTATCGGCGCGTGCCTTTTTTGCTTAACAAAGGCTGCATGCATATATGCAGCCTGATCGACGCTCAACACCCAAAGAACCCTGCTTTTTGGCAGGGTTCTTTGGGTGTTGAGCGATTGTTTAAGAGATGTTTGAACTAAATGTCGTAGTAAAGTGTGAACTCAATCGGTACCGGGCGCAGACGCATTTCATCAGCCTGCGCACGCTTGAACTCAATATAATGTTCGAGTACATCGGTTGTGAAGACATCACCCTCTAACAGGAAGGCATGGTCGTCCTCAAGTGCATTCATCACCTCGTCCAGCGAACCGGGGACAGAGCGAATCTCACGCATTTCTACTTCTGACAGATGGTACAGGTCACGATCCACTGGACCATAGCCATGATCACTTGGCTCAATCTCGCGGCGAATACCATCGAGTCCGGCCATCAGCATAGCTGAGAAGAGCAAGTATGGGTTCGCGGCTGGATCGGGTGGGCGAAACTCAACGCGCTTCGCCGCTGGGTTCTCGGTCAGTGGGATACGTACAGCGGCACTGCGATTGCCTTTCGAGAAGACCAGGTTGATGGGAGCTTCAAAGCCTGGTACCAAGCGCTTGTAGCTGTTTGTGGTGGGTGCAGCAATCGCAAGCAATGCCGGGGCATGGGTCAGGAGTCCACCAATGTAGTAGCGGGCCAACTGAGAAATACTTGCATAGCCTTGGCAGTCATAGAACAGCGGCTTCTCGTCCTTCCACAGGCTCTGATGCGTATGCATACCAGAGCCATTGTCACCGAACACAGGTTTAGGCATGAATGTCACAGTCTTGCCATGCTTGCGAGCTACATTCTTGGTGACATATTTGTAGAGCATCAAGCTGTCTGCTATCTTCACCAGCGTGTTGAAACGCATGTCGATCTCAGCCTGTCCTGCGGCACCAACTTCATGATGATGTGTCTCGACTGGTACGCCTATTTCTTCCAAAAGCAGTACCATCTCACTACGAATGTCCTGGAGTGTGTCATTAGGAGCAACAGGGAAGTATCCTTCTTTTACCCGCATGCGATGACCCAGGTTAGGAGTACCATCGCGTGAACTATTCCAGTGTGCTTCATCCGAGTCTATCTCGACGTATTGGATGTTATCAGTAGAATTGTAGCGCACATTGTCGAAGATGTAGAATTCAGCTTCGGGGCCAAAGTAGCTCGTATCAGCGATGCCGCTAGAGCGCAGATACTCCTCTGCTTTGCTTGCAATATAACGTGGATCGCGGCTATACGGTCTCTTAATTCCCAAGGGGCCGGGATGCGCAATGTTGCAGATTAGACTCAGTGTTGGAATGGCGGTAAAAGGATCCATAATAGCGGTATCAGGATCGGGGACGATCAGCATGTCGCTTTCGTTAATGGTCTGAAATCCACGTATGCTGGAGCCGTCGAAAGGTACTCCCTCGACAAATATGTCTTCTTTAAGCTCGCGGACAGGTACGCTAAAATGCTGCCAGGAACCTGGTAAATCGACAAACTTAAAGTCCACCAACCTTACGCCGCGCTCTTTGGCAAATTGTACTACTTCTTCAGGTGTCATGCTCTCTGTTGCTCCTTCTTTATGATCGCTCTCCACCATCCTCGCTGGAAAATTCAGCATGCCTTGCTGAACTAACGCCTATCTATTTTGCACAATATACATAACAATACGCCAGCACACTGTGCTCCTCTTTTACATGGTATTATGATACTTCAGTTTCTCTTATGAAGCTATGGCTAGATTATCTGAAAGTAGTACTCTGTATTTTGTGCAACTTGTACAAAATACAGACGGGACTTGCACTCTTTTCAGGAAGGAAGTAATATAAAGCGAAACATTGTCAGGAGAAAATTATGGATGCACAAAGCCACGCCACAATAAAGTTAACTCCGGAGCCAACTCCGCCTCAACAACCCCGTGCCAGAAGAATATTACGCTTTCTCATGGCTCTGCTTGCCCTCCTACTTGGCCTCGTTCTAGGTGTAACGGGTGTGATGATCTATCTACTCGCAATTTCAGGTGGCAATTCCGTGCTTGCTACACCTCTACCGCCTCAAACGAACGACATCAGCGCACAGGTTGGTCCGCTTTACATCACGCGTCTTGTAGAAAAAAACCTGAAAGCTGCCGGTATGAACGGCGTCTCTAATGTAAATGTCACCCTTGCGACCGGCGACCAACTCACTATTGAAGGTGACGACCGGCTCTTTCTCGGTGTCACCCGTCACTTTACTATCGCTGTCCAACCTGTCGTCCAAGATTGTCAGCTCAAAATGCATATCCTTCATGCTGATCTGGGAGGCATTCCTATTACCGGCTTTGTCAGTAATTTTGAAGATCAGTTCAACCAGCAACTCCAGAGTGATTCATCCAGCCTACCCAAAGGCTTTGTCTACTGTAAAACCAGTGTGCGTACCGATCCACAAGGGGTTTACATCACCATCTCGGCTACACCAGTGTAAATACGCTAAGGAGTATTGCCATGCCTATTCTTCCTAAAGCGATTACCTTCGACTGTTATGGGACACTCATCGACTGGGAAACAGCTATTCAGCAATTTTTCTCGCAGATATTGGTAGCCCATAACTTCACAAACATAAATGCCCATGCCTTGCAAGCCTATTGGGAGGAAATACAATTTCAATACATTCAGCAACCATACGTCCCTTATCGTCAGGTACTCCGCGATACAATGAAGTTGGCCTTTGACCACTTTCACCTTCCCTACAGTGAAGCTGATAGCGAAACCTTCGCTAGCTCCATGGGCCACTGGCAACCCTTCCCTGACACGAGAGATGCCATACTGGAGCTACAAAAATTCCTCAAAGTTGTTCTCATTACCAATACTGATGACGAAATCATCAGACAGACGGAACAGACGATAGGCGTGAAGTTCGATGATATTATTACTGCTGAACAAGCCAGAGCATACAAGCCGAGCTTTGCAGGTTTCAATCTAGCTCGCCAGAGGCTCCAATTGCCCATTTCAGACATCTGGCATGCGGGCTTCGGTTTCAAGTACGACATTGTTCCCGCAACCGAACTTGGCTATACGACAGTCTGGATCAATCGCCAGGGCCATGCCCGTCCGGTCGATGTGAAGGAGACATTCCTGGTGGGAGATATGCAAACACTGGTCTATCTCATCAAGGGCATCGCTTACGACAAAACTGGGACTTGACAAATCACAATCTATTGGGTATTCTGTAAGAAGAACATCGTACTCCATCAGGCCAGAAAGGCAGGTGTAGTCATGCAACACTCCAAAAGAATCCTCCGCAGTATTATCGTAAGTACACCGAAGAGTGCTGACCGTGCAACCCTATGAAGTATTCGAACATACCGCCGACATTGGCTTGCACGCCTACGGTAGCACCCTCTCAGAACTCTTTATCCATGCCGCACAAGGTATGGAAAGTCTGATGGTTGCGCCGGAGCAGATACAGAGCCGGGTCAGTCGCGAGATAGCAGTCGAAGGCCACGATGAGGTATCATTACTTATCGCGTGGCTGAACGAATTGATTGTCCTGTTCGATACTGAATACCTGCTCTTCTCCCAGTTCGAGATCAATGTCATCACTCCAACCCATGTGAAGGGTCGTGCTTACGGTGAACCTTACGACCAACGACGTCACGATCTCAGTAGTGCTATTAAAGCCGTTACCTGGCACGAAGCCTCTGTCTTACACACAGCAGAGGGATACAAAGCTCGCATCATTTTTGATATCTAAAATAAGCTATTAAGAACTTATCAGGATATGAGATGCGCTCTGTCTCGGACATGATTTATCGCACCCGAGAGGCGGGATGGGGCTTCCACGATATGCACTACACAGCATGAGATAAAATACTGTTTCGACCATGACTCCTTTTGCTTCATAGTAGCGTATGCAGAACAAAGTCCTTATTCTATTGAGGAGAAAACCCCATGGGCAACTCGAAGGAAAAGATTCCTTTACAACGTGTAGATGCCAACCGTTGGCGCATCCCGCAACAGTATAACGCAGCTATGCACGTTCCCGGCATGGTCTACGCCGATGACGAACTGATCGCACAAATTCAAGAGGACAATGCACTGCAGCAAGTGGCGAATGTGGCTACTCTCCCTGGCATTGTCGGCTACTCGCTTGCCATGCCCGACATTCACTGGGGCTACGGCTTCCCTGTTGGAGGAGTCGCTGCCACTGATGCCGAAAACGGCGTTGTCTCTCCTGGCGGCATCGGCTTCGACATCAACTGCGGTGTGCGTATGCTGGCAACTGATCTCTTATACGACCAACTGCGTAGCAAAGTCGATAAGCTCGCTGACGAACTCTTCAGTAATCTGCCCTCCGGCGTGGGTGGTGCAGGCATGCATGACCTGACTGCCGATGAACTGCGTGCTGTGATGGTACGTGGCTCAGCATGGGCCATCGAAGAGGGCTATGGCTTCCCTGAAGATATAGAAGTTACCGAAGAGCAAGGCTGCCTGGCAGGGGCCAATCCCGCCACCGTCTCGGAGACGGCCATTCGCCGGGGTATGAAGCAACTTGGCAGTCTCGGCTCAGGCAACCACTTCTGTGAGATCCAAAAAGTTGATCACATCTATGATGCCGAGGCGGCTACCGCTCTTGGGATAGGTCAGATCGGCCAGATCGTGGCTACCATCCATTGCGGAAGCAGAGGATTCGGTCACCAGATTGCTGAGGATTACATCAAATTGGCCGAAGCTAAACAAAAAGATTTTGGCTTCAATCTGGTAGATCGTCAACTCTCCTGCCTACCTTTGCAGTCCGATGAAGGCAAGTCATATCTCTCGGCGATGGCCTGTGGTGCCAACTTTGCCTGGGCCAATCGTCAACTGCTTATGCATGGAGTACGCCAAGCTTTTGCCAGCGTCTTTGGACGTAAAGCTCGCCCTAAAGACCTACCGCTTGTCTACGATGTCTGCCACAACATCGCCAAAATCGAAGAGTACGCCATCGACGGAAAGATGCAACGCGTCTGCGTCCACCGCAAAGGCGCAACTCGTGCTTTCCCAGCGCACTATCCCGGTGTTCCTGAGAAATATCAAGCCATAGGTCAGCCTGTACTCATCCCTGGGGATATGGGTCGCTACTCCTTTGTCCTCGTGGGAGCTTCTGGCTCCCTTGAGCAAAGCTTTGGCTCCTGCTGTCATGGTGCCGGTCGTCGCCAGAGCCGTACCGCCGCCAAAAAGTCCCTGAGCAACAAAGACCTGCTCAACCAACTCGACGCTCGTGGCGTCACTGTCCGCGTCCACAGCAAAAACCTGCTGGCAGAGGAAGCTCCCCAGGCTTACAAAGATGCCCAGCAGGTAGTGAATGTGGTTCATAATGCTGGGCTTGCAAAGCTGGTGGTGAGGCTGAAGCCGGTGATTGTGGTGAAGGGGTAATGTAGAATAAGGATTTCTGGAAGTGCGTCATCTCAGGGATAAGTCGTAAAGACAGTAACTATGAGTCTGAGGTAAAACTTCCAGATTTCCTTCACTACATAAACTGGTGTATAATTTCTTAATAGATACACTATCTAAATTAGTGTTGTACCTCCTTACGGAATGAGCATTTTGCACAGTAAGACGGCGCAAGCTACAAACATATACTTCGACACAGACCGTATACATGTACATCTTTCTGATGGACGTGAAATCAGTGCGCCGCTGAACTGGTTCCCACGCCTCCGCAATGCTACTGACGAACAACGTCAGCAATGGGAATTGATTGGTCGCGGTGTTGGCATCCATTGGGAAGCCATTGACGAAGATATCTCTGTCGCTGGTCTGTTGGGATTACCAAACGATTAGCTTAAAAAATATGTAGAATGCAAGGGCCAGCAAAGCCGTAGTATAGTAGGGACACTCCTTGCGGCTGTCCTGGCCTGTGCTATTGATTTACCGCTTGACCACCGCCCATATAATCCCCGGCACCTTCCACACCGAAGGCTCAGCCTCAAAATCCACCAACTTCGGGAACACATTACGTGCCACTTTCCCTTGAGTCACAAACCAGGGCGGCGTCAGCAGACTGCGGAACGGACCTCGCACTACTGACTTTTGTGGACGAGAGAACATCAATGTATCATGCACTACTCCTGTTCCCGACTGGATATTCTCAAGCGTATGTCCGGGGAAGGCACCCCAGGTTGGCACGGTCAGTGCAAAACCTGCTCCAGCCCAATAGTTCACCCCCACCGTTCCATAGCGCAAGTTCGCTACTGCTCGCTCTACCGCCGCAGCCACCTGTGGATCCTTCAGCGACTGGGGATGTACAATAATCGTCACACTCAGTGTTCCCCAAACGTGTTCATTCGCAAACGTCACAGCACGATCGATATACTCTATGACACCTGATGTATCGAGTGCCGTTTCTGCAAACAAGCCACAGAACGCCTCTGTGGTAAAACATATATCATCCACACGCTCTGGATTCACATTTGCAATCAGCGTCCACGGGAGTTGCTCACCGGTCGCCGTGCCAATGCGTTCTGCCTCTGGATGGGCCGCTACAAATGCTTGTTGCCGATCTTTTGCCCCTGGATAATAGGCATTGCGTGGGGCTACTCTTTGCAGCATGGCACGTATCTCTTGCAAAAGCCGCTCGCGCTGTTCCCAACCCGCTTGCTGAATAATCACTCGCGTGGCATTGCAGTTGAACCCTGCGTTATTGGTCAGCATCGACACAATATGCTCGGCCTGATAGGTCAGATCGTTGGCACCCCATGGCCCAGGCACCACAATCACCGGACTGACATTGCCCAGTTCACCCGTCACCCTTTTGGTCAGCACCGGCTTACCCTCCGCCTTGCGCGCTGCTCCTTCAGCACCGTTCCCAAAGACAATTGCATCAAAGGTTTTATCTGAACCGGTGATATGAATTTCGTCGACGCACGGATGATTGCACAGGTACGCTCCCTCTGCTGCTCCTCCGTTCACAATACGTAAGAAGCCTGGCTCTATCAAGACACGAAAGCTCTCCTCCATCAAGGGAGCCAGGTAGGCATTCACCGGATTTGCCTTGAGGATCACCACCTGATCCTCTACAAACAACTTATACAGGATATCCATGGGACCAATACTCGATACGTTGCCCGCTCCCAACACCAGAGCAACCTTGCCCTGGTGCTTCTGTTCTTGATAGACGAATGCCTGTGTTTTTGGCAACTCCTCCACTGTCACCCCCGGTTCCATCCAGATTTCTGCCGTAGCCCCATTGGAGAAAAGGCGATCATACACCGTCTGTGGATATACCTGTGCCACCACCTGCCCATCTGGCCGTGCTATCACAGGCCCCGGAATCTTAGGATGCCCGATATTTTTGATATCGATCAGCGACTGGCGTAACTGACTCAGATTTTTCAGTATCGGCCATGGTCCCAGTGCCCATTCTTCAGCCGCAGCAGGTACACCTTCGCGAATACCTTTTGCTTGTAGAGACACTGCTACCCAACGTGGCGCAATAGCCGCAAAATCTTTTATCAGATCATCTAAAATAGCCACGCGATCATCAATGGTCAGCATGACCCATGCATCCTTGTGTGACTGTAAGGTCTCTATGGCAGCATCCATTGCCTCTTGTGTAGACGAGATACTTCCTGTAACCGTTGGAAATTGGGGGGATCCTTGCTGTATATCGACTGTCATAATTTATACCTCCATTTGAACCACAGCTTCTTTTGCAAACTATACAGATTGTACTAAACGCCTGACTTGATTACAAACTTCTTGACGGCCATCTCTTCGTGATGTAGGATACCCAGTGATGAGTTTCTATGTTGGTCATTCATAAAACTACACTAGAAATTACCATATGCACCAATCATCTCTACCAGTCCAAACCAATATACATACGCAGTTGCGCGTCACATCGGACACCCGTTTGCAAGGCCGCTTGCTCATTTTGGCACGGGCACTATGGGTAGCGTTGATTGTGCCTGCCCTCGGTATTTTTGCTATCGCTCTATGGCTGAATTACAAACAATTTATGGGGCCGACAGAAGCCATACAGAGAAAAGTTGCGCATTTAGATACCTCGGTTAATGGTTACGTCGCTTTCACCTCACATTTTATTCTCTATGTCACAGGCTTTAGCCTTGCAGCTAAAATACCTACTAATGGAACTTTTGCTTGTGTTATATTACCCATGAGGCAACATCATTTGGCTGGATATACAATTGTTCGATGAGAAGGCTGAAACCATGCACCGTATTACCCCTGACTACTGGTCCATATGGAAACAGTTTGTACTACATGGCGTGATGCTGGAAGATGCACTCCCCCCGGCAATTATGCAATCGTGGAGACACTGCAGCGCGATTGGCCTTGATCCCTACAGTGAAAGTGTCCCAGCAAATGATACTCATCTCACCTCTCTCACCGTCTCCCACAAACTCCTGTCTCTGGTTCGTCCGGCAATGGAGGACTTACACCAGTTCATTGAAGGGTCAGCGTGTGTGGTGGTCTTTGCCGATGCGGAGGTGCGGATAGTGGATAGGTTTGGTGACCCAGAGATGCAGGAAGAACTCAAACATCTTGGGCTAACCATTGGAGCATCCTGGCGCGAAGACGAACAGGGGTCGAATGCCCTTGCCCTGGCTCTACGAGAATCGTTTCCTCTACAGCTTGAAGGGGCAATGCACTATCGTGCTGCGTTACACGCACTCTATACCTCAGCCGCTCCAGTGTATGACCTGATGGGACATGCTGTTGGTGCCTTGGCGGTCATTGGTTCGCATGAGAACTGCCATCCTCACACCTTGGGTATGATCACGGCAGCAGCCCAGGCAATTAGCAACCAGCTACAGATGCAAGTTTGGTTGAGTAATGCGAACGATCTGCTATCAGAGCTAAAAACCATTCTGCAAGCTTTGCCAGAGGGGATCCTCTTATTGCGGCGCGATGGAGTGATCTCACAGATGAATGCTCCGGCTGGCACCATGCTCGGTCTCACGCCTGCTAAGGTGACTGGCAGGCGACTGCGTGATGTCTTGCCAATTCCCAGCATACTATTCCAGGCGCTAGCCCGTCAACAGCAACTCTCTGACGAGGAAATTATCTTCGACACAGTGCATGGACGTGTCACCTGTCTCTGTTCACTCAAACCTATCTCGAGTTATCGGCCACAGACAGGTTTGGAGGATATTGTCGGCTCCACTGGCATCGTCATTGCAGAGCCAGTCGCCTCTGATGGCTTTGTAATCATCCTACGCAGTATTGAGCGAGTGCAGAAACTTGTCAATAGAATGACCGGTGCTCGTGCTCGACTCACCTTTGCCAATGTCGTGGGCAACAGCCCAGCGTTGCAAGAAGCATTACGCTTGGCCCATCTGGCAGTAAAGAGCAACTCCACAGTGCTTCTTCAAGGAGAAACGGGTACAGGGAAAGAAATTTTTGCGCAGAGCATTCATAATGGTAGTGCACGGGCAGACGGGCCGTTTGTCGCGATCAACTGTGCAGCTATTCCACGAGAATTGATCAATACAGAACTCTTTGGCTATGAAGGCGGCTCATTCACTGGTGCTGATCGCCAGGGACGTTCGGGTAAATTTGAACAAGCACATGGTGGAACACTCTTTCTTGATGAAATTGGTGACATGCCGCTTGACCTGCAAACAACACTGCTTCGTGCTATCGAAACACGCACGATTGCACGCATCGGCAGTCATCGAGTAATTCCTGTTGATGTGCGTATCATCGCCGCTACACATAAAGATCTGCGAGAAGAGGCGCGACGTGGAACCTTTCGCTCCGACCTCTTCTACCGCCTAAACGTATTGACCATACACATTCCAGCACTACGGGAACGTGTTGATGATGTGCCCTTGCTCGTACAGCATTTTTTGCAGCGTCAAAGTCGTATCCTCGGCCATTCGTTCACGATCACGCTGGAAGCTATGACAGCCATTCAGCGATACGACTGGCCCGGGAATGTCCGCGAACTTGAGAATATGCTTGAGCGCGTGACCTATCTCATACCGAAAAACACCATCACTCTTGACGATCTACCCATTGAGTTCCAGCAAACGCTTGAGCATGGTGAGACCTCAAAACACCGCAACACAGATCACTTGCAGTCAATTGAAGATTACCAGCAGAACACATCTGCCACAGAGAAGTCCAGAGCATTGAAGGAACAAAACATCGAGACTGAGGTGCAGGCTATTCGACAGGCCCTGCATGCAAGTAACGGCCAGTTGGCTCGTGCCGCCACCCTGCTTGGCATCAGCAGAACGACCTTGTGGCGTAAGATGATGAAATATGGATTGAATGAAGGCAAGGATGCTCTGGATATCTGAATACTGGTTGCCAATGACATTGGAGACCCTCGTCATCAATCCGATAAAGAATGTTTCAATATTGAAACATTCCTGTTGTAGAGTTGCAGGAATGAAACGCTCTGTTTCAATATTGAAACATTTCTTTTCTCCATCTTTTCCAACTTACTCGCCCATCTTAAGCTCTTTTCCTCCAATTTTCTCAGATCGCGAAGTCGCCTTGTACGTCTTCTCAGGCGGCTTTAACAGTATTTGGCCACTCATTGTTCCTCTCCACTTCCCAGGTTTGGCATGAATATTGCTATGTAATGAAGCAGACATGTTTTGATTGGCAAAATCACCAGCCAGTTCATGAGAGGAGGTGGAAAAGCCTTTATACATCCCATGAGGGATGCCAAGTATGCATGGTCTCGTTATAAACGTCTGAACGTATCGCTTCAACATCAGGTCAATTTGTTTCTTGCATCGAACGTTGCCTACTGAAAGGAGGATGTCTGCCAGATTAGGCAGACAACTAAGGTATGGACAGGACACCAACACTTACTCAGAAATTTGTTGCCGAGCTGCTAGGAACTTCTTTCCTCACATGGATTGGCGCAGGTTCCATTACCGCAGCAGTTTTTCTTCTCAATGGTGCCAAGCCAGCATTGGCATTTTCCATGGCTGATCTTGGCATGATCGCCCTGGCATTCGCCTTTGCCATCGCAGCTATGGTCTACACCATCGGTCACATCTCCGGTTGTCACATTAATCCTGCAGTTACTTTCTCACTGGCTGTTACCAAGCGCATCAGCTGGAACGAAGCAGTGGTCTACTGGATTGCGCAATTCCTTGGAGGAATCCTGGGAGCGATATTCATCGCCCTTGCCTTTGGCTGGACGGCCGCGGCCCAAGGCCCTGGCCTTGGTGCTACGAACTTTGGTGGTGCGATAGGACTCTACGGAACTGCTGGTGGTTGGGTTGTAGCCATTGCCATGGAGACGATTGGCACCTTTTTCCTCCTCTTCGTCATTATGGGAACAGCCGTGGATGGTCGCGCACCCGCAGGTTGGGCAGGCCTTATCATCGGCCTCATGGTTGCCGGTGAGATTTTTGCCTTTGGCCCAATTACCAATGTGGCCCTCAATCCCGCACGTGCCTTTGGGCCTGCGCTTGTGCAAGTCTTCCTCGGTGGCACATACGATCTCTCCCACTTGATTGTCTATTTTGTAGGACCCCTTCTGGGCGGTGTTCTCGGTACCTTGACCTATGATTTCATCGCACGCGGCCGTGCGATAGCCGGTAAGCCGGAACTCGGTGGTGTCTCTGAGACAGCCGTCGAAAATCCTCGCTAGTACTCTGCCTATGGAAAGTCGAAGCTACCCTATAATTCTAAAGAAGGAGGCAAACATGAAGAAACTCATCAACCAGCCAGAGGACGTAGTCAAAGAGGCACTCGCGGGCATGCAGGCCTTGCACCCGGAACTGATCCGTGTGGATTATGAAAACCAAGTGATCGTGCGTAGGGATGCTCCGATACGTGGCAAAGTGGGCGTAATTTCGGGCGGTGGCAGTGGTCATGAGCCTATGCATGGCGGCTTCGTTGGACGTGGCATGCTCGATGCGGCTTGCCCAGGTGCCATTTTCACCTCACCTGTGCCCGATCAGATGCTTGCTGCAACCCGTGCTGTCAATGGTGGTGCTGGCGTACTACACATCGTCAAGAACTACACCGGTGACGTGCTGAACTTCGAGATGGCAGCTGAGTTGGCTCAGGCTGAAGGTATTGAGGTGGCAAGTGTGGTGACAAATGACGATGTAGCCGTGCAGGATAGCCTCTATACTGCCGGACGGCGCGGCGTTGGTGTCACCGTACTGCTGGAGAAGATCGTCGGCGGACTGGCCGAGGCGGGTGCATCCCTAGAGCAAGTGGTTGCCTTGGCGAAGAAAGTCAATGAGCAGGGGCGCAGTATGGGTATGGCTCTCACTTCCTGCACTGTCCCAATGGCTGGCAAGCCCACGTTCGAACTCGGTGATGATGAGATGGAGATTGGTATTGGCATTCATGGTGAGCCGGGGCGCCGTCGCGTCAAGCTTGCTCCTGCTGCCGCGGTCACAGAAATGCTGGCCACACCTATCATCGAAGACCTCGGCCTGAAAGCTGGTGAGCGTGTGCTGGCCTTTGTCAATGGTATGGGTGGAACCCCTCTCGTCGAACTCTATGTCGTTGCCAACGAACTCGCCAATATGCTACGCGCTCAGGATATTAGCATTGCGCGTTCACTCATAGGCAGCTATATCACTTCCCTTGAAATGGCTGGCTGTTCGATTACCCTACTACGGCTCGATGATGAATTGATCCGCTATTGGGATGCGCCCGTGTATACTCCTGCTCTACGTTGGGGAGTGTGATCGTCTCAGGTAGGCGTGGACCTTGTATTTGTCTATAGGGCGAGTAGTGCCTTTCACCCCTGTTACCCCACAAGGAAGACACACCAGTGTCGTTGCAGGGGTGAATATCAAACTCGTCCATGTTTACCTCAAACATTCGGTAGTATAATATGATCGGGCCAGGAGAGGACATTGGCCCTTGCCAGCTTCTCTGTAGCATACATAATATACGATAGATGAATGCTTTATGGACGCATACAAGGTCCGCCCCTACACATTGCGGAGGAGACTATGCCTATTACCACTGAAGACACTTTACGTTGGTTACAGCAGGTAGCGATCGTTCTACACGAAAACCGTGACTTTCTCACGCAACTTGACTCTCCTATTGGTGACGCCGATCATGGGGTCAATATGGATCGAGGCTTTCAGGCTGTGATCGAGAAATTGCCGACTGTCGCAGGCACGGACATTGGCTCAATCCTCAAAACGGTCGGCACGACATTGGTTTCGACGGTTGGCGGTGCGAGTGGTCCGTTATATGGAACAGCGTTTCTGCGTGCTGGTATAGCAAGCTCTGGCAAACGCGAACTGTATGAAGCTGATGTCGTCGGCATACTGGAAGCTGCATTAGAGGGGATTAAAGCGCGTGGCAAGGCCCAGCCAGGGGAGAAGACAATGGTTGATGCACTCACCCCTGCTCTGGTGGCAGCCAAGGAAGCAGAGGCACAGAATCTGGGTTTATCGCAACTCCTGCGCCGGGCCAGTGATGCCGCTGAGGCGGGCATGAGAGCGACTATTCCTCTACTTGCCACAAAGGGACGGGCCAGTTATTTAGGTGAACGTAGCATCGGACATCAAGACCCAGGCGCAACTTCTAGTTGGTTAATACTCAAAGCCTTCGCAGACACCTGTGCGTAGGTACATCCATGGGTCGTCAATACTGTTCGTGCTAAAAAACGTGGACGCAAGAGTTCCTGCTCCTGCGTTAAAGGAGAGTATGCCATGACGGTTAGCTTAGTAATCGTATCCCATAGCGCTCAACTGGCGAAAGGTGTAGCTGAATTGGCAGGGCAGATGGCCCAGGGGAAAGTAGCCATTGCGGTGGCGGGGGGAACCTCGGAAGGCACTCTTGGCACCTCAGTTGAGAAGATCATAGATGCACTCAACCAGGTGGATGGGCCTGATGGCACATTGGTGCTGCTCGACCTGGGAAGTGCAGTCATGGCGACCGAAATGGCTATTGAAGCCTTTGCGGAAGGTCAGCACCATCATGTCCTCATTAGTTCCGCACCACTTGTCGAAGGTGCCGTGATTGCCGCCGTAGAGTCCTCCATCGGTAACAGTCTCCAAGAGGTAGCTGAGGCGGCGGCCAGTGCCCACACATTACCAAAGGTACACAGATACAATAGATAGGAAAAGGACTACCAAGATGCCCATAGTGGAAACCAGCCTGGTCATTACGAACAAAGTCGGCTTGCATGCTCGTCCAGCCCGGCTGCTTGTACAGACTGCTGCACAGTTTCAGTCCCAGATTCAATTACAGCATGGAGAGAAGGCAGCAAATGCGAAGAGTATCCTAGGCGTACTCAAGCTTGGCGCGAGAATTGGCGAGACCCTTATAGTACGTGCTGAAGGAGAAGATGCTGAACAAGCGGTGAAAATGTTGGCAGACCTTGCCAACCGCAAGTTTGATGAGGAGGAGTGAGGCCGCATATGTCGAGCGAGGGTTCATCTCCAATCAGCCCAATGCGTGGAATAGCAATCTCTCCAGGGATAGCTATCGGTCCAGTACGCCTGTATAAGGCTGCCAGCTCTTCTGTAGCAATGATGAAGATCAGTCCCAACCAGGTCAAGGCTGAACAGCAGCATTTGCAACAGGCTCTTGATGCCGCCATTGGTGAGTTACGCGCACTAAGTGAACATGTAGCACAAACAGTGGGGCGTAACGAAGCAGATATATTTGAGGCCCAGCAGTTGATACTGCAAGACCCTGAACTGCTGCATGAAACGACTGAACGTATTACTCAACAGCATTTCTCGGCTGCCGCAGCACTCCATCAAGCCGCAGAATACCTGGCTCAGCAGCTTGAAGCGTTAGAAAACGAGACAATAGCGGCTCGTGCCTCAGATATTCGAGATGTGGGGGCTAGGGTAATCCACCACCTGCAAACTGAGGGCATGCCTACTAAACGCATTACTGGAGATAACACTCCTGTCCTACTAGTCGCCTATGATCTCACACCATCGGATACCGCCACCTTTGACCCCAAAACCATTCTTGGCATCTGTACCGTTGTTGGGGGTCCGACGACGCATGCGGCCATTATAGCCCGTGCCCTCGAGATTCCCGCCATTGCTGGCTTTGATCCTCATCTCCTGGACCTATTGCATGATGGTCAGCAGATTGCTATTGATGGTGCCAGGGGATTACTCTACCTTCAACCTGATGCTGGACAGCAGCAAGAGTTACAAACCTTGATGTACCAGCAGCAACGGGAACGTACACTTCGGCGCACGCAAAATGATATGCGATGGCGCAACCAACCGGGTTCCATGGCTGACGGCTATGCTGTCCAGGTCTTTGCCAACGTGGGCGATGGAGAAAGCGCACGTACCGCCGCCGAACTCGGTGCCGAGGGCATTGGCCTGTTGCGCACCGAGTTTCTTTTTGCAGGACGCCACGTTTTTCCTGATGAGCAAGAACAATTCGATAGCTATGTAACCTTATTTCAAGCATTCGCTCAGCGTGCATCGCTGGGCAATACCATCGTAGCACGCACCCTCGATGCAGGGGCCGATAAGCCTTTTCCTGCCCTGGAGCCCTTGATTGGCACAATGCAGGAGTCTAACCCTGCCCTAGGACTGCGTGGAGCACGCATCCATCTTATGCATGAGGCACTCCTGCGCCAGCAACTGCACGCACTTCTGCGAGCAGGAGCAGCAACAGATGTACAACTTCATATCATGTTTCCCATGATTGCTACCTTAGAGGAGGTGCGTCGTCTGCGTGCGACCTACACTTCTGTGAGGCACGAACTTGAGAGTGAGGGTGTGACGCTCTCTCCGCACACCCAGCTTGGCATTATGATTGAAACGCCTGCCGCCGCGTTGATGGCCGATGTATTGGCGCATGAAGTCGATTTCTTCAGCATTGGAGCGAATGATCTCTTCCAATATACTATGGCTGCTGACCGCACCAATAGCCGTGTCACAGGTATGTTTGGCTTACTGGAGCCTGCGGTGTGGCGTTTAATTGATCACGTGGTTCGCACTGGTGTAGCATCTGGTAAGACGGTTGCCCTCTGTGGAGAACTGGCGGCTGATCCGCGTATAGGGCCACTCCTGGCCGGTTTGGGTGTACAAGAACTGAGTATGAATCCATCTGCTATTGTGAACGTCAAGGCAGCACTCCATAAACAGACCAGAACATACTGGCAACAGCGAGCGCAAGAACTGCTGAGAGCAGAAACGGCGTCAGATATGCAAGCTGTGTTAGAAGCCCCTGAGTAAGAGCGACCTCCATGGTCGGCCTCGGGAAGGCTAGTACTACAGTGGTAACTAAGTGGCACAAGCGAGGCGACGTTTGTAGTGACAGCGACGAGCAATGGCTTGGTGGGTGCGCCGAAAAAAGGACCAGGCGAGGCGAAAGCGAGCGGAGAGAGGCGAGGATCCCACCAAG
>WNGD01000326.1_pt1 | contig 49286 bp, 44 predicted proteins | sample 5400671 | NCBI WGS metagenome assembly WNGD01 (sample SAMN13153369, study PRJNA577476) | soil metagenome | isolation source: 40 cm soil or saprolite under grassland replicate 2 | place: USA:California | collected 2016-06-15 | reverse complement strand
CAGATCGACGTCTCCCACTCGGGGAAGACGCCGCGCTGCTCCGCCAGCTGCTCCGACGCGACCTTCGCTTCCTCATCCACGAACTCCATCACCCGGCGACCCAGCGCCACCCCCTCGTCCGAGTCGTACGGGATGCCGAGGTGCACCAGCAGATCGGCCCAGCCCATCACCCCGAGGCCGATGCGGCGAATGCGCTTCGCCAGATCGTCGATCTCGGCGAGCGGGTACTTGTTCGCGTCGATGACGTTGTCGAGGAAGTGCGTGCACACGTGCACCGCCGTCCGCAGCCGCTCCCAGTCGACGTCTCCCTGCTTCACGAACAGGCCCAGGTTGATCGAGCCGAGGTTGCAGACGTCATAGGGCAGCAGGGGCTGCTCGCCGCACGGGTTCGTCGCCTCGTAGCTGCCGAGGTGCGGCACCGGGTTGTAGTGATTGGCCCGGTCGATGAAGTACACCCCGGGCTCGCCCGTCTTCCAGGCGCCGTGGACGATCTTCCGGAACACCTCGCGAGCGTCGAGCTGGCCGACCACCTTGCCGGTGCGCGGGTGGATCAGGTCGAAGCGCGTCCCCTCCTCCACCGCCTTCATGAAAGCGTCCGTCACCGCCACGGAGATGTTGAAGTTCGTCACCTGGGTCAGGTCGTCCTTGCAGGTGATGAACTCCAGGATATCGGGGTGATCCACCCGGAGGATGCCCATGTTGGCGCCGCGCCGCGTGCCACCCTGCTTCACGACGTCGGTCGACGCGTCGTACAGCTTCATGAACGACACCGGCCCCGAGGCCACGCCCATGGTGGAGCGCACGACGTCGTTCTTCGGCCGCAGCCTTGAGAACGAGAAGCCCGTTCCGCCCCCCGACTGGTGCACCAGCGCCATCGCCCGCAGGGTGTCGTAGATCCCGCTCTGGCCGTTCGACAAGCTGTCGTCCACGGGCAGCACGAAGCAGGCGGACAGCTGCCCCAGCGGCCGGCCGGCGTTCATGAGCGTGGGCGAATTGGGCATCCACACCCGGGTCGCCATGAGCTCGAAGAACGTCTCCGCGAGCCCCTCCACCGCCTTGTCCGAAGCGCCGTAGCGCCGGTCCGGCTCGGCGACCGTCCGGGCGACCCGCCAGAACAGGTCCTCGGGCCGCTCGACAGGTCTGCCCTGGTCGTCCTTCACCAGGTAGCGCCGCTCCAGCACGGTGACGGCGTTGGGGCTCAAGTCGAGCGTGCCTTGGCGGGCGGAAGCGGTCATGCGGGCTCGTCCCTTTCGGTGGAGCATCGGCCGAGAGCGTTGGCGATGTAGTGAAATTTAACCGGGCGCCGGCTCAAAAAGCGCGGAAGGCCAAGGTAGGCGCGCCTCACGACCCGAGCAAGCCACGCGCAGTGCGCCGGGCGTGCAAGGGGTTCCGGGAATTCACATCACAAAGTTGGCCGGGCGATCGAAAACGCCCCCGCGCGATGCCGCTCGGCCTCCGCGACGTAGTGCTCCCAGGTCTGCCGGATGCGCTGGCGGAGCGCGTCGTCCACGGCGCGCGTCACCCGAGCGGGCACGCCGACCACTAACGAGCCCGGCGGGACTCGGGTTCCCTCGGGCAGCACCGCACCCGCTGCCACGACACTGCCGGTGCCGATGTGGACATCGTTGAGGAGGATGCTCCCCATACCGATCAGGCAGTCGTCCTCCACCGTGCACCCGTGCAGGATCGCGCGGTGCCCCACTCCCACCCGCGCGCCGATACGGGTCGGTTTGCCCTCATCGACGTGCACCATCGTGCCGTCCTGGAGATTGGTGGCTTCGCCCACGACGATGCCGGCCGTGTCGCCGCGCAGCACGGCGCCGTACCATACGCTGGCGCGCGCGCCCAGGGTCACGTCCCCCAGCACGACCGCGCCGGGAGCGATGAACGCCGTCGGATGGATGCTGATCACTGCCGCACGGGCTGGAACGGCCACTGCACCCACGCGTCCACCGGCTCGCCGTTCTTCTGGGCCGGGTTCCAGCGCAGGTTCTTCGCCACGTCCATGGCCTGGTCGTTGAAGGTGTCCACGTTGGAGCGCACGAACATCCGCACTTCGATCGTCTCTCCCGCGCGGGACACGTGGAACAGCACGATCGCCTGGCGCGGGAAGATGGGGGCGTCCGCGGGGACCGGAATGAACGTGGACGAAAGGGGGATGGGACGGGAGTCGAAGCAGAGGTGATCCTGGTTGTAGGCCGGTCCGTACTGGTCGCACGGGCCGACGTTCGAGTCGCCCGAGGCCGGCTCCAGCTCGAGCTTCACGGTGGACGGCGCGCCCGGGCTGATGACCACCTGACGGTCGTACGGGGCGAATCCGCTGGCGCGCACGGCCAGCCGGTACACGCCCGGCGGCACGTCCCCCTGCGAGCCGCGGAACGGCGCCCCGTTGAGGGTGACCCGGGCGCCCTGCGGCAGCCCCTGGAGCGAGAGGTGGCCGGGGGTCCCCGGCGCGACCGGGCGGGTGCGCGTCGTGTCGGCGGCGAGCGGCGCCGTCGCGCCGGCCTCGACCGAGGAGGAGCCGGGGGTGGGCCCGGTGTCGGACAGCAGGCGCTGCGCGGCGGTGTCGCGCTGCAGCACCGCCAGCGCGGAGTCGTGCGGGGCGACGCGGGCGAAGAAGAGCAGGCCCTTCTTGTAGGCGTACAGACCGGGTGCGCCGAGGGCGAGCGCGACCACGAATACCCAGAGCGCGACGCCGGCCGCGACGGAGCGCTTGTGCCCCTCGCCGGGGGGCTTGCCCGACACGCGCGGCAGCGGGGTGGTGGGCGCGCCCGCCATGCGCACGCCCGCGAGCGACGGGATGGCTTTGGTGGGCGCGGTCGAGAGCCCCACCGCGGCGAAGCCCCCGCCCGCCTCGAGCGCCTGCACCAGATCCTCCGCGGTCTGAAACCGGTCGTCGGACGCCTTCGCCATCATCTTCTTGATGACCTCGAACAGCGTGCGCTGGTCGTAGCTCTCGAGCGGTGGGAGCGGCAGCTCCTCCATGATGTGCTTGTAGCCGATCGAGAAGGAATCTTCGCCGTCGAACGGCACGTGGCCGGTGAGGCACTGGTAGGCGACCACGCCGAGCGAATAGACGTCGCTGCGACCGTCGAGGGGCTGCGCGCGCGCCTGCTCGGGGCTCATGTAGTGCGGCGTGCCGATCGACATTCCGGTGCCCGTGAGCTTACCGCCGGTGGCGGCCTTGGCGATGCCGAAGTCGGTGACGACGGCCATGCCGTGCTCGTCGAACATGATGTTGTCGGGCTTGATGTCGCGGTGCACGATGCCGCTCTTGTGCGCGTAAGCGAGGGCGCGCGCGACCTGGACGAGGATCTGGCGGATCTCGGCCGGGGGCAGCGAGCCGCGCCCGCCGAGCACGCTCGAGAGCGGCTTGCCGCGCAGGAACTTCATGACGAAGTAGATGACGCGGCCGCTCTTGCCGACGCGGTAAATCGGGATGATGCCGGGATGCTCGAGCTTAGCCGACGTACGCGCCTCGCGCTGGAAGCGCTCGACGAACTCCTTATCGAAGGCGAGGGAGAACGGCAGGACCTTGATGGCGACGTCGCGCTCGAGCTGCTTCTCGCGGGCCTTGAAGACGATCGCCATGCCCCCGCGGCCGAGCTCCTCGAGGATGTCGTACTCGTCCTTCAATTGATCTCGTACGAGCTCCAGCTCCGTCACCTCGGGCTGCTGGTCCTTGGTGGCGCCGACCGGCGTCGCCGTCAGATCCAGCCCGCAGGAGCGGCAGAACTTGCTGCTGTCGTCGTTCTGGGTGCCGCAGCGGGAGCAGTACATCCATTCTCCGGGGGAACGGTGAAAGCTAGGGACCGGCCGGAGCGGGTGTCAACTGATTAGCGCGAAACGACGACGAAGCGGCTGCGGCGCGTGAGGGTCGCGCCCGTCGCGGGATCGCGGATCTGCACGGTGAGGACGTAGCTGCCCTTGGGCGTGTCGCGCAAATCGATGCCGCGGTGCACGCGCGTGACCGCGCCGTCCGCAGAGGCGTCGAATTCCAGCAGCACGGGTGCCTGCTTCCCGCCGAACAGCCGGCTGAGGAACGACCGCCCACCCGTCCGCTCGAGCCGTACCAGTGTGTGGTAGGGCGCGCCCGCGGCGAGACCGTACACTTCGTAGTACAACTCGGCCGACGCGCCCGCGGGAAACTCGGCGAGCGGATTGAGCGACACGGTGTCACGCGACTCGACCCACGCGAGTCCCGACCCCCGGCGTCCGAGCACCAGATCGCTCGCCGCGAATTGCCGGCCGTCGAGCGTATCGGCTGCGAGCGAGTCGCGCGTCACGAGATCGCCGGCGCTCCCGCCGAGCTGCTGCACCAGGAGGCGATAGCGGTACGGGCCGGGCGGCACGGGCAGCATCAGCTGACCGGTGAGGTAGCTGCCGTCCGGCAGCGGCGCGCGCGCCGTGAACCCCCGGGTGGTGTCGAGCCGCGCGACGAGGTTGTCGCCCGTGTCGGACACAAACAGCCGGAAGGCGATGGGATACACCACCCGCGTCGAGTCCGGGAGCGGCGTGAGCTGCTGCGCGGGAATCGCGAACACGATGTGCAGCTCCTGCCCCGTCCCGTCGCGGCCGCCGACCACGAACCCCGACGCGACGGTGCCGAGCGCCGCTGCGAACTCGCGGGCGTAGCTGTCGGTCGTGGTCCCCACGGCGATGCTGTGCCGCCCGAGGCCCCGCTCGGCCGCGAGTGCGCCCGACTCGTTGGCCGAGCTGAGCGTGTTGCCAAGCCGGGCGTAGACGGGGCTGATGGCCGCGCGGGACGCGAACAGCTCGCTCGTGAGCGGATCGAGCCCGCGCCGCCGCTGCAGGGCGAGCGCCCCGCCCTGCCCCGCGGTGAGCGCGTCGGCCAGGCTCTCCACCAGCTTGAAGTCCTGGACGTCACCCCGCGCGACGAAGTGGAAGATCAGGTCGCCCTCCGGCCGGCGGTACAACCACGTCTCGTTTGGCTCGAGCCGGTCGACCACGCGCGGATACGCCGCGCGCTGGTCGGGCGGGCCGTGCCGCAGGTAGATGATGCCGCGGTCGTCGAACTCCGACTGATCCGAGCGGTAGCGCTCGGTGATGTCGTAGTGGCGGTGCCGGCTCACGAGGCGGAAGTTGCGCCAGGCGTAGAACCAGCGCCGGTAGTGCTCCGCCAGCCGCTCGCCGGGGTTGCGAGCCTCGGCCACGTCGCGCCGCAGCCAGAAGTGCTCGAGCCACGCGGCCCGCGGGCCGGGCGACGTGAAGCCGTCGAACGGCGTCGCCTCCTCGGGGGCCGCCACCACGCTCAGGTCGGCGCGGTACAGCGCCACCGCTTCGGGCGAGCCTGCGACGCGCGCCCCCGCGAAGTAGGTGCGCCATCCCTCCGCAGGGCGGTTCGCCAAGTAGAACGTGCGGGCCAGCTCGAGCCGGCCGAGCCCCGAGTCGCCGCCGACGGCGACGTACGCCTGGAATCCCGCCACCGCCGAGTCCACGTCGCCGGCCTCGCGCTCGACGCGCCCGCGGGCGAGCTGCACATCGGGGTTCCGGCCGGCGGGCGACGCGGCCGCGAGCCGCACCGCCCGGAGCGCGACATCGAGCCGTGCCTGGATGCGCTGCGTGAGCGCCGTCTGCGCCAGGCCGACCGTCGGCTGCGCGAACCCCGGATCCGCTTGCACCGCGCGCGCGAAGGCGCCCGCCGCCTTGCTTAGGTAGTCCTTGCCGAACTGCTGGCGCAGGTTCTCGATGGCGATCACGGAGTGCTCGCCCTGCGCGAGCTCGGCGAGTCCCAGCCCATACCACGGATACGGCCAGGCGGGCGTGAGCTCGCCGGCCCACTCGAACTCCCCGGCCGCATCGTCATAATGACTCTTGGCGCCCGTGACCTCGCCGAGGCGGTAGGCGATGAACCCGAGCCGCAAATGAATCAGCGAGTCGTCCCGATTCCGCTTCGCGGTGTCGATGGTCGCAGCCTCGAGCCGTTTGAGGGACGCGGAGTCCGGCACGCTCGCGAGGGCGTCGCGCAGCCGCTCCAGCGTCGCACGCTCCGCGGGTGCTTGAGCCGCGAGGTGACGCGGCGCGACGGCGATGAGCGCGAGGGAGAGGGCGAGCGCGGAGCGCATGGCGGTATCCATTATACGCCCCGCCGCAACCCCGGTTCGGGCGCGTCGCCTCAGAAGTCGGACGCGAGCGCCAGGTAGACCCGGGGGCGCTTCGCGCCGCCCGACGGCGGCGGCGCGAGCGGCTGCGCCACGCCGAGCCGCAGCTGGAGCAGCAGGTCGTAGTTCACCGCGAAATCGCCCGCCAGCTCGAGTCCGGCGGAGCGCAGCCGCGTGAGCCGGGGCGACGCGCCGGCGTCCCACGCGTCGCCCACGTCCGTGAAGCCGTTGAGCCACAGCTTATCGGCACCGAAGGGGAGATGGCCGAGCGACCGGCCCACGAGCGCCAGCGGGAGGCGGTACTCGAGCGTCCCGGTGGCGGCCCGCTGGCCGCGCAGCTCGCCGTAGCGATAGCCGCGGACCGGGAAGAGGCGGGTGACGCCCAGCGACTGGCCGAACGAGAGGTCCGCGGTCCCCGACGACACGCCGCCCACCTTGAACAGCCCGCCGAGCGGTCCGCCGGTGCCCGCGGCAGCGAGCCGCACGGCGAGCACATGGTGTGCGAAGCCTCCGTTCCCGAAGCCCGGCACGCGCGCGTACAGGGATAGCTGCGAGCGCAGCTCGTTCGACCAGCCCGCGGTGCCTTGTGCTTCGCGGCGCCGGTAGGTCACGGACCAGGCGAACCCGTCCTCCGGCGACACCGAGAGCACGCCGGCGACGAAGCGCGACAGCGCGAGCGTCACCGAGCCGCCCACCCGGTCCTGCGGGGCGCATCCGGGACAGACGGCCGCGAGGGAGGTGTCCGGGATGGTCGTGTAGTGGGTACGCTCGAGTTCCGCCGCGAGCCGTACGCTCGCCCGGCTGCGCCAGCGCCGCGTCACGAACGACACGCCCACGCCGGCATCCTGGTCCAGCTCCGAGAGCGTGAGATTCGGCGCGCCGGGCGGCAGCGCCAAATCGAGCCAGGCGCTCGACGCCGAGAGGTCGAGCGTCGGATTGCCCAACGCGTCGCACACGAGCACCAAGTCGCCCGCGACGCGGAACGGCCGCGGGGCGACGACGAGATCGGCGGCGTACGTGAACCGGTTCAGCGCGTCCGTGCCGGCGGTCACGGCACCACCGAACCGTCCGGTCGGCCCGGCGTTCACGAAAAACGGAATCCAGAAATGCGGCCGGAGCGACGGCCACACGGCGTAGGCCGTCTCGCGCACCGGCACCGCCGGGGCCGAATCGAACGGCAGCGGCTCGGGGAACACGGGCGCCGTACCCGACCCGGCCCCCCCGCCCTCCGCCACCGCCGGCCCGTGGCGTAGCTCCCAGCCGCGGGCCGTGAGCGCGGCATAGAGCATTGTGCCGTCGGGGAGCGGGGCAGGCGCGCGCGCGCCGAGCGGCTCTGCCGTGAGGGCCTCCGCGCCGCCCGGCTCGCGCCACCGATAGACCTGAGGGAATCCCGCGGGGTCGGCGACGAACCACAGCTCGCCACGCGGCGTCCACACGGGGTCGGTGATCACGCCGCGTGACTCGACGAGCAGCGCCGCCGCACCCACCGACTCGGCCGGCCAGCGCAGCAGCGTCCAGTGCCCGCCCGCGTTGCGGCTGGCAGCCATCCACCGCCCGTCGGGCGACGGAGCCACCTCACCCCAGGTCGTGCCGGGGGGCGCCGCAGGGACGGGAACGGTCGGGCGGTTGGCGGCCGGCGTGAGTGCGATGGCCGCCAATCGCCCTCCCCCACCCGCCGCCGGTTCGACGAGCCGCGCACCGTGCGTCTCGCGGCGCCACGATTCCCCCGGAAGCCAGCGGTAGAGATCGCTGCGCACGCGCCACCGCGTCGTGAAGTCGAGCTCCGCGACCACCAGCGTGTCGCCGAGCCAATCGTAGCTCACGCCGGCGTTCACGGCGTGCGCGGCCACTCGGTGGAACGTCGCGGCGTCGAGCACGCGCAGCTCGCGGGCCCCCTTGCCGTCATCCCACACGTACGCCACCCGCCGGCCGTCGCGCGAGACTCGCGGCACCGGCTCGGTCCGAAGCAGACTGTCCACGACGCGCGCGCCCGGGACGTCGCTCCCCGGCCCCGGCGCCGGCTCGGTCCCGTTGGGCCAGTCGCGGGCGAGCGTGTGCCCGGGGGCGGCACGGCCGATCTGGCGCCCGACGCGATAGGGAACTAGTTGCCCCGCCGTGGACTCCACAAACCGCGGCACCGCCGAGTCCCCCACCGCCCCGGCGAGGTAGGCGAAGAAGCGACTGCCATAGGCGTAGGGCACGAGCCCGTCGGCCCAGCGCGTGAACAGTACGGCGTCCCACGGGGAGCGCGACGCCTCGCTCGCGTGGTCCGCGGCGAGCACCTGCGTGTGGAAGCTCCCCCGCACCCGCCCGCCGTGCGTGAACTTCGACTCGTAGTAGACGGCGAGCCCTTCGGTCACCCAGCTCGGCTGGTACTCGTTCGGGAACAGCCCCGGTACGCGGCCGAACACGTGCTGCGCGACCCCCCAGAAGCTCTTGGCACGGTCCAGGTGGAAGACGTGGGTCAGCTCGTGCGTGGTGACGAGCCGGAGCCAACTGTCATACAGCTGCAGGCCGGGGTCGGTCGCGGGCGGGGTCAGAAAAATCGTGATCCGGTTCGACGGAAACACCGTGGTCAGTCCGTTCGCGACGTCGCCGTCGTCGGCCAGGGTGAGGTCCACCGTGCCACGCGGCGGATGCAGCTCGGAGGCGAGGAGCGCATAGGCCCGCTCCGCTTCGCGGGCCTCGGTGAGCGCCACGCCGCGGTACTCGGGCCGGAAATGGATGCGGAAGTGAGGTGAGTGAAGGGTACGCCAGCTGCCGGACGGATCGACCTGCGCTTCGGCTCGTCCGGCAAGCGTCACTGCGAGCAGAACAATGCGGAATCTCACGGCTGCTTGGCCCGCTCCCGCAGAAAGCTCTCGATCCCGCGCGCGATGCCGCGCGCGTAGCGCCACTGCCCGTCGTCGCTCGCGAGCATCGCCTCCTGCTCCGGGATCATGATGAAGAGGGCCTCCGTGAGCGCCGCGGGCATCCACGTGGGCCGCACGAGCGCGTAGTCGCCGCGTCCCAGGCCGAGGTCGCGCACTCCCAGCTGTGCGACGAGCGCGCGATCCAGCTCCCGAGCCAGCGCCGCGCTCCGGGGCTGGAAGTAGTACACGCTGGTTCCGACGTTGGTGAACGGATTTACGCCGTCGGGGAGGGCATTGGCGTGAATCGAAACGACCACGTCGGCGTCACGCAGCTCCGCGAAGTGCGTGCGGGGAAACAGCTCGACCGGCGTCGCGTCGCTGCGCGTGAGCAGTACCCTGGCACCCGCCCGCTCGAGCAGCTGCTGCGCCTTGAACGCGACGGCGAGCGTGGCGACCGGCTCCCACAGCCCGGTCGGCCCCTTGGCGCCGAGGGGAGGATGGCCCGGGTCGAGCACGATGACGCGGCCGCGCAATGGATGCCCGGGATCGATCTGGGGCGGCCGGCGCACCTCGAGCAGCAGATCACGACCGTCGAACCGGGTCCGGTAGCCCCACACGCGGCGCGACAGCTCGAGCGTGATCGTCAGTTCGTCCGCCGCGGGTTGGGCGTAGCGCATTCCAGCGACGAGAGGGTCGGTGCCGCCGTATTGCATCCCATTGATGTCCGACGCACCGCCGTAGATGCGGAGGGTGATACTCCGGTCGCCCTCCGTCACCTGGAAGGGGAGCTTCGCCGGCAGCGGCACGCGCAGCGTCACCGCCGTCGGCCCCGGGACGAGCCGCACCGAGCCGACCGTCCCGCCGGGCGGCGGCGTGCCGGCGGGGAGCGGGACCACGTCGCCCGCGCCCACCCAGGCCAACGCGTTGCGTGACAACTGCAGCCGGGTCTGGTCCTCCCAGCGGCCCGAGAGCACCGCCGTCGTGCCCGTCGGGAAGAACCAGTTGTACGTGCCGTACGGCACGGCGCGGCCGGGAGTGAGGCTGTCGGTCGTCCCCGTGTGTGCGGTGTCGTCGTTCAACACGACGACGGTGGGGAACGCCAGGTCGACGAGGCTGATCGCGAGCGGCCAGCGCGCCCGCGCGGTGTCCCCCGCCGCCGCCACCTCGAGCATGGCGCAGGCGGTCTTGCCGTCCGCGCACAGCGGCGCCGTGGGAAGCCAGCCAACGTATCGGCCGGACGGGGCAGCGAGGCGATAGGCGGCAGGGTCGGTCGCGAACGCCCGCACACCCCACGCTGGCTCGGCCGGCAGCGTGTCGGGCACGAGTGGGACGGCGGATCCCCACGGCAGAACCAGACGAACCACGGCGCCCGGAGCGGCGAGCACGGCGAGTCGGATGCCCTCACCGCTGGGCAGGGACAGGCTCCCGATCGGTGCGAAGCTCGTGGTGTCGATCCAGGCGGCGCGGCCGGACGGCGGGCGGAAGCGGGGCGCGATGCGCGCGGGGAACAGTGTGACGACCGAGTCGGCCCCACCGGCTTCACGTGCGACGATGCGAAACCGGGCGATGGTGTCGTCGGGCAGCGGCACCCAGGCGATCCAGGCGCCGTTGGCGAGCACCGGCACCGGTCGCCCGTCGAGGCTCAGGCTCGCGGGTGCGGTGCCACCGCGCACCGCGCCGAAGAGAAAGGACGAGTCCCACGCCTGGATGACCGCGGTGGAGTCGGGATAGACCACGCTGACGTGCAGGGCTGCACGCGCCGGCGCCGGCCGCTCCCCCACGGGCGCGGCCCCGGTGCGCGGTCCCGCGCATCCAGCCGCGACACCTGCGAGCAGCACGCCGAGCGATCGCACAGGCGCGCAAGCTAGCACGGACCCTTTCGACCGGTCAATTTGTCGAATAGATTGGCAGGCCGTAACTTATGCGCTCTGTGGAGTGCCTCCGCCAGTGACCGCCTGCGCTTACTGCGGCCGCGACAACGATCCCGGCGCGCAGTTTTGTATGGACTGTGGCAAACCCATGGGCAAATCCGCAGCACTGCGGGCCGCGGCGGCGGCGTCTGGCAGCCGCGTTGTCGCTGCTCCGGCGGCTCCGGCACGCGAGGCGATCCCCTGCCCGTTCTGCGGGAACCTCGCCAGCAGCGTGCTGCCGTTCTGCCCGCACTGCGGCCGGCGGCTCACTGCTCCCGGCTCGGGGCCGACCTGCGCGCGCTGCGGCTCGGCCGTGGCCGCCGCGACCCGGTTCTGCGCCACCTGCGGGGCTCCCCTGGTCGAAGCGGCCCCACCGCGACGCTCTCCTGCGGACGGGGGGGGTGGGGGGAGCGGCCCCGCGACGTCGCGGGCGGGCACGGCGATCGTGCTGGTGCTGCTCGACGAGGCGGGGAAGCCGCTGCAGCGCTTCGAGCGCCGCGCGCCGGACACAACCATCGGTCGCCAGGACGGCGACGTCCGCTTCCCTGATGACGTGTTCCTCTCCCCACTGCACGCCAAGATCTCCTGGGAGCATGACACGCTGGTGGTGCGCGATCTCGGCAGCCGCAACGGAACCTGGGTATTCCTCGACGCGCCACACCGCCTGATCGACGGCGACGTGCTGCTCATCGGGTCGCAGGTGATCCGCTTCCGGCGGCTGGGTTATCCGGGGCCGCATGCTCCCGACGCGGACGCCACGCGACGGATGGGCAGCCTGATCCCGAGCGCCGACATCGCGAGTCTCACGCAGCTGCGCGCGGACGGCAGCGCGCGCGACGTGATCCAGCTCTCCCCGGGACGCGACGTGGCGATTGGCCGCGAGCAGGGGGACTGGCTGTTTCCTTACGATCCCGCCATGAGCGCGCGCCACGCCCTCGTCCGCTCCGAGGACGCGGACTTCGTGGTCATGGACTCGCACAGTCGCAACGGCATCGCGCTCGCCGTGCGCGGCGACATGCCGGTCCGGCACAACTCGCGCGTCCTGGTCGGCGACAAGCTCCTGCGTGTCGAGATCCCGGCGTGAAGATCTGCCCCGTCTGCTCCACTGAGTACGCCGACGACGTGCGGTTCTGCCCGAACGACGGCCAGACGCTGCGCGCGTCGTCGCCGGCGCACGACCTGGTGGGCCAGGTGATCGCCGATCGCTACCACGTCGTGAAGAAGCTGGGCGAGGGAGGGATGGGCCAGGTGTATCTCGCCGAGCACGTGAAGATGGGCCGCAAGAGCGCCATCAAGGTGATGAACCCCGCCATGGTGCACGATCCGGATGCGGTCGCGCGCTTCAACCGCGAGGCGGCGAACGCGAGCCGCATCTCCCACACCAACGTCTGCGCTATCTACGACTTCGGCGAGACGCCCGAGGGCCTGATCTACCTCGCGATGGAATTCATCCCGGGCGAGCCACTCAGCGAGGTGATGGAGCGCGAGGGTGTGCTGCCGCTGCGCCGCGCGGCGAGCATCTTCGTCCAGGTGGCGGACGCCCTGCAGGCGGCGCACGACCTGGGCATCGTGCACCGCGACCTGAAGCCCGACAACATCATGCTCACCCGCGGTCGCGATGGCGGCGACGTGGTGAAGGTGGTGGACTTCGGCATCGCGAAAGCCATGGCAGGAGACGACAGCCAGAAGGTGACGAAGACGGGCCTCGTCGTCGGCACGCCGGAGTTCATGAGCCCGGAGCAGCTGTCGGGAGACAGGCTCGACGGCCGCAGTGACATCTACTCGCTCGCCCTGGTGCTCTTCAAGATGCTCACTGGCAAGCTGCCGTTCGAGGCGACCACGGTGCAGGAGACCATGGTCAAGCGGCTCACTGACGACCCCGTGACGCTCGCCGCGGCACGGCCCGACGCGCGCTTCCCGAGGGGACTCCAGGAGACCCTCGACACGGCGCTCACCCGCACCGCCGCGGACCGCTACCAGTCGGCCGCGAAGTTCGGGGACGACGTGGCGGCCGTGGTGGGAGTCGAGCGCCGGGTGGGCCCGGCCGCACCACTCCCGACGACGCGGGGGGACGCCGAGGGGAAGACCCAGCTGCTGTCTAGCCCGCACCGAACGCGGTCGCTCGTGCCGATCATCGCGGGCGCGGTGCTGGTGCTGGGCGGCGGCGGAGCGGCGGTGGCGGTGCTCGCCGGAGGCGGCCGAAAGACCGACGGGGCGGTGCGCCCCGACACGGCGCCGCAACGCGCCGCCGGCAATGTTGTGGACACCGCCCGCTTCCCGTCGGCGACGCCAGCCAATCCCCGGCCTCAGCAGGGTGGCGGGCAGGTCCAGCGGCTCACTGGCGTCGATCCCGCCACGGCGGGGGCCCTGCTCGATGCGCTGATTGAACGGCCGGCGACGGTGATTCTTGACTCGGCGCTCGTCGTGTACGACACGCCCGGCGTGCAGGTGAAGGACCGGGCGTTCGCCGCCTGCCTCAGGGCGCAGGCCTTCAGCAGCTTGAGCCGCAGCGATAGCGCGCGTGCGTGGGCGAGGCGCGGTCTGCAGCTCGACCCAGGCCTCCAGTCGTGCCAGCAGATCGTCCAGAACGCGGGTGGGCCCTAACGTATGTTCGGACGCTCCTCGAAGCCGATTAAAGTCGAGGTCTTCGCCAAGACCGACCTCGGGCGAACGCGCGATCACAACGAAGACCGCTTCCTCGTCGCGGATCTGACGCGCCGCGAAGCGTCGCTCCTGCCGGACGTCCGCGACCACGACGTCGGCGCGCGCGGCTCGCTCTTCGTCGTGGCGGACGGGATGGGCGGGGCGGCCGCCGGCGAGGTGGCGAGCGAGATGGCGACCGAGACGATCTACCGGCAGATGGTCCGCGCCTGGGGCGGCGAGCGCGAGGCGACGCCCCAGCGCTTCGCCTATCGCCTCAAGGAGGCGTTGGAGGTGGCGAACGGCCACATCCACGCCTACGCCAAGGCGCACCCCGAGGTGCGCGGCATGGGGACTACCACGACGGCGGTCGGTGTTCTGGGCGACCACTTCTACCTCACCCAGGTCGGCGACAGCCGCGCCTACTTGATCCGCAACGGTCAGGCCGTGCAGCTCACCCGGGATCAGTCGTTGATGCAGCGCCTGGTCGAGGCCGGCGAGCTGACGGAGGAGGAGGCCGCCAAGAGCGAGCGCCGCAACATCATTCTCCAGGCGCTCGGCCCCGACGCCCGCGTGAAGGTGGATCTCACGCACCAGGAAGTGCGCCGCGGCGATATTCTCGTGCTCTGCTCCGACGGTCTCTCGGGCCAGGTGAAACGGGAGGAGATCGCCGAGATCGTATCCCGCGAGCGCGACCTGCCGGCGGCGGCCGACAAGCTCATCGCGCTCGCCAATGAACGGGGCGGACCCGATAACATCACGGTGGTCGTCGCCCGGTTCGACGGCGAAGGCCTGCGCCCCGTCGGCGCGGCCGAGGAGGTGGGCTACCAGGTCTACCCGCTCATCGATACGGAGACGAGCACGGAGCCCGTCCCCGTCTACACGGGAAGCCGCCCGCCCGAGCCCGCCCGGCGCGGCCGCTGGCGCGCGATCGCCCTGGCGCTGCTCGCCGCAGTGCTGGCCGCCGCCCTCTACCTGACCACGCGGAGCCCGTGACCGCCCGCTTCACGTTCCTGTCCGGCGCCCGCGCCGGACAGGTCGAAACCTTCCGCAAGGCCTACATCGGGCTCGGCCGCCACCCACTGTCCGACGTCCGCTTCGACCCCGACCGGGACCTCGACGTGTCGTCGCGCCACGCGGCCGTGATCCGGCACGGCGAGGCGTTCGTGCTGCGCGACCTCGGGAGCACGAACGGCACCTTCGTGAACGGCCAGCGGATCTCGGGCGACGTGACCCTCACGGACGGCGACCGGATCGGCCTCGGGGCGCACGGGCCCGCCGTCGAGTTCCACAGCGTCGTGAGCGAGCCGGAGGCGGACGCCGTATCGGCCGCCGCCCGCGCGTCGGCGGAGCGCATGTCCGCGCCCCGCGAGCAGTACCCCGCGGTCGCGGTGCGGCGGACGAGCACGGCCCTACGCATCGCCGCCGAGGTGGCGCGCCAGACCCGCCAGTTGCGGCTCACGACCAAAGTTCTGATCGGACTGCTCGCGGCCGTGCTGGGCGCGTTCGGCTGGCTGCAGTGGACCGCCCGGCGGGACGCGCGCGAGCTCGCCCGACTCCAGGCCCGGGCCGACAGCCTGGGTCTCGCGGCGCAGCAGCTGCTGACGCGGTTTCAAACCGAGCTCACGAGCGTGCACGACGCGCTGCGGCAGTCGCAGGCAGAGGTCGCACGGCTGCGCACCGACCTCGCGGCGGCGGGATCAAGCGGCGACGCGCGCGCGGTGTCGCGGCTCCGCGCCGAGCTGAGCGCTGCCGAGACGCGCCAGCGAGGCCTCGCGGGGGCGGCTGCCGTCGACTACCGCGCGATCTCGCAGAAAAACCAGGAGGCGGTGGCGCTGCTCGCCGTGGAGTACTCGGAGACTGAGGTGTTCAGCGGCACGGCCTTCGCCGTGGACTCCCAGGGCACACTCGTCACCAACAAACACGTGCTGGTGGGCGAGAACGGGGACCGCCAGCCGCGCCGCATCGCGGTCAAGTTTTCCGGGTCGAAGCAGTGGTTCCCCGGCCGCGTGATGGGCCTCGCCGATTCGGCGGATGTGGCCGTCGTGCGAGTGGACATCCGCGGCGGCACGCCCCGCGTCATCGGGTTCGCGAGCGACCCCCACGACCTCGCGCGCGGCGACCCCGTCGCGATCATCGGCTACCCGCTCGGCGAGGACCTGCCGATGGAGCGCCTGGGGCAGGCCAGCGTGATCGCCGACCCCACGCTCACCGTGGGCACCGTCAGCAAGGTGCTCTCGAACCTGGTGCAGGTCGACGGGTACGGTGCCCCCGGCTCGTCAGGGAGCCCGATCTTCGACCGCGCGGGGCGCGTCACCGCGGTGCTGTTCGGCGGGAATCGCGAGTCGCAGGGGAAGATCATTTTCGCCGTGCCGGCGAGCCAGGTCATCGCGTACTTGGCCAGGCTCGGGAACACACGGTAAAGGGCCGGTACGAGGCCGGGGAAAGGGGAAGGGGCCCTTCCCCCTTCCCCGGCATTTTACGGGCCTCTTACCAAATCCTTCCGAGTATCCATCTCGCAGCCGCTCTTTGCATGAGTGCCTGGCCGTGCCAGCAACACAGGATCGGCGCGCGGCCGGGGATCTGCGCCGCGAGTCGCGGATGCGCGAACAACACGACGATGTGGGCGCCGGGCGCGACGCGCCGCAGCTGCGCGAGCGAGCGCGCCCCGAGATTCGCCCGCCCCTTCCACGACCTGGGCTCGGCGTACACCAAGACAACCCGTTGCACGTTGCGCGGTGCACGTTGCACGACAGCGATCCCGGCCTCCCGGAGCGCTTGGATGAACACGTCGCGCGGCCCGACCGTATAGGGGCCCCCCACATCGTCGTCCACGATGGAAACCGCGAGCGGTGCGTGGAGCGCCGGCGCGTCGCCCCGCACCAGGTGCGCGGCGCGGTCGGCGAGGCCGTCGGCGAATGCCCCATGGGCGGCGAGGTCGGGCTCGCCTTGATCGGGAAGATCGCCCCAGGCCACGACGGCCGCCTCGTAGCGCGCCAGCGCCTGGTCCGCCCGGGCGAGCGGGATGGCGGAGCCAAGGCCGCCGTCCAGCGCCGCCGCCACACGCTGAAAGTCCTCCGGGTAAAGGAGCGCGTCGCATCCCGCGGCCACCGCGGTGACGGTGGCGGCGGGGACCGGCTGGGCGGCGCTCGCGCCCGCCATGATCAGGGCGTCGGTCACGATAAGGCCGGCGAAGTTGAGCGTCTCCCGCAGGTAGCCGAGGATCTCGGGAGAGAAGCTTGCGGCGCGCCCCGACGGATCCCACCCGGGATAGGCGACGAACGCGCTCATGACGCTGCCCACGCCAGCGCGGATGGCGTACTCGAACGGCGTGCCGTCCAGCTGTTGCAGCTCGCTCGCGGGCGCGCGCACCAGCGGGAGGGTCTGGTGCGAGTCCTGCGTGGTCCGGCCGTGTCCCGGATAGTGCTTCGCGCATCCCTGGACGCCGTGCTCCTGGAGGCCGCGGATCCAGACGGCCGCGTGCTCCCCAACCCGCACCGGATCGACGCCGAACGAGCGCGTCTGCACGATCGGGTTCCTCGGCTCGAGGTCGAGATCACAAACCGGGGCGAATGCCCAGTTGATCCCGACGGAGCGCGCTTCCACGCCGGTGACGATCCCCGCGGTGCGGGTCGCCTCGAGATCGTCGAGCCAGCCGAGCGCCGCGGGCGGGGGCAGCTCGGTGAGCCCCTGCACCTGCTGCGCCGGCCCGCGCTCCAAGTCCGCACCGATCAGGAGGGGCCGGCCCGCCTGCTGGCGCAGCTCGCCCGTCAGGGTCGTCACCGCGTCGCGCGTGCCCCCGAACACGATGAAACCGCCCACGCCCGCCGCGAGCGCCGCGGCGATCTTGGCCTGCTCGTGGGCGAAACTCTCGCGCCGCCAGCGGAGCGCGGGGAACACGAGGCGCGCGAGCGACGCGGTCACGCCGGCGTGATGTGGCCCAGGACGCGGGGGCCGCGGGCGCCGGTGGCGGCCGGCAGGTTACCCGCCTTCCCGCAGATCGTCAGGTACCCGAGAAACGCGAACACGAGGGCTTCCTTCGCGTCGCCGTCGAAGAACAGCTGATCAAACGGCAGCACGGGGCGGGGCCGCACCCGGGCGGCGAGCTGGGCGATGAGGACTGGATTGCGCGCGCCGCCGCCCGAGATCACGAGCTCGTCTTCCGGGTCGGCGGGCGTCCAACGCTCGATCCCCCGGGCGATCGTCTCCACGGTGAGCGCGGTCGCCGTCGCGACCGCGTCGTTGTCCGAGCCCCCCGCCTGCGTCACGAGCTGGATCAACCGCTCGGCGAAGTCGACGCCGAACTGCTCCCGCCCCGTGCTCTTGGGGGGGCGCCGCTCGAAGAAGGCATCGCCCAGGAGCGTGCCGACCACCTTCTTGAGCGGCTTGCCGCGGCGCGCGTGCTCGCCGTCCCGGTCGAACGGTGCATCGGGGTCGATCCGGCGCGACACCGCGTCGATCACCGCGACGCCGGGACCGGTATCGAACGCGATGGCCCCGTCGATGACGCCGCGGCGCGGCGCCCACGTGACGTTCGCCATCCCCCCGATGTTGAGGAGCAGCCGGCCACGCTCGGGATGGCCGAAGAGCAGCACATCCGCCAGGGGCACGAGCGGCGCGCCTTGCCCCCCCGCGGCGACGTCGCGCGCACGGAAGTCGCTCACGACGCGCACCCCCACCCGCTCCGCGATCACGGCGGCGTCGCCGAGCTGCAGCGTGGCGCGACCGGGCTCGTGCCAGATCGTCTGGCCGTGCGACGCGACGAACGACACGTCCTGCGGGGACGTCTTCGCCCGGGCGAGGAGCTCCAGCACGGCCCCCGCGAAGCGCTCGCCGAGCGCGACGTGCAGCAGCGCCAGCTCCTTCGAGCCGCCGCGCGCGATCGTGTCGATGATCTGCCCGCGCTCCGCCGCCGTGTAGGGCTCCTGGCGAAAGGCGACCAGCTGCGCGCCGAGCGGGTCGTCCGTGAGCCGCGCCAGCGCCGTCGACACGCCGTCGAGCGAGGTGCCCGACATCAGCCCGACGGCGAGACAGCTCGTCATCGCCGACCGCGTGCCTCGGTCACGGGCGGCGGGTCGCCCACAGCCCGCCGCACGAACCCCCCCGCGGCGGCGAGCAGGCGCTCGGCCTCCGCCTTCCCCACGCGCTTCGACGCCATCACTATGGCGAGCTTCACGCTCCCACCCGCCTGCTCGATCGCCTGCCGCGCCGCGCCGCGGTCTACCCCGCAGCATTCCATGACGATGCGCTCCCCGCGGTCCCGCAGCTTGTCGCTCCAGGCCATCAGGTCCACCATCAGGTTGCCGTACGCGCGGCCCAGCCGGATCATCGCGCCCGTGGAGAGCGTGTTGAGCACGAGCTTGGTCGCGGTGCCGGCCTTCATGCGGGTGGAGCCGGTGAGCGCCTCCGGACCTACCTTGGGGAGGAGGAGCACGTCGCACGTTTCCACGAGGACCTGCGGCGGATCGGAGCAGGAGAGCAGCCCCGTGACAGCGCCGATCGTCTGGGCGCGGGAGAGTGCCGCCCGCACGAACGGCGTGGTACCGCTCGCGGCGATGCCGAGGACGAAGTCCTTGGGGGTCACCCCCGCCTTGTCCATCGCCTCCATCCCGGCGTTCACGTCGTCTTCCGCACCCTCCAGCCCCCTCACGAGCGCCTGGTAGCCCCCGGCGATGATACCCACAACCATTTCGGGCGGCGTCCCGAACGTCGGCGGGCACTCGCTCGCGTCCAGCACGCCCAGGCGTCCGGAGGTGCCGGCGCCGACGTAAATCAGGCGCCCGCCCTGTTGGAACGCGGCGACGACGAGCTCGATCGCGCGGGCGATCTCCTCGCGCACCGCGCGCACCGCCTGCGGCACGGTGGCGTCTTCGGCGTTGATCAGGTCCACGATCTCGAGTGGCGACGCAACGTCGATGCGCTGGGTGCGGGAGTTGCGCTGCTCGGTGAGCCGCGGGTCGCGGTAGTCGGGAGGCGGAACGGTCATGAAGGGTATCGGATGGCCCCCAAGTTAGACGTTGACCCGAACGCGGGTCAACGTGCACAATTGAGCATGCGCACGTCCACGCTCTTAGCGGTCGCGCTCCTCGTAGCCTGCGGCGGCGTTCAGCCACCCGCGACCGTCCCGGCGCCGGACGGCGCCGTCCCGCTCGCCCCCCCCGGCGTCCCCGCCTCCTCCGCCCTCCCGGCCCCCGCTGTCGGCGCAGCGGCACCCGCCGTCGTCACCGGTCGGCCGCTCATCCCGGAGACGTGGTCGCTCGCCGGCAAGGGCGTGGCCGTCGCGGGCCGCCAGGCGATGGTCGTGTCCGGCCATCCCCTCGCGAGCGAGGTGGGTGTCGCGATCCTGAAGCAGGGCGGCAACGCGATCGACGCCGCCGTGGCGGTCGGGTTCGCGCTGGCCGTGGTGCTGCCGGAGGCCGGCAACATCGGCGGCGGCGGCTTCATCGTGTATCGCGACACGAGCGGACGCGTCCGCGCGCTCGACTACCGCGAGACGGCTCCCGGGAAGGCGACGCGGGACATGTACGTCGACTCGACGGGGAACCCCACCGAGCGGAGCCTCACGGGCCACCTCGCCTCCGGCGTGCCGGGGAGCGTGGCCGGGATGTACGAAGCGTGGAAAGGCCGGGGGCGCCTGCCGTGGGCGAAGCTCCTCGCTCCCGCCATCCGGCTCGCCCGCGAGCACACCTTGGACCCGGCGCGCAGCCATGCGATCGCTGAAGAAGCCGAGCGCCTGGCGCGCTTCCCCGCCTCCGCGCGGCAGTTCCTCGCGGACGGTGCGGCGCCGCCGCCCGGCACGACGTTCCGGCAACCCGACCTCGCCCGCACGCTGCAGCTCATCGCGGACTCGGGACCGGGCGTGTTCTACAAGGGGCAGATCGCCGACCTGATCGTCGCCGAGATGGAGCGGGGCCACGGCCTCATCACCAAGGGCGACCTGAAGCGCTACAAGGCGAAGTGGCGCACGCCGGTCCAGATCTCCTACCGCGGATACACGATCTATTCGATGCCCCCCGCCAGCTCGGGCGGCGTCACCATGGGCGAGATTCTGAACATCATGGAGGGATACGACACGCTGCCGCCGTTCGGGAGCGCGGCGTACGTCCATCTCGAGGCCGAGGCGATGCGCCGCGCCTTCGTGGATCGGAATCGCTGGCTCGGCGATCCCGACTTCGTGGACATGCCGCTCGAGCGACTCCTCTCCAAGGTATACGCCGCCCGGCTGCGCGCGCAGATCCTCCCGAACCGGGCCACGCCGACGCCGCCCGTGGCCGCGTCGGGCACCGAAGGCACCCAGACCACGCACTACTCGATCGTCGACGCCGACGGGAACGCCGCGTCCGTCACGACTACCCTCAACGGCGGATTCGGCAGCGCGGTCACCGTGACGGGGGCGGGCTTCCTGCTCAACAACGAGATGGACGACTTCACCACCGCGCCGGGGAAGCCGAACATGTACGGGCTGATCCAGGGTGAGGCGAACGCGATCGCGCCGCGCAAGCGGATGCTTTCGGCGATGACGCCGTCGATCGTGCTGGACCGCAGCGGCCGGCTCTTCCTGGTGGTGGGGACGCCCGGCGGGCCGACGATCATCAACAGCGTGTATCAGGTGATCGTGAACGTCGTGGATCACGGCATGGCGCTGTCCGACGCGGTCGCGGCGCCGCGCATCCATGAGCAGGCCTTGCCGGACGTGATCGTGTACGAGCGGGGCGGGCTCAGCCAAGCCGCCGTGGACGGCCTGCGCAGCATGGGCTACGAGCTGCACGAGCGGGGCCGCATCGGCGACATCGCCGCCATCCAACGCACCGCCGCCGGCTGGGTCGGCGTGGCCGATCCCCGGCGCGGCGGCGGGGCAGCGGGATACTAGGCGGTCCGTTTCACCGTCAACGGCTTGTCCAGCTTGAGGGTGACCCGTGCGCCCTTGGGCAGCACGATGTCGATGTCGCGCGACGCGCGCGCCGCGCCGGCGCCCGCGGCCGCTCCCACGGCGCCGCCGATCAGCGCACCCTTCGTGTTCTTCCCGAGGAGCTTGCCGACGATGGCGCCGGCCGCGGCGCCTGCCCCGACCTTCGCGGCGTCGGCCTTCGTTACGCCCCGGCCCTGCTCCACCGTGTCCATGGCCACGATCGTGCCCGCGACGGAATAGCTCGCCCCGCGCACCGTCACGCTGTGAACGCTGAGCGCGAGCTTGCCGGGCGAGTTCGGGTTGGGCCGCGGCTCGGCCGCGTCGATCGTCCCGTGCACCGTCGAGCCCGCGGGGATCACCACGTGCCCGGCGGCGTCTTTCACATCCTGGCTCACCGTCGCCGTGAAGGCGTCACCCGCCTTGGCCTGGCGCGTCGTGATCGTGTCGCTCGTCGCGAGCGGCACGTGCGTCCCGGCCGCCACGGTCAGCGTGGTCGGCGCCGCCGGGGCGGCCCGCTTAGGCGTCTTCTTCTCGGGGGCGGGCTTGGCCGGCGCCGCGGCCGGAGCAGGTACGTCCTTCATCGCCGCCGTGGACTCCGTCGGGGCCAGTGTCAGGTTGCGCGCCGTCGAATCGGCCGACTGGCTGGTCTGATCGCCCTTGACGCAGGCGAAGAGCGCCGCCACCGCGAGGGCGGCGATCACTGACGGCAGTTTATGACGGATCATAGGAGAGACCTCGCTTGTGTATATCGCCGGACTAATATAGGGACTCGCCCCCCGAAGTTCCCAAGCTGAAGCCTGGGCTCGGCCAACGCTGTGCTGAAGCACACACCGCACTGTCCTTCAGGGTGGGGACAACCGAGACGAGGCTCTTTGGCGATTAATCCTACAACCGGCTCCGCAGGAACTGCGGCGTCAGCCCCTGCAGCCAGCTCGCGAGCAGGGTGAAGCGGTCCGTGATAAGGAGAATCCCAAGCAGTATCAGCAGCGCCCCTGCGATGCGATCCACCCAGACTATGTAAGGGCGGAACCGCTGGAACCACACGAGAAAGCGGTCGAGCGCGAGCGCCGTGATGAGGAATGGGATGGCGAGGCCGAGGGCATAGACGGCGAGGAGGGCCGTCCCCTGCCCGACCGTCGTCTGGGTGGCGGCGAGCGTAAGGATCGCGCCCAGGATCGGGCCGATGCACGGCGTCCAGGCTGCCCCGAAGGTGATGCCCACGACGGCGGAGCCCAAGTAGCCCGACGGCTTGCGCGCGAGCTCAAGCTTTCGCTCCCGCATCAGGAACGCGGGCCGCAGGATGCCGAGGAGGTACAAGCCGAAGCCGATGACGATCACACCGCCGATTCGCCCGATCCATACCTGGGAGTGCAGCAGCACGACTCCGATGGCGGATGCGGTCGCACCCAGCGCGATGAAAATGAGCGAGAACCCGGCGACGAACCACAGTGCGTGGGCGAGGGCCGTCCCGCGTCGCACCTGCAGCTCGTCGACCGACAGGCCGGTGAGAAATCCGACGTAGCTTGGGATCAGCGGCAACACGCAGGGGGAGAGGAAGCTGAAGAGGCCACCGGCAAAAGCGCCGGGGAACGAGACGCTCCCCGCCACGGCGGACACATCCTGCAGGTTCATCATATCACTGGTACGCACCGCGTGGCCGACGCGGTTTGCGCAGGCGTCACCCGCAGAAGCACACCGCCGAGACCACGGTCGTCCAGCGACCGTCGTCTCCGCACTCGGCGGTGGAGGTGACGTTCATCGTGCGCACGATGTCACCCGAGAGGAGCCACTGCTCGCGGCGCTCGTCCCAAGCTTTCTCCGGGTCGAAGGGGACCCCGAGCACCGTGGCGAGCATCGACGCCGCGAGGTCCTCGGCGTACTCGCCCGATGCGACCTCGTTCTGGCCGTAGCTGTGATGCTCGGAGATGTAGCCGTGGTGCGACGGGTCGGCGGGCATCGCGACGCCGATCGACGCCGCCACGAGCCGGCTGGGCTCGTTGGTGGAAGATTCGGCGATCACCGCGAACACCACCTGACCGGGCTCCATCATCGAGAGTCCCTCTTCGCGGTCCACCAGCTCGCAGTGCGGCGGGAAGATCGAGCTCACGCGTACGAGGTTGAAGTTGGCGAGGTGGGCGTCCCGCAACGCCATCTCGAAGCTCGTCAGTTTTTCCTTGTGCCGACCGACGCCTTTCGTGAGAAAGGCCTTGGTGGGCACGAACATTCGTGACTCGATCAACCCGTCACCTCCCGTCAACCTTCATACCACACCGCCGGACCGACCGCCACCGGCGGCTCCGGGTCGCCCGTGCGCTCGGCCGCCGCCCGCATTACCTCGGCGATCACCTCCGCGGGCGAGAGCCCCACCTCCTCGATCTCGATCTTCGACTGGCCCCGCTCCTTGCCGCGCACGACCAGCGTGTACCGTGCCGTGTAGACGCGCAACCGCCCCCGCCCCCCGCCCTCCGCCCCGCGGCGCGTGACCACCGCCGTGCCCCACTCCCGCCCCTCGCGCTTGAGCGGCCGGAAGAGGTAGATCGTGTCGATCTCGGATGGCGGCACGCGCGCGGCCACGGCCTCGGCGAGCTTTGCCCACCCCGGCCCCTGGCCCGGCTCTACCGGAGGACGGTAGCCGGCGCCGGCGCCTGCTCCCATCGCTCCACGTAGAACCGCAGCACGTGCATGAAGTCCTGCGCGTTCGTAACCACCCCGTACGCCTGGTGGGTGCCGCGGTCGCGCAGCTTGTTCACCACGAACTCGGTCTGGTCGACGCAGATGGTGGTGAGGGGCCGCAACTCGGTCGGCACCGGCGCGTCCACGAAGGCGGGCAGCATGTTCCCGACCGCGATCGCGTGCAGGGCCGTGGCCACAAACACCGCGAAGGTCGCCTGCGCCGTGAACTGGCGCATCGCGTCCTGCGCGGCGAGCGTGTCCGACAGCACCTCGGGCAGCGGCCCGTCGTCCCGGATCGAGCCCGCCAGCACGAACGGGACCTCGTGGGTCACGAGCGCGTGCATGATGCCGGTCGTGACGAGCCCCTGGCGTACGGCGGCGGCGATGCCGCCCGCGCCCCTGATCTGGTTGATCGCGCGCATGTGCAGCGCGTGGCCCCCCTCCACGCCCTCCCCCGTGCTCGACATCCCGAGCGTGGTGCCGAAGATCGCCGCCTCGAGATCGTGCACCGCCACAGCGTTCCCGCCCAGCAGCGCCTGGACGTAGCCCTTCTTGATGAACCAGATCATGTCCTCGCGCGCCCGGGCGTGCACCAGCGCGGGGCCCACCACCCAGACGATCTTCCCGCCCCGCTGCTTCTCCTCGCCCAAGAGCTGCGCCAGCACGGCATAGTCCACCGGCCGCTCACGCGACACCTCCGTCTGCATGAAGCCGAACTCGTTCGCGCTGTGGCTGCCGCCGAGAAAGCCTTCGGCATGCACGAAGATGCCCTGGCTGCCGTCTTCTTCCGTCCCCACCGCGACGAGCTCACCCTGCCGCACCTTGCGCGGCTCCGTCACCACCAGATCGCCAGGCGCGGGGCGCACGATCACACAGTCCATGCGCGGCAGGCGCGGCCGGCGCCACACCCCCGCGGTCTTCACGTAGGTCGGCAGGTTGGTGGTCGAAAAAAAGCCGTCGGGAAGGACCCCGTCGGCGGGCGCGGGCTCGAAGCGCGCGTCGGGCGCTGCTCCGAGCGGGGGCGCCTCGAAGTTGGGTGGCCGGTACTGGAAGCGGGGACGGCTCACAGGGAGAGAAAGCTAATGCAGAATGCGGAATGTGGAATGTGGAATGCGGAATGGCAGGGCCCGCCTCGAACCGCTGCTCCGGGTCTCGACGCCCGCCAATCAATTCCGCACTCCGCATTCCGCACTCCGCATTTCACAAGAGCGAGACCGGATCGCGATCGACGATGGCGACGCCGCGCGCCCGCGCGCCCCAGGCCCGCACGACGCGGCCGATGGCGCGCGGCTCGCGCGATTTCACGAGCACGTGCCAACGCCACCGTCCCTTGAGTCGGCCGATGGGGCACGGCGCGGGTCCGAGCACGGTGAGGGCCCCACCCAGCCGTTCGGTGTTGGCGCGCTGGAGCCACGCCGCCACCCGTTCCGCGGCCCGCTGCGCCGTGGCGGCGTCCGCGTGCGAGGCGACGAAGCGCGCGAGGCCGACGGACGGTGGGTAGGCCGGATGGGGCGGCGCCCGCAGCGGCAGCTCCACCGCGGCGAACTCCCCCACGGAGTGGTTCGCGGCCGCCTGAATCGCGTGGTGCCCTGGCGCCCTGGTCTGCACGTACACCCGCCCCCCCTTCGGGCCCCGCCCGGCGCGCCCCGCCACCTGGGCCACGAGCTGGAACGTCCGCTCCGCGGCGCGGAAGTCGGGGAGATTGAGCCCGGTGTCCGCGTCTACCACGCCCACGACGGTCACGTTCGGGAAGTCGAGCCCCTTCGCGATCATTTGCGTGCCGAGCAGGACGTCGACGGTCCCCTGCGCGAAGCGCTCGAGGATGCGATGGTGCGCCCACTTCGTGCTCGTCGTGTCCAGATCCATGCGCGCGATGCGGGCCGCGGGAAAGCGCAGCGCCACGAAATGCTCCAGCTGCTGCGTGCCGAGCCCTCGCATCCGCTGCGTCGCCGCCCCGCACACCCGGCACGAGGTCGGGATCGACTCGTCGTGGCCGCAGTAATGGCAGCGCAGCGCCGGGGGCGTCTGGTGCACGGTGAGCGCGATGGCGCAGTGCGGGCAGTCCCGCACGTCGCCGCACGCGGGGCACTGGAGATAGGTCGCAAAGCCGCGCCGGTTGAGCAGCAAGATCACCTGCTCCCCGCGCCCCAGCGCGCCGCGCATCGCCTCGTCGAGCGGCACGGTCCAGGGCACGCTCCGCGCTTCGGGTACGCGCGGCGCGCTCCGCAGGTCGAGCACTTCGACCGGCGGCAGCGGCCGTGCCCCGATCCGCTCCGGCAGCGCGAACATCCGGACCTTACCGGTCCGCTCGAGGTGCAGCGTCTCCAACGACGGCGTGGCGCTGCCGAGGATCACCCGCGCGCCCTCGAGCTTCGCCCGCACCAGGGCCACATCGCGAGCGTGATAGCGCGGCGCCGTCCCCTGCTTGTAGCTCGCCTCGTGCTCTTCGTCGACCACGATCGCGGCGAGGCCCTGCACCGGCGCGAACACGGCCGAGCGTGGGCCCACCGCCACGCGCCGCTCGCCGCGCCGCAGCGCCCTCCAGGCATCGGCCCGTTCGCCGTCCGAGAGTCCCGAGTGCAGCACCGCGACCTGATCGCCGAACACGCCGCGCACGCGCGCGACCGTCTGGGGCGTGAGCGCGATCTCGGGGACCAGCAGGATCGCGCCGTGGCCCGACGCGACGACGTGCCGAAGGACGTCGAGATACACGAGCGTCTTGCCCGAGCCCGTGACGCCGTGGATGAGCGCCGGCACCTCAGGCGGCGTCTCGAGGATCGCGCTCACGACCGCGCGCTGCGCGTCCGTGAGGGTGGGCGGTGGCGCGGACGAGAGCGCCGCGAACGGGTCGCGCGCCCGCGGCACGTCGGCGTAGCGCGCGAGGCCCTGCTGCACCATGCCGTCGAGCGCCGCGGGGGAGAGCTTGAGCTGCGCCACGAGGTGCCGGACTGGTGCCGAGCCGCCCATCGCCTCCAACGCCTCGTACGCGACCCGCCGCTTGGGCGCCCGCCGAAAGGCGCGCTCGCGCTCGAGCAGCGATGGCAGCGCCGCGGTGAGCACGAGGACCCGCTCCGCCCGCTCGGCCGGCCCGGCCGGATGCCGCACGCTCCAGAGCGCGCCGGGCAGCAGCGCGCGTAACGCCAGCCCCGCCGGCGTGCCGTAGTAGCGGCTCATCCACAGGCCCAACTCGAGCAGCGCGGGCCCGAGCGCCGGCTCGGCGTCGGGCGCCGCGACGATGGCCCGCGCCGCGACCTCGGGTACGGCAACGCCCACCGCCGCGACGAGGCCCACGACCTGGCGCCGCTGCACGGGTACCACGACCCGCGCCCCCGGCACGACACGGCCGGCGAGGTCGGCCGGAATCTCGTACGTGTAGGCGCGGGGAACCGGTATCGGGAGGACGACCGCGGCGTACTGCGGGGCCCCCTGCGCGCTCGCGCGCGGGGTCAGCGGCGGCTCCGACCCCTCCGCCGGACGCGAGGCCGGGGTGCCCCGGGCCAGCGCCGTCACCTGCGCCGCACGCCCAGCCCGGGTTCGGTGGGGAGCCGAATCTGCCCGCCGTCGATCGTGGCGCCCACGAACGGGTCGTTCGCCGTGAGCGCGGCGCCGTCCAGGTCGGCCGCGTCGACGAGCGGCGTGAAGTGCGCGGCCGCGGTGATGCCGAGTGAGGACTCGATCATACACCCCACCATCACGAGCAGCCCGTGCGCGCGCGCGGTGGCGATCATCCGCAGCGCTTCGCGCAGCGAACCGCACTTGGCGAGCTTGATGTTGATCCCGTCCACCGCGCCCACGAGGCGGGGGATGTCGGTCCCCACGATACAGCTCTCGTCCACCACGACCGGGAGGACCCCCTGGCGCCGCACCGCCGCGATCCCCTCCACGTCGTCCGGCGGCAGCGGCTGCTCCACGAACTCGACGCCGTACTCCTTCAGGAGGGGGAGCATCCGGATGGCCCGCTCGCGGGTCCAGCCGGCGTTCGCGTCCACGCGGATCGGCTTGTCGGTGGCGTCGCGGATGGTGCGCAGGATCTGCTCGTCCCGGGCGGTGCCGAGCTTGATCTTGAGAATGGGATAAGGCGCTGCCTCCGCCACCTTGAGACGCATCTGCTCCGGCGTGTCGAGCCCGATCGTGAAGGACGAGCGTGGCGCACGCGCCGGGTCGAGCCCCCATAGCCGCCACACCGGCTGGCCGAGCCGCTTGCCGACAAGGTCGTGCAGCGCGGCCGAGAGCGCCGCCCGCGCGGCGCCGTTTTTCGGGACGACTTCAGCGAATTTCGCTTCCGCGCCCTCGAGGTCGAAGGGGTCGCGCGGCAGGTGCGGCTCGAGTCGCTGGAGCACGTCGAGCACGGTGTCCGCGGTCTCCCCGTAATAGCGGGACGGATCGGCTTCACCCCACCCCTCCGCGCCGTCACCGTCTGTGAGCCGCACCCACACGACCCGGTAGTCCGCGTCGCCGCCCCGCGCGATGACGAAGGGGTGCTTGGTCTTGAGGGTGATCACTTCGGCGGAGAGCTTCAGGGACATCGCGTCCTCGGTGGACGGTCGAAACCTACCTGGTTCATGCGACCAGCGCGCGCACGTGCGCCCGCGCGCCCGCTGCGAGCAGATCGAGCCGGTAGCCGCCCTCGAGGACGCCCACGACCGGCGCGGGCGCGACGCGCTCGCGCAGCGCCGTCGTCCACTCCGCCATGTCCTCCGGCTGCAGCGTGAAGCCGCCCAGCGGATCGCCCGCGAGCGAGTCGAAACCGGCCGAGACGAGCAGCAGGTCGGGCCGCCAGCCCGCGAGCGCTCGGTCCACGGCGCCGAGCAGGTCCCGGACGTACGACTCCCGCGGGAGCCCCGGGGGGCGCGGCACGTTGAACACGTTTCCCACCCCGCGCTCGTCCGCGGCACCGGTCCCGGGATACCACGGGTACTGGTGCATGGACACGTAGCGGACCGACGGGTCGCGCTCGACGAGGGCCTGGGTCCCGTTGCCGTGATGCACGTCCCAGTCCACGATCAGCACGCGCGGCGTCCCGAGGTGCTGCGCGTGACGGGCCGCCACCACGACGTTATTGATGAGACAGAACCCCATCGCGCGTGCGGCGAGCGCGTGATGGCCCGGCGGGCGCGTGGCGGCGAACGCCGTACCGTGCGCCAGCCCGCACTCCGCGGCGTCCACCGCCACGCCCGCCGCGGCAAGCGCCGCGTCCCAACTCGCCCCGGTCATCACCGTGTCGGTATCCAGTGCGCCGCCGCCCGCCCGCGCCAGCTGTTCCAGCCCGTCCAAGTAGCGGGCCGCGTGCACGCGCTGGACCTGCTCGCGCGTCGCCGGACGCGCCTCCCGCCACTGAACGACCACGCCCATCTCGGGCGCTCGCAGCGCCGCGAGCACCGCCTCGATCCGCTCGGGACGCTCGGGGTGCCCCGGACCCGGGTCGTGCAAGCGGCAGGCCGGATGAAACAGCACGGGGACGGACACTACGGCGTCGGACCGTCCGCCATTAGTTGTGCAGATGCTTGTTGTGCAGCAGATCCCTGATGGACTCCACGTCCGCCCGCAACTCGCCGCGCGCGCGGTCGAGCTCGGCCATAGCGCGACGGTAGCGTCGCCACCCGACGACGACGAGCCCGGCAGCCACGAGGCAGACCGCACCCCACACCACCAGCCGCGTCCGATGCAGGCTCAGCCCGCTGTAGCCCAGGAGCAGCCCATCGAGCACGAGGAACCCGACGGCGAAGGTGGTGAGCACACGGCTCGGCGGGCGGTACGGCATCAGCGCACCGGCTGGCGCCGCGCGGGGAGAACGATGAACGGCGCGTTGGCGCCGGCTCCCAGCGCGGCGAGCGAGGTGGACTCGTCCAGCACCTGTGCGCCGCGGAACTTCACCACGTAATCCTCGAGCGTCAGGTCGCTGCGCTTGAGGGCCTGGGTGAGCGCCTTGCGCTTGAGCTCCGCCACAGTCATGCCGGGCTCGACCGCGAGGAACACCTGGTCCCACACGTCGGTCACCATGACGCGCACCGCGAATCGGTCGGCCACGGCGGTCATGCGACCTCCACGCCGGACGCGAGCGGCAACGTCGAGAGAAAGCGGTCCAGAGCCTGGTCGAAGAACAGCGTCGCAGCGCGGACCCGCGTCTTCCCGCCGCCGTCCGCCCACGCGCGGATCGCAACCTCCTCCCCACCCTGCCCGCGCAGCACGAGGAATTCCGGACCTTCCTTCTCCACGAAGGCCGCGGCGTTCGGTACCCGCTCGGCGAAGAAAGCCTTCGCGCGCTGCAGCACCTCCTCGGGCGGGAGGGAGACCGTCGTCGAATGGATCATCGCATCGAAAGATAGACGCCGCGCGGGGCTCCGCAAACCTGACAGCCCCGTGCCAAGTTGAGCGCCGCGGCGTGCCACGTTGACAAGCAGCCCCCCGTCGAAATCGGCACGCCGATTGCAAAGAGGCGGTGAGCGCGGGCCGGAGCCGAAGCCCCGGCTCTCTGAATGAGCATCTCTTACAAGCAGGAGGCGATGGATATGTTCCTCACCACTCGCAGTGTTGCGCGAGACCTGGCGCCCGAGGTGTCCACGCTGGAGCGTCGGTTCAACCGGCTCTTCAACGAAGCACTGGGCAACTTTGACTGGCAGTATCGAGACAGCGCGGGCGCGGCGTGGGTGCCCCCGGTGGACATCTTCGAGGATGCGGAGGGTATCCGCATCGTCGCCGAGGTACCCGGGGTGAAGCCCGAAGACGTGAAGATCTCGCTCGAGAACAACGTCCTCAGCATCCACGGCACGAAGGAGCAGGTTGCCGAAGAGCGCACGGAGCGGGTGCACCGCTATGAGCGCACCTACGGCAGCTTCGAGCGCAGCTTCACGCTCCCCGCCACGGTGGACGCCAGCAACATTCAAGCTCGCTATGAGCACGGCGTCCTGACCGTCACTTTGCCGAAGGTGGAGAAGGCGAAGCCGCGGCAGATCCAGGTGCAGGTGGCGTCGAAGTAAGCGGGGGAAACTCCCTGAAAAGCGGCCTCTCGAACAGGGAGGCCGCTTTTGTTTTACCGACGGGTTGAGACGCGGCCGCTCAGCAGCGGATCGACCAGTTGCGGCAGCGGCCGGACCTCGAGGATCTCGAGGTCGAAGTAGGGCTTCCCGTCCCACGTGATGATGATCCGGCGCGGCCAGCGGACGCCGCCGACAGCGAACCGGCCCGCGATGGTGACCTCCTGGAGCACGCGCGCGTGGGACTGCGGGTCCGTGACTGAATCGGCGAGGCCGGCGAGGTTGCCGGTCGCGTCGAACGAGAGGTCGACGTCGGGCCGGCGCGCATGCGACACACGGATGCGCCGGCGGCCCAGCGAGTCACTCGCCAGTGGGGCGAGCCGGTACCCTGAGCCCCGCAACGGCACCAGCCGGATTAGATGATAGAGGTAGAACTGGCCGCGCTCGTGCGCCACCAGCTCCGGCGCGAGCGGCGTGATGGATCTTGCCACCCGCGTCCAGCCGCGGGCGCCGGCGATGATCAAGGTGCGGGCGCTCGCGGCAGGCTGACCGGCGAGCGTCATGGTGACGACGGCGCTGTCGGGGGGTTGTAGCCGCCAGAGTCCCGACATCTGCAGCGTTCGGCCCCCGGCGGCCACCGCGGCCCGACCGCGCCACTCGAAGGCCCGCAGCGCCGTGAGCTGCTCGGCGCCACCGGCCGCCGTGATCGCTCGGTCCACGAGGGTCCGGGGGGAGTCCCGGTGCGGACCGAGGTGGAACCGCATGCTCGTCGCCGCCGCGTCGAGCCGCGTGATCGGGCGAAACAAGTACCAGCTGGCGCGCGAGCCGAAGATGATGTACGGCTTTCCATCCTCGGCCCACACCTGCGTGTGTCCGGTGCGATAGACGACGTAGGCGGCCACGTAGAGCACGACGGCCACCGCGGCGATCGTCAGGAGGCGCTTCATGGGACGTTCACCCGGCCGAGTGCGGCGTGAGCAGCGCCACGAGCCGCCGCTCCACCTGCGAGTTCGGCACGGAGACGGCCCCTGCGTCCCGCGCCGCGCGCAGCAGGTCGGCCCGCACGTGGGAGCCGTAGGCGAGGACCGGAATCTGCCTTCCGACCAGCGCCCGGATGCGGTCGGCCGCGCCGGGGCTCTCGACGTCCACCACGGCGACGTCGCAGGCCGCCTCGTCCGGCGCGACCTCGGCGCTCGCGGCCGAGACCGCTCCCGCGAGCTTCGAGCGGAACAACAGATCCTTGGTGGCCAGGAACACCCGCTTACCCATCGAGCGGCTCCACGTTGACTGCCTGCTGTACCGCACCCGCGCTGCGGCGGAATAGGTCGAGCAGCGAGGGCACGCGCGGCAGGACGAGAATCACCTCCCCCGGCGGTGGCTCGCTGAGCCCTGCTAGGGTGAGGAACAGGGTCGCGCGACGGTCGACTGCGGGCACAGGCACGCGATAGCGCCGGCCGTGCCAGACCCCTTCCACCGCGGCCCCGCCCCGTTGCACGTTTCCCGTTGCACGTTCCAGGAACACGTCGTCATCCACCTTGTAGACCCCCGGCGCCACTTCCTCGCCCGACCGGTAGAAGAACGGATCGAACGGCTGCCCTTCATGCCGCTTGAAGTTCTCCGCGACGGCCCAGTCGTACGCCTCGAGGGCGCCCACGTTGGCCCGCCACTCGAGGTGGTGCCGCAGCTCGTGCGCGAGCGTCTCCCACGCCTCCTCGCGCCAGTCGAAATCCCCGTGCCGCGCGAGCGCCGCGAACGAACCGTGATAGAGCACGACCCGCGACTGCAGGTCCGCACCGGTCCCACTCCACTCGAGGGGAATGCATTCCCCGAGCGTGTACACGTCGCCCCGCACCGGATCGGGCACGGTCTTGGGGCTCACCTCCACCGCCACTACCCCGTCGAGATACGTGGGTGGAACGTCCTTCAGGAGCCGCTCGACCAGCTGGCGGAAGTCATCAAGCCGCACTGCACCCCCCGCCCGAACGTCAGCTCTTCAGCCGCTCCGTCAGGTACCCCACGAGCCGATCGGCGGCCAGGCGAATCTGCTCCAGCGTGTCTCGATCCCGGACCGTGACCGTACCATCCTGGGTGGACTGGCCGTCGATCGTGATGCCGAACGGGGTGCCGGCCTCGTCCTGGCGGCGATAGCGGCGCCCGATCGAGCCCCCGTCGTCGTAGAAGACGTTGTAGTGCCGGCGCAAGTCGTCGTGGATCCGGCGCGCCAGCTCGGGCATGCCGTCTTTGTTCACGAGAGGGAACACCGCGGCCTTCAGGGGCGCGAGCGCGGCGTGGAACCGCATCACGACGCGCTTCTCTCCCGCCACCGCTTCCTCGCCGTAAGCATCCACCATCGCCACGAGTGCCGTGCGGTCCGCGCCCGCCGAGGTTTCCACGACGTACGGCATGAAGCGCTCGTTCGTGGCGGCGTCCAGATATTCGAGTTTCTTGCCCGAGTACTCCTGGTGCCGCGACAGATCGAAGTCCGTGCGGTTGTGGATCCCCTCGAACTCCTGCCAGCCGAACGGGAACTCGTACTGGATGTCGTAGGCGTCCTTGGCGTAGTGCGCCAGCTCTTCCTTGGTATGCTGGTGGAAGCGCAGCTTCTCCGGGCGGATCCCGAGTCCCACAAGCCACTTCATTCGCTCGTGGCGCCAGAACTCGAACCACTCCGGATCCGTGCCCGGCTTCACGAAGAACTGCATTTCCATCTGCTCGAATTCGCGCGTGCGGAACGTGAAGTTCCCCGGCGTGATCTCGTTACGGAACGCCTTGCCGATCTGCGCGATGCCGAAGGGGATCTTCTGGCGCGATGACTGGAGCACGTTCAGATAGTTCACGTAGATCCCCTGCGCCGTCTCGGGGCGCAGGTACACGAGCGCCGCCGCTTCCTCCACCGGCCCGATGAAGGTCTTGAACATCAGGTTGAACAGCCGCGGCGCCGTCAGCGTCCCCTTCATGCCGCACACCGGGCACTGCGCGTCCGGCTGGCCGGGGGTGCCCTTGATGCGGGGGTCGTCGGCGCGGAAGCGGTTCTTGCAGTGGCGGCAATCCACCAGCGGGTCGGTGAACCCGGCGACGTGACCGGAGGCCTCCCACACCTTGGGGTGCATGAGGATCGCCGCATCGAGCCCCTCGATGTCCTCCCGCTCGTGCACCATCGAGCGCCACCAGCGCTCCTTGATGTTCTTCTTCAGCTCGACCCCGAGCGGGCCGTAGTCCCACACCGAGCCGAGCCCGCCGTAGATCTCCGAGGACTGGAACACGAAGCCGCGCCGCTTGGCGAGCGATACGAGCTTCTCCATCACGTTGTCGTTAGGGGGCATAGAGGGCGGGAAGATAGACCCGCCGCTACGCCGCGGGCAACCCGAAGGCCTGGCGCACCGCCCGCTCGCCGAGCCCCGCGATCCCCGCCGCGTCGAGTGTCCTCCCCTCGCCGTCGAGGGCGTGCAGGCCGATGAGGCCCTCGACCTTCCCGGCAACCACCGCGACGTTCTTCTTCGCGGCCTGCGCCCGGCGCACGACCTCGCCCGACGCCTTCCCCACGAGTGACGTGCGGTCGAACGACCCCTCGCCCGTGATCACCATGTCCGCCTTGGCGAGCGCCGCGTCGAAGCCGACGCGCGACAGCACCCACTCCGCCCCCGGCACCAGCTGGGCCTTGGCGAAGAAGACGAGCCCCGCTCCAAGCCCTCCAGCCGCACCACCCCCCGGCAACGTGGCGACATCGGGACGCCCGTGAAGCGCCATCTGCTCGCTCAGCCGCTCGAGCCCGCGAGCCAACAGCTTGACCGCTTCGGGGCCCGCCCCCTTCTGGGGCCCGAACACCGGCGCGGCGCCGTCCGACCCCACGAGGGTCGTGCGCACGTCCGCGAGGGCGATCACGCGCGCGTCGAGACCCCACCCGCCCGACAGCTCCGCGAGCTGAGCGAGCGCGCCGCCCCCGTCGGGGAGGACGGCCCCAGACGCATCCCGCAGCGTCCAACCGAGGCCGCACGCCGCCCCTGTGCCCCCATCCACCGTGGCCGACCCGCCGAGGCCCACGACTACCGTCTGCGCACCCCGCTCCACCGCTTCCCAGATGAGCTCGCCCACCCCGCGGGTCGTGGCGCGGAGCGGATCGAGCTGCCCGGGCTTGAGCAAGGCGATGCCGCACGCCGTGGCGCTCTCGAAGATGGCCGTCTCGGCGTCCACCCATCCCAGTTCACCCGAGACGGGCTGGCCGAGCGGACCCGTGACCGGCACGCGCTCGCGCAACGACCCCGATGGGAGCACGGCATCGAGCAGCCCGTCTCCTCCGTCCGACATCGGGCACTGGAGCACGGAGGCCTCCGGCAGCGCCCGTCTGACTCCGGCGGATATGGCCTCGGCTACCTGACGGGGCCCAAGGGTGCCCTTGAATGCCGCTGGGGCTATGAGAATTACGTGAGCCATGTAGCATTATGCAGCAAAACTGGCGTTATGCAATACATTTCTCTCCTGTGGCGGCGCGTATGTTGCCGATGTGACGCCGCTTACTGTCGGGGCACTGTTCTTGCTCCACCCTGCCGCAGCATCTCTGTTCAGGGCAAACCGCCGGCGACGGCGGGGCGCAAAGCCAAGGGGTCTCGAGCTGCGAGACAGCCCAGCTGCCAGAGGTTGGCAGCGGCCCCACGCTCTGACGAGAGAGCGCGGGGTTTTTTGTCCCCCGCGAGCATGGATTCGTCTCGCTCGCATCGGGTTCTAGGGCGCACGATGTCGAGCAGGCGATCACCCCCCAGGGGAGACTCTGGGGGGTTTGCTTTTGATGTGGTCGCAGATCCGCCCGCCGTGCTCCCGCCCGTTCTCGATGAAGATCTTGTTCGCGTCGAGGCCCGACGCCAGCACCCCGGCGATGTAGACGCCCGGGACGTTCGTCTCCATCGTCTCGGCGTCGTGCCGCGGCACGCCGCTCGCCTCGTCCACCTCCACCCCGACGGCACGGAGCAACGAGAGGTCAGCCCGGTAACCCGTGAGGGCGACGACGAAATCGGTGGGCAGCGTGTGAGGCCGCCCGTCGACGTCCGAGCGGATCATCACCTCGCCCGGCCGGATCTCAGTCACGCGGCTGCACCAGCGCACGGCGATACTCCCGTCCTTCACCCGATTCGTGATGTCGGGGAGGAGCCATGGCTTGACCCCGCGGTCGAACTCGCCGAGGAAGTGGACCAGCGTGACCCGCGCCCCGACGCGGTACAGCTCAAGAGCCGCCTCGACCGCGCTGTTGCCGCCCCCCACCACGATCACCCGCTGTTGCCAGTACGGGTGGGCCTCGGTGAAGCAGTGGGTCACATGGGGCAGGTCCTCGCCCGCGACGCCCAGCAGGTTGGGCGACTCGAAGTAGCCGGTGGCGTAGACGACGTTGCGGGCCTCGACGGCTTCCGGCTCACGGCTGCCCGGATGATGCGCGACGAGCTGGAACCGGTCGCGGCTGCGCGTCACGCGCCGCACCTCGTGGTATTGGCGGACGTCCAGCTCGAAGTACTCCGCGATCTTGCGGTAGTAGGCCAGCGCCTCGCGCCGGGATGGCTTGTCTGCGGCAGTGACGAACGGCACGCCACCGATTTCGAGCTTCTCGGGGGTCGAGAAGAAGGTCATATACAGCGGATAGCGCATGAGGCTCGCCACGACGGGCCCCTTGTCGAACAAGGAACACGTCAGGCGTGCGCGCTTCGCCGCCACACCCACCGCGAGGCCGCACGGCCCCGCGCCAATCACCCCGAGATCGATCATTAGCGCGCCAGTGTCACGTCACTTCAATGATCTGATCGCGATGCGTGCCGACGCTCACGTACCGGATGGGGGCGTGGGCCAGGTCCTGTAGCCGGTCGAGGTACGCGCGGGCGGCGGGCGGCAGGTCGGCCAGCCGGCGCACCCGGCTGAGCGACTTTTGCCAGCCGGGCAGCGCTTCGTACGTGGGCTCGACGCGGGCCAGCCGCTCGACCTCGGCGGGCATCGAGTCGTGCGGCTCGCCGTCCAGGCGGTAGCCGACGCATACCGGGATCTCGGAAAACGAGTCGAGCACGTCGAGTTTCGTGACCGCGAGGCCGGTCAGGCCGTTGACGCGCACGGCGTAGCGGACCACCACGGCGTCGAACCAGCCGCAGCGCCGCGGCCGGCCCGTCGTCGCGCCGAACTCGTCCCCCAGCTGGCGGATGCGGTCCGCCAGGGCGGGCTCGGCCTCCGTGGGGAGCGGCCCGTTGCCGACGCGGGTCGTGTACGCCTTGACCACGCCGAGGACCGCGTCGATCACGGTGGGCCCGATGCCCGCCCCGACCGCCGCTCCGCCCGCAGTGGTGTTGGAGGACGTCACGTAGGGGTAGGTGCCGTGGTCGACGTCGAGCAGCGCGCCCTGCGCGCCCTCGAGGAGCACCGATTCGCCACGCTCGAGCGCTTCCCACACCACGCGTCCGGCGTCGACCGCAAGGGGAAGCAAGCGCGGCGCCAGCCGCTCGAGCAGGCCGATGTGCTCCCGCGCATCGGCCCGCTCGCGCGCACCGAGCAGGCCGAGGAAGGCGTTCGCTGCCTCGACGCGCGTGCATACCAGCTCCCGCGCCCGCTCGAGGTGTCGCAGATCGCCCACCCGAATCCCACGGCGCCCGTACTTGTCCTCGTAGGTCGGGCCGATGCCCCGCCCCGTCGTACCGATCTTCTCCTGCTGCTCGCGCGCCCGGTCGAGGAGCTTGTGATAGGGCAGCGTGAGGTGCGCGCGCTCCGACACGTACAGCTTGTGGTCGGTGCGGATGCCGCGGGACGTGAGTGCGTCGAGCTCCGTGAAGAGCGTCTCCGGGTCGAGCACGACCCCGTTGCCCACGATGCATACCGCGCCCTGGAGGATCCCCGACGGAATCTGGTGCAGCACGAATTCACCGGCCGTGGTATGAACGGTATGGCCGGCGTTCGCCCCGCCCTGGTAGCGCACGACCAGGTCGGCGCGCTCGGCGAGCACATCGACGATCTTGCCCTTGCCCTCGTCGCCCCATTGGGCGCCGACGACCACGACGCAGTGTGTCTTCGGTCCGAACATGACCCCTCAGCAAAAACGCCCCGGCGGCGCGGGGCGTTGGAGCATCCTCCGGCGAAACCTATCACGCCGCCACGAGCCGCGCCACCCGTTCCCGGTCGGCCGCGACGACGGGGGCAAGCGGCGCCCGGACGGGCCCGCCGTACAACCCCACCGCGTCCATCGCGGCCTTCACGCCGCCCGGCCCGAGCTTTCCCACGATCTCCCGGTCGAGCGGGACCAGCCGCTCCTGGAGCCGGCCGGCGCGCTCGCGGTCGCCGGCGCGGAAGGCAGAGAGGATCTCGGCGCACACGGCCGCGGCGAAGCAGGCGACGGCGAGGATGCCGCCGTCGCAGCCGAGCTCGAGCGCCGCGTACAAGAGCGATCCCGCGCCGACGAAGACGGACCACGCCGGCGCCGCGTCGCGATAGGCAGCGAGGTTCTTCGCGTCACCCGAGGAATCCTTCACCCCGATGACGTTCGCATGGGCGGCGAGCTGCTGCAGCAGCCCGGCGGCGATCGACAGATGCGTGTACTTCGGGATGTTGTAGACGAGCACGGGTACGGGGCTCGCGTCCGCCACGGCGCGGAAATAGTCGCCGAGGCTCGCGGGCGAGACGCCGGCCGCGAAATAGCCGGGGGGGCGTACCAGCACGGCGTCCGCCCCCTCGGCAGCGGCGGCCCGCGTCAGCATCACCGCCTGGCGCGTGGACTCGGCCCCCGTGCCCACCAGCAGCCAGCTCTTGTCCGGGAGCACGTCGCGCACCCAGCCCACCATGCGACGTTGCTCGTCGGGGTCGAGCAGGGCCGACTCGCCCGTCGACCCCGCGACGATCACGCCGTCCAAGCCCGCCGCGATGAGTCGCGACACGTTCTGCCGGAGATGGACCGGCGCGACCTCCCCCGTCGCGCTGTCGAACGGGGTGGTGATGGGGGCGAGCACCCCCGCGAGCTGCCGCTCGGTCACTGGTCGGGCAGCATGCTCGACAGGTCGTCCGTGAAGCCGGCCGGGCGGTCCCCCCCGGGGGCGGGGGCGGGGGCGGGAGCCGGAGCGGGAGCCGGCACGGTCTCCGGATCGGCCGGCCGGGACCGGCGCCGCAGCGTGCGCAGCTGCAGGTCGAAGTCGGCGGGGTTCGTCGCCGCGGCGAGCGCGGGCTCGGACGCCACGACTCCGTCCGCCACGAGGTCCAGCAGGTGTTGATCGAAGGTTTGCATGCCGTACTGGTCGCGGGCGATGCGGATGTAGTCGTGGAGCTGCGAGGTCCGGTCCGAGTCCTTGATCAGGTCTCGCACGGTGGCGGTGCAGATGAGAATCTCGACGACCGGCACGCGCCCGTGCCCGTCGGCCCGGGGCAGCAGCCGTTGCGAGACCACCGCCTGCAGCGTCTCCGCCAGGCGCAGTCGCGCGCTCTCCTGCTCGGCCACCGGGAACATGGCGACGACCCGTTGCACCGTCGAGACGGCGTCGGACGTGTCCAGCGTCGAGATCACCAGGTGTCCCGTCTCGGCCGCCCTCATGGCGGTGCTGAGCGTCTCCGTATCGCGCATTTCTCCGATCAGCAGCACGTCGGGATCCTGGCGCAGGGCGGCCCGGAGCCCCGCGTGGAAATCGTCGGTGTCGACGCCGATCTCCCGCTGGGTCACCGAGCAGTTGATGTCGCGATGCAGAAACTCGATCGGGTTCTCGAGCGTGATGATGTGCTTGTGCTGCGTCTGGTTGAGGTGGTTCACGATCGCCGCCATCGTCGAGCTCTTCCCCGATCCACTCACCCCGGTGACGAGGATCATCCCCCGCTCCGCCGACGACACGGTCGCGAGGGTCGGCGGCAGCTTGAGGGTCTCGAACGTGGGGACGTCGAACGGGATGACACGCATCACGATCATGAACGACGAGCGCTGCCGCAGGATACTCACCCGGAAGCGACCCACGCCCGGCATCCCCCAGGAGCAGTCGTAGTCCCGCAGCCACTCCAGCCGCAACCGGTCTTCGTCGTTCGGAATGAGATGCAGCGCGATGGCCTTGGTCTGGTCGGGCGTGAGGCGCTGCTTGGTGAGGGGCACGAGCTTCCCGTCGATGCGCGCCCGGAAGACGTCGCCGGCCTTGATGTGGAGGTCGGACGCGCCCCGGTCGATCGCCGCCTTGATGATCTGCTCGATGCCGCGCGGCTGCGTCGCGGCGCCGCTGGCGCGCGGGTTGCGGGCTTTTTCCTCCACTAGTATCCGGCCTCCAGGTCCACCATGTTGAGGAGGGGCGCCCCTGCAAGATAGCGCTTGATGTTCTCGACGATCAGCCCTGTCTCCCGCTCCCAGAAACGCGCCGTCACGGCGGCGACGTGTGGGCTCACGAGCACGCGGGGATGACGCCAGAACGGGTGATCCGCGGGCAGCGGCTCCGCCGCGAACACGTCGAGCGCCGCACCACGAAGACGAGAGGCGTCAAGGAGGTCAAGGAGAGCCCCCTCGTCCAACAGCGTCCCCCGAGAGACGTTCACGACGATAGCGTCCTGCGGCAGCCGCTCCAGGATCGCGCACGTGACGGCACCCTTAGTCTCGGCCGTGTGCGGCGCCGCGATCACGAAGACGTCGCTCTCGGCCGCGAGCCTTGGCAGATCGGTCGGCCCGCCAACCCAGCGGAGGCCCGGCGGGCCGCCCAGCTCGGGCCGCCGCCGTACGCCCGCGACGCTCATCTCCAGAGCCACGCAGCGGCGTGCGATGGCGCCGCCGATCCCGCCCAGGCCGAACACGCCGAGCCGTAGCTCGCCGAGCTCGCGCACCGGGAGCGCCAGATCGGCGAACTCCCGGCGTGCCCAGTGCCCGGCGGCCTGGAGCTCGCGCATCTGGTCGAGGCCGCGCGCGAAGTAGCCGATCGCGGCCATTGCCCAGTCGGCGATCGGCTCGGCATGTACGGCGGCGGAGTTCGTGAGCACGATCCCGGTGCCCCCGAGGTGCGGCAGCGTCGCGCCGACGCCGGCCGTGCCGCTGTGCGCCCAGCGGAGGGTGCCTCGCCCCGCCGCGACCACCCCGGCGGGAACGCCGTAGCCGAGGTAGATCTCGGCGCCGCGCGCCGCCGCCACCGCCTCGGGCGTCCCCGAGCCGCCGTCGCCGTCCGACGCCGCCGGCGCCTGGACCTCGACCACCTCCCACCCCGCCCCCAGCGCCGCCCGTACGTCCCGCACGGCCGCGGGCGGGACGCGCCACGCGGCGAGCGGCGAGGCGAGATCGACGACGAGGCGCCGGGTCACTCGCCCGTGGACACAGTCCGGACGCTCGCGTGGTGGAGCAGTGCGATCATCACCTCGTCGTGGAGCCGCTTCGGCCCACGCAGCGTATACTCGATCACGACATCGACGTTCTCGCGACGACTCGCCTGGCGCTCGATTTCGAGGCCCGACCGGCGCACCACCTCTTCCAGGTCCTCCAGCACGGTGGGGTCCGGGCGGGCGTGGACCGATAGCGTGCCCTGGGTGGATTGGCGCCCGACGAACCGCTCCACCCGCCCGAGTCCCTGGAGGACGAGCAGGACGAGCAGCGTGCTGCCCGCCGCCTCCCAGTAGAATGCGGCGCCGAGGGCGACGCCGATCGCCGCGACGACCCAGATGGTGGCCGCACTGGTCAGCCCGACGACGGCGCCGCGCGCGTGCAGAATGGTGCCCGCTCCGATGAAGCCCACGCCGGTCACGATCTGCGCGGCGACGCGGGTCGGGTCGGCGCTCCCGGTGGCCATCGTGATCGACAGCTTCGTGTAGAGGACGGAGCCGATGCAGATCAGGATGTTGGTCCGCAGGCCGGCCGGCTTGCCGCCGAACTCCCGCTCGAGACCGATGGCGCCGCCGAACAGCGTCGCCAGGCAGAGCTGGAGGAACAGCTCCAGCCGGAACATCTCGACCATCTGCGCGACGAAGTGCTGCATCAACCCTCCGCGCTGTCCAGGAAGCCCATCCGCCGCCGCACGTGGGCCATGGTCCGACGCGCGAGGGCGCGCGCCTTGGCGGCGCCGGCGCGCAGGGTGCCCCGCACCGTGCGCGGCTCCGCCTGGAGCGCGCGCGCCCGCTCGCGGATGGGGGCGAGTGCCGCTATCATATTGTCCGCCAGCACGCGCTTGCAGTCGAGACAGCCCCAGCCGGCCGTGCGGCAGTTGTGCGCCACCAGCCTCACCGTGTCCAGCGGCGAGAAGCCCTGGTGGATGGTGAAGATGTTGCAGATGTCCGGATTGCCCGGATCCTTGCGCGTGACGCGCGCGGGGTCGGTGGCGGCGGGCTTGAGCTTTTCCCAGATGGTCTCCGGGGCGTCGAAGAGGCTGATCGTATTGCCCAGGCTCTTCGACATCTTGGCCTGGCCGTCGAGCCCGAGCACCCGCTTCGCGGTCGAGAGCAGCGCTTGCGGCTCCGGAAACGCGAAGCCGTTCGCGAAGCGCGCGTTCCAGCGCCGTGCGATCTCCCGCATCAGCTCGAGGTGCTGGAGCTGGTCCTCGCCGACGGGCACGAGCGTCGCTTCGTAGAGCAGCACGTCGGCCGCCTGGAGGACGGGATAGTTCAGCAGCCCCGCCGGCACGCTCTCCTGGCGCTGGGCCTTGTCCTTGAACTGCGTCTGGCGCTCGAGCTCGCCGAGCGGCGTCACCGTGGTGAGCAGCCAGTTGAGCTCGACGTGCTCCGGAACATGCGACTGCACGAACACGATCGCGCGCTCTGGATCGAGTCCCGAGGCGTAGAGACTGATCGCCATGTCGAGCGTCCGTTGCGACAGGGTCGCGGGCTCGTACGGCTGCGTGATGGCGTGCAGGTCGACGACGCAGAACAGGCACTCATGTTGGTGCTGCAGCTTGACCCAGTTCTGGACCGCGCCGAGATAGTTACCGATGTGCAGCTCGCCCGAGGGCTGGATGCCGGAGAAGACGCGCGCCATGGGCTCACAACCTACGCCGCCGGGGGTCGGCGCCGCAAGGTGCGAGAACTCAAAGACTTAGTCGATGTCGCGCGACGCGCCGCCCACCGGGCGGCAGCCCAGCTTCGCGGCGCCACGCCCGCGGCCACCGCCGGCTGGGTCGAGAAGGGGCGACACGATTTCGTGACCGCGGCGGACCGCGACGCCGAGTCGCTCATCGCCGAAGCCTTGACGCGTGAGGCGCCGGGCTCGGCGGTCGTGGGCGAGGAGCTGTCCCCCGCGGCGGCGCGCTCGGGTGAGGTGGTGTGGATCGTGGATCCGCTCGACGGCACGACGAACTTCCTGCACGGGTACCCGCAGTACGCCGTGTCGATCGGGTGCGTCGTCGGCGGCGGGCTGCGCGCCGGTGTGATTCACGACGTGCCCCGCGACATCGTGTACTGGGGCGCGGCCGGCCTGGGCGCCTGGGAGGGCGAGCGGCGGCTCCACGTGTCGGGGCTCGCCGAGCCGCGGCACGCGCTCGTCGGCACCGGGTTCCCGTTCAAGCAGCTCCCGCTGCTGCGGCGCTACCTGGATCAGTTCGCCGCCGTGATGGGGGCCACGAGTGGCATTCGGCGCGCGGGCGCGGCCGCGCTCGATCTCGCGGACGTGGCGGCCGGCCGCCTCGATTGCTTCTGGGAGCTGACGCTCGCCCCCTGGGACATCGCCGCCGGCGTGGTGCTCATCCGTGAGGCCGGCGGCGTCGTGACGACGCTGGACGGCTCGGACGACGTATTGCAGCACGGCTCGATCGTCGCCGGCAACCCGACGCTGCATCGCTGGCTGCTCGACCTGGTGAGGAACGCCTAGGTGCCCGCTCCGCTCGTCGAGTGCGTCCCCGATTTCTCCGAAGGCCGCGACCGCGCCACGCTCGACGCGCTCGAGCGCGCCATCACGGCCGTGCCGGGCGTCCGGCTGCTCGACGTCCAGGCCGATCCCGCGCATCATCGCTCGGTCTTCACCTTCGTCGCGCCGCCCGACGCGGCCGTCGCAGCCGCGCTGCGCGCGATGCGCGTCGCGACCGAGCGAATCGACCTCACGAAGCACTCCGGGGAGCATCCCCGGATGGGGGCGACCGACGTGGTGCCGTTCGTCCCGGTGCGCCACGTCACGATGGACGACTGCGTCGCGCTCGCCCGACGGCTCGGCGAGCGCGCCGCGGCCGAGCTTCAGATCCCGATTTATCTGTACGCCCGGGCCGCGACCCGCCCCGAGCGCGAGCGCTTGCCCGACATCCGCAAGGGCGAGTTCGAGGGCTTACGGGAGCGCATCGGGAAGGATCCCGTGGCCGACCCCGACTTCGGGCCCCGGCGGATTCATCCGACCGCGGGGGCCACGGCGGTCGGTGCCCGACCCTTCCTCGTCGCGTTCAATGTCTACCTCGACTCGAGCGACGTCGCGATCGCGAAGGAGATCGCGAAAAAGATCCGCACCTCGAGCGGCGGTTTGCCCGCCGTGCAGGCCTTGGGCTTCGAGGTCGCGGGCAAGGCCCAGGTGTCGATGAACCTGCTCGACATCGACGTCACCCCGCCCGCCACCGTGTTCGCGGCGGTCGCGGCGGAGGCCGGGGCGCGCGGGGTGAGTATCCTGAAGAGTGAAGTGGTCGGGCTCGTCCCCGAGCGCGCACTGCTCGGCGCCGGGGCCGCGTTTCTCAAGCTGCCCGACCCGGCCGATCACCTGCTCGAAGCGAAGATCCGGGAGCTGGAAGGTCCGTCGCTCGACGCCTGGCTCGAGGAGCTTGCGGCCGGCACGCCGGTCCCCGGGGGCGGGAGCGCGGCCGCCCTTGCCGGGTCGCTCGCCGGCGCGCTGGTCGCGATGGTGGCCCGACTCACGCTCGGCCGCAAGGCCTACGTCGCGGTTCAGGACCGCGCCGCCGCCATCCTGCGGGAGGCCGACACGCTGCGGGCCGAGCTGCGGCGCCTCGCCGACGAGGACGCCGCGGCCTACGCGCGGGTGAGCGCCGCCTATAAGCTGCCGCAGCACGACCCCGGGCGCCCCCGGGCGATCGACGACGCGCTCCTGGGGGCGGCGCGCCCGCCCGCCGCGGTGGCGCAGCGCGCCGCCCGCGTGCTCCTGTTGGCGAGGGAGATCGGCACGATCGGGAACAAGAACGCCGCGAGCGACGCCAGGGTCGGCGAAGCGCTCGCGCGGGCGGCGGTCGCGGGCGCGGCGGAGAACGTCAGGACGAACGTGGCGTCACTGTCGGATCCCGCAATGGGCCGGGAGCTGCTGGCGGAGGCTGAGCGCCTGGACAGACAGGCCGGGTGAGATCCGCGCGCTTCAGTCCGCCGTCGTCAGAATCCGCGGCGGCCCGCCGTTCTCCCGGATGGCCACGGTATGCTCGAAGTGCGCCGACAGCGACCCGTCCTGGGTCACCACCGTCCACTTGTCGTCGAGCGTGCGGATCTCCGGGCCCCCGACGTTCACCATCGGCTCGATGGCGATAGTCATCCCGGGCATGAGGCGCGGGCCCCGCTTCGGCTTGCCGTAGTTCGGCACTTGCGGGTCCTCGTGGAAGGACGACCCGATGCCGTGTCCCACGAGCTCGCGCACGACGGAGTACCCCGCTTCCTCCGCCACCTGCTGCACCGCGTGCCCGATGTCGCCGACGTGGTTCCCGGCGCGCGCCTGGGCGACGCCCGCGAGCAGCGCCTCTCGCGTGACCGCCAGCAGCCGCTCCGCCGCGGGACTCACCTTCCCTACCGCGAAGGTCGCGGCCGAGTCCGCGTGCAGGCCGTCGAGCCACACGCCGACGTCCACGCTCAGCAGGTCCGCTTCCTGGAGCACGCGTTTCGGGGACGGGATGCCGTGCACGACTTCCTGGTTGATCGACGTGCAGAGCGTGGCGGGGAAGTCGTACAGTCCTTTGAACGACGGCCGGGCGCCCGGGCGGGAGCGGATGAAGTCTTCCGCCAGGCGGTCGAGCCGCTCGGTCGAGATCCCGGGCCGCACGTGCCCCGCGACGAGCGCGAGCGTCTCCGCGACGATGCGACCGGCGGCCGCCATCGTTTCGATCTCCCGTGGGGACTTGATGGTGATCATCGCCCGATGACGCGCTTGATCTCCGTCGCGATGTCGTCCACCGCACCGGTCCCGGGGACGCGGTGCACGATGCCGCGCTGCGCGTAATGGGCGATCAGCGGGGCGGTGTCGCGCTGGTACACGTGGAGCCGGGTCTTGATAGCCTCGGGCGTGTCGTCGGAGCGGCCTTCCGCCGCCGCCCGCGTCATCATGCGGCGGATGAGCTCCTCCTCCGGCACGTCGAGCAGCAGGATGTGATTGAGGCGCTGGCCGCGCGCGGCGAGGGTGCGGTCCACGAGCTCCGCCTGGGCGGCCGTGCGCGGAAAGCCGTCGAGCACCGCGCCATGGTGCGCCTCCTCCTTCGCAAGCTCTTCCTTGATCAGGTTGAGGATGACGGTATCGGGGACGAGCTTGCCGTCGTCCATGTACTTCTTGGCCTCGCGGCCGACCGGCGTCCCCATCTGGACCGCGGCGCGGAGCAGGTCGCCCGTGGTGATCTTGGGGAGACCGAGTCGCGCGGCGAGGATCTTCCCCTGGGTGCCCTTCCCCGAGCCCGGCGCGCCTAAGAGCAGGACGAACACCGCGAGCCTACATGTACCGTTGGCGGCCGCGGAACTTGACGCGCCCTTCCTTCATGAACCCGTCGTAGTGGCGCAGCAGCAGGTGCTGTTGCACCTGCTGGACGGTGTCGAGCGCGACGCCGACCACGATCAGCAGCGCCGTGCCGCCGAACCCGAAGGGCATGTTGAGGATGTTCGACACCACGATCGGCAGCATCGCCACGATCGCCAGGAAGATCGCGCCGGGCAGCGTGATGCGGGACAACACCTCGTCGATGTAGTCCGCCGTCGCGGCCCCGGGCTTCACTCCCGGGATGAAGCCGCCCTGCTTCTTGAGGTTCTCCGCCAGGTCGACCGGGTTGAAGATGATCGAAGTGTAGAAATAGGCGAAGAAGATGATCAGGATCACGCTCGAGACGAGGTACACCGGCGACGTGACGCTGAAGTACTCGGCCAGGTGCTTGAGCGTCTGGTTGCCGCTGAACGTCGCGATCGTGCCCGGCACGATGATGAGCGACTGGGCGAAGATGATCGGCATCACGCCCGAGGAGTTGATGCGCAGCGGGATGAACGTCTTCTGCCCCTCGCGGATGCGTCCTCGCCCCATCACCTTGCGCGGGATCTGGATCGGGATGCGGCGGGCCGCGACGGTCACGGCCACCGTGCCGGCCACCACGAGCACCATGATGCCCAACACGACGAGCAGCACCGGGAAGGTGAGCGAGTGCGCCTTCAGGGCCTCGACCGTGCGCAGCGTCTCCGGCCAGATGCGCTCGATGATCGAGAAGAAGATGAGCAAGCTCATCCCGTTGCCGATGCCACGCTCGGTGATCTGCTCGCCCAGCCACATGATGAAGACACCGCCGGTCGTGAGCGTCAGCACGGTCGTCATGCGGAAGCCCCACCCCGGGTGCGCCACGGCGCCCGGCAGCTGCTCGGTGAATAGCGCGAAGCCGTAGGCCTGGAACAGGCACAGCATGACGGTGAGGTAGCGCGTCCACTGGGTGAGCTTTTTCCGCCCCTCCTCGTCGCGCTGCATCTTCTCGATCACGGGGAAGACGGGCCCCGCGAGCTGGAACACGATGCTCGCGGAGATGTAAGGCATGATCCCGAGCGCGAAGACGGTGGCGCGGGAGAACCCGCCGCCCGCGAACAGGTCGTACAGGCTGAACAGCGTGCCCTGACCCTGGTTCCGCAGGAAGTCGGCGAGGGCCTGGACATTCACCCCCGGTGTGGCGATGTGGGCCCCGACGCGGTAGATGACCAGACAGAGGAGCGTGAAGAGGATCTTCTCCTTCAGCTCCGGGACCTTGAACAGATTGGGGATCTGGGGCGCGGTCATCGGGTCAGCTCGCGATCGTCCCGCCCGCCTGTTCGATCTTCGTGCGCGCGGAGGCGGAGACCGTCACGCCCTTTATGCTGAACTTGCGCCGCACGTCGCCCATGCCGAGCAGCTTGATGGGGTGGTCCGGCCGGCGGACGAGCCCCGCCCCGAACAGCGTGTCGGGCGTCACCTCGACGCCCTCGGCGAGCTTGTCGAGGTGCCGGACGTTCACCACCTGCGCCGGTTGCTTGAAGGGGTTCGTGAAGCCGCGCTTCGGGATGCGCCGGATGAGCGGCATCTGGCCGCCCTCGAACCCGGGCCGTGTCTGGCCCCCGGTGCGGGCCGTCTGGCCCTTCCCCCCGCGGCCGGCCGTCTTGCCGATCCCAGAGCCGGGCCCGCGCCCTTTGCGGATGCGCGCGCGGTGCGAGCCACGCGGCGGCTTGAGCGTCGACAGGCTCAGGTGCGGCAGCTCGCCCTGCGGCGCCTTGCGGCGAGCCCGCGGTCTCGGTTTGGCCCTGGCCTTCGCCTTCGGCATCGCGCCCCCTTACTCCCCGGCTTTCGCGGGCGTCACCTGGACGAGGTGACGCACCTGATCGAGCATGCCCCGCAGCGCCGGGTGGTCCCGCTTCACCACGGCGTCCTGGTGGTGCTTGAGCCCGAGCGCCTCGAGCGTCCGGCGCTCGAACGCGGGCCGGCCGATCCCAGAGCGGACCTGCCGGATGCGGAGCTGGCCCTTGCCCACGGGCGGCAGCGCCTGATCCCGGCCCGCCTTCCGTTTGCGGTACTTCCGCGTGGGCGGCTTCCTAGCCATGCACCGTCTCCTGCCGCGACTTGTACGGAATCGCCTCGACCTCGACGCCACGCTCCTTGGCGACGCGCCGCGCCGTGGTGAGGCGCTGCAGCGCGTCGATCGTAGCCCGCACCATGTTGTGCGGGTTGGTAGAGCCGAGGCTCTTGGTGAGGATGTCGCGCACGCCGGCGCACTCGAGCACGGCGCGCACCGCGCCGCCCGCGATCACGCCGGTCCCCGTGGCCGCGGGCTTCAAGAGGACGCGCCCCGCGCCGTGGTCGCCCACGATCTCGTGTGGGATCGTGCCGCCCGTGAGCGGCACCTCCATCATGCGGCGGCGCGCGGCCTCGACTGCCTTGCGGACCGCCTCGCTCACCTCATTCGCCTTGCCCGTCGCGATGCCGACCCGGCCCTGCCCGTCTCCCACGGCGACGAGCGCGTTGAACCCGAAGCGCCGGCCGCCCTTGACGACCTTGGCGACGCGGTTGATCGAGATCACGTTCTCGACGAGGCCGTCGCCTTCACGCTGCCGCTCGCCGCCGTCGCGCCGCTCGCCGCCACGACCGCGTCCGC
>WNGD01000372.1_pt1 | contig 49303 bp, 50 predicted proteins | sample 5400671 | NCBI WGS metagenome assembly WNGD01 (sample SAMN13153369, study PRJNA577476) | soil metagenome | isolation source: 40 cm soil or saprolite under grassland replicate 2 | place: USA:California | collected 2016-06-15 | reverse complement strand
TCCGGCCACAGCACGTTCAGCCGTGCGGCAGCCGAGGTGCTCGCCGCCTACACCGGCAGCCCCTACTTCCCCGGAGGAGAGTTCACCCAGACCTTCTCGCCCGGCTACCTCAAGTTCGAGCGAGGGCCGAGCAAGCCCCTGACGCTGCAGTGGGCGACGTACTACGACGCGGCGGACCAGGCGGGCAGCTCACGTATCTACGGCGGCATCCACATCGCGGCGGACGACTTTGCCGGCCGCCGGATCGGATCGAGAGTCGGCAAGCAGGCGTGGGCGCTCGCCGAGCGTTACTTCGCCGGCACCGCGCGGTAGGCGGCTAGCGGCCCGAGCGCGCCTGAAGCCTGCGCGCGATCGTGTCCAGTGTCACAGCGAGCAGGAGGATGACGCCGGTGACGACATAGATCGTCCCCGTCTTGTAGCCCGCCGTGTTGAGCCCGTTCGAGACCGTCGCGATCACGAGCGCGCCGATGAGCGCGCTGCGCACCTCGCCGCGACCACCGAACAGGCTCGTGCCGCCGATGACCGCGGCGGAGATCGCATCGAGCAGCAGGGTGCCGCCGCCGACGTTGAGGTCGACGGAGTTCAGCCGCGCGGCCAGGATCACGCCTCCCACCCCGGACATGGCGCCGGAGATTATGAAAACGATGATGCGGATGCGGGCGACGTTGATGCCGGCGCGACGAGCCCCTTCGGCATTGCCGCCGACCGCGTAGACGTGACGGCCGAACGGGGTTCGCTTGGCAAGGAAGGTCAAGCCGACCAGTAAGATGACAACCAGGACGCCGGCCAGCGGTAGACCATTGGGCACGCTGGCGTGGTTGGAGACCGCGACGGTGCCGAAGCAGGCGACCGCGACGCCGATGACCTTGGCGACAAGGAGCAGCGGTCGTTGGATCGTCACGCCCGCGCGGCGCTTGCCGATTACGCCGCCCAACGTGCCAACGGCGTAGAGACCCGTGACGACGGCCGCAATGATCCAACCCGTATTGGCTGCGAAGTAGTAGTTGGCGAGATCGTTGATCAACTTGTCCTGGATCACGATCACGCCTTTGATCTCGAGCACCTGCAGGATGACTCCCTGCCAGATCAGAAGGCCTGCAAGCGTGACGACGAACGACGGGACGCCGACCTTGGCCACGACCGAGCCCTGGACGCCGCCGATGAAAGCGCACAGGCCTACCGCGATTGCGATCGCGACGAGTCCGGGATACGCATGGCCGCTACCCGGGAGCTGGAACTCGGCGACGGCCAGGGCCGCTATCCCGCTCAGATATCCGATCGAAAGGTCGATCTCGCCAAGCAGGAGGACGAAGACCACTCCGAACGCGAGCATGGTCAAGCCGGCCATCTGGACGATGATGTTGTTGAAGTTGTCCGCGGTGAAGAAGTTCGTCGCCTTGAAGCTGAAGAAGACGACGATCACCGCCAAGCCGATGACGATCGGCAGGATGCCGAGGTTCCCCGTCCTCAGGTTGTCGTACGTCCGGCGCCAGAGCCCCGACGGCGCCTCGGCTTCGTCTCCTTCGGGGAGACCGATCCCCGGTGCGGCGACGTCGAGGTCCGAGCTCACGACGCCAGCTCCGGCGCTGTCGTCGGGATGCCCGCGACCTTCGTGGGAATCCCTGCGGTGATCGCTTGCACGACCTCCTGCTGAGTGGTCTTCTCTCGCTCGTAGACACCCACGTCGCGCCCGAGGCGAAGCACGGTGATCCGCGTCGCGACCTCGAAAACGTCGTGCAGGTTGTGCGAGATGAGCACGACGGCCAGGCCCTGGTCGGCGAGGCGCTTGACGAGCTCGAGCACCTGGCGCGTCTGCGCGACGCCGAGCGCCGCGGTGGGCTCGTCGAGGATGACGACCTTGGAGTTCCACTGCACGGCCTTGGCGACGGCGACCGACTGCCGCTGGCCGCCCGACAGGGAGGCCACCGGCTGACGGATCGAGCGGATGGTCGTGACAGACAACGACCTGAGGGTCTCGGCCGTGCGCTGCTCCATGAGCGGCTCTTTCAAGCGCCAGAGCCAGTCGCGTTCCTCGCGGCCCAGGTACATGTTCTGCACCACGTCGAGGTTGTCGCAGAGTGCGAGATCCTGGTAGACGACCTCGATTCCCAGCCTGCCCGCGTCCTTCGGGCTGCTGATGTGAACGGGCTTCCCATCGAACAAGATCTCGCCGCTGTCCGGGCTGTGGATGCCCGCCACGCATTTGATCAAGGTCGACTTACCGGCGCCGTTGTCGCCGACGAGTGCCATGACCTCTCCGTCGCGCACCTCGAAGTCGACGTCGGCAAGCGCCTGTACCGACCCGAACGACTTCGAGATGCCGCGAAGTTGGAGGATCGGCGTCTCGCTCACGGGTGTCGGGTTTCCTACGGAACTTGTCCTTGAAGAGTCTCGTGTAGTTGGCCTTCGTGATCGAGACGACCGGAATCTGGACGGTCGGCTCCTTCTTGCTGCCGTTCTTGCGGAACCCGTTGACCCCGGGCACCTTCTTGTGCTTCAGCAGCGCGACAGCCGCCGCCGCGGCAGCATTGGCCTCGGAGGGCACGAACTTGTAGACGGTCATCGTCTGCCAGCCCGAGATGATGTTCTGCACGCCTTGCACGGTCGCATCCTGCCCCGACAACGCGATCGGATTCAGCTTCTTCGCCTTCAACGCGGCAATCACAGCGCCGGCGATGCTGTCGTTCGCCGCGATGGCGCCGTCGATCTTGTTGTTCGTCTTGAGCAGCATCTGCTCGAAGATCGGCTGGGCGTTGGTCGCCAGCCAGAGCGGCACGAACTGCTGCGGGCCCTTGGTCAGCTTGCCGCTCTTGAAGAGCGGGTTCAGAACAGCGTCGTTGCCGCTCTTGAACCAGAACGCGTTCTGATCCGTCGGCCCGCCCCAGAGCTCGGCGACGACGGGCTTCGACTTGCTTTTCAGGGCGTTGACGACACCCTTGGCCTGCGCCGCGCCGACGGCCTTACCGTCGAAGGAGACGTACACCTTCGCGATACCGCCGACAACCTGACGGTCGTAGTCGATCGACTGACCGCCTGCCTTTGCGAACTTCTTCTCGATCGCGATCGACGTGCCCTGGGCGATGTCGGTGACGATGGCCACCTTCGCCCCGCGGGACAGACACGAATCGGCCTGCGAGACCATCTTCTGCGGGTCGTTCAGCGCGTTCGTGATCGAGTAGGTCACTCCAGCCTTCTTCAGGGCCTTCGCGAAGTACGGCGCGTCGAACTGCACCCACCGCACGGATGATTTCGTGTCCGGGAGCAGGACGCACACCTGGATGTTCGCGGAGCTCCTGGCTGTTGCGCCGGTAGCCACGATCGCGACGACGACACTGGCCAGGAATACGACCAGACCCACCGAACGAACAAATCTTTTCACTGCAGCCTCCTCAGGTGATGTGATTCGGAAACTCTAGTACGAATTCACGACCTTTTCAGATCGGTCGTCGGGTCAGAGGATCTCCTTCACGACTCGTCTGCCGCACACGCGCGTGATACTAGGCTCCTCACGGGCAATGGTGGAGCCTCAACTGTCTCAGGAGGGCGCGACATGAAGACCTCGCTCGGAATCTGGGCGCTCGGGCCCATGGTCACACGCTTCGTGCCGGGCGGTTACAAGCCGCAGAAGGTGGGCGAAACGACTGCCGCACGCGTGCGGCAAGCTGTCGAAGGTCTCGGAGACCTCATCGACGGCTACGAGTTCCACTACCCGCAAGAGCTGTCGGAGGAAAACCTGGACGAGGTCCGGGACGCTTTGGACGGACACGACGTCTACTGCCTCGCGACCGGCTTGCATCTCGATCCACGCTTCGGCCGCGGTGGCCTCGTGTCGCCTGATACAGCTACGCGGGCGGAGGCACTGCGCCAGACGCTTGCGGCAATCGACTTCGCGGGCGAGCTGGGCTCCCATTTCATCATCTGGCCCGGGATCGAGGGCTACAACTACCCGTTTCAGACGCCCTACCGCGAGAGCTGGAACTGGTTGGTCGAGGGAATCGGTCAGGCGGCCGAGCGTTGCCGCGAGCGTGGGATCCTGCTTTTCCTCGAGCACAAGAACTCGGAGCCTGCGATGAAGATCCTCATGCGCAACGTCGGTATGACGCTGCACGTGATCCACAAGCTCCGCGCCCAGGGCCTCGACAACGTCAAGGTCAACATGGACTGGCAGCACCTGCTCATGAACGGCGAGAACCTTGCGGAGTACGCGGCCCTGCTCGCGGCGGAGGGAGTGCTCGGCCACCAGCATGCGAACTCGGGCTGGGGGACCTTCGACGACGACAACATGGTGGGAGCGCTGGCATTCATGGAGACGCTCGAGCTCGCCGTCGAGCTTCGCCGTGCCGGCTACGGCGAGAACGGCGAACGGCTCGGCTTCGATCTGTACCCCTATGCGGAGGATGCAGTGGCGGCCGCACGGCGCAGCGTGCTGCAGTGGCGCTTCATCGACTCGGCCGCGTCGCGGATCGACGACGCCGCACTACGAGCGGCACAGAAGGAAAAGGACGCCGTCGCCGCGTACGAGCTCGTCTACGCGGCACTCGGCGCTTGACGCAGCTCGTCGGTCTCGACGTCGGCACGACGGGTGTCAAGGCGCTCGCGCTGTCGCCAGAAGGTGACGTGCTGGCACGGGCCGAGGAGAGCTACGACCTCTCGACGCCGCACCCCGGGTGGGCCGAACAGGATCCGGAAGATTGGTGGCGGGCCACCGAGCGGGCGCTGGCCGCGCTCGGGGGCCAACCGACCGCGATCGGCCTCTCCGGTCAGATGCACGGTCTCGTCGTTCTCGACGATCGAGATCGCGTCCTTCGGCCGGCGATCCTGTGGAACGACCAGCGAACGGAAGCGGAGTGCGTCGACATCGAGGAGCGGGTCAGGCTCACACGGCTGATTCAGCTGACCGGGAACCGTGCGCTCACAGGCTTCACGGCGCCCAAGCTGCTGTGGCTGCGCCGCCACGAGCCGACCACGTACGCGCGGGTCGCACACGTGCTGCTCCCGAAGGACTACGTCCGTCTGCGTCTTACTGGCGAGCACGCGATCGACGCCACGGACGCCTCGGGCACCCTGCTGTTCGACGTCGCAGGCCGGCGCTGGAGCCAGGAGATGCTCGAGGCACTCGAGCTCGACCCCGCTTGGCTGCCGCGAGCGCTGGAGTCGCCGGAGGTCTCGGGCGAGACGGCGGCCGGCATTCCGGTCGCCGCGGGTGCCGGCGATCAGGCGGCTGCGGCACTCGGCGTCGGCGTCGACCGGCCTGGACCGGTTTCGGTGGTGCTCGGTACGTCAGGCACCGTGTTTGCGGCACTGCCGGCCTTCGCCGCCGATCCGCAGGCGCGCGTGCACGCGTTTTGCCACGCCGTCCCGGGCGGCTGGCACGCGATGGGCGTCATGCTGTCCGCGGCCGGCTCGCTGCGCTGGTTGCGTGACGCGCTCGGGAGCGGGAGCGGGTACGACGAGCTGACCGCCGCGGCCCAGGAATGGCCGCCCGCCACCGAAGGGCTGACCTTCCTCCCCTACCTCAGCGGTGAGAGGACGCCGCACGCGGATCCGCACGCACGGGCCGCTTTCGCGGGGCTCACGCTCCGCCACGACCGCGGAGCGCTCGTCCGCGCCGTCCTGGAGGGTGTCGCCTACGGGCTGCGCGACTCGCTCGAGCTGCTGCGCGAGCTCGGCGTCGACCCGCGTGCCGGCCACGTTTCCGGTGGCGGAGCTCGCAGCGAGCTCTGGCTTCGGATCATCGCCTCGGTCCTCGGCCTGCCCATGCAGCGTACGGCGACCGACGAGGGCTCCGCATATGGAGCGGCGCTACTCGCCGGCGTGGCCGCCGGAGTCTTTCGCGACGTCCACGAGGCCGTCGCCACCTGTGTCCGTCTGCTCGACCCGGTCGAGCCGGACCCTCAGTGGGGTGCCGCGTATGAGCGCGGTTACCGCCGCTTCCGACTGCTCTATCCAGCCCTTCGACCCTTGGAGGACGCATGACCGTCAAGTGGGGGATCCTCTCGACCGCCAACATCAACCGGAAGGTCATTCCCGGCGCGCACGCCTCGGAGAAGGTCGAGCTGATAGCCGTGGCGAGCCGCGATTTGCGACGGGCGGAGGAGTACGCGCGCGAGTGGGAGATCGACCGCGCGTACGGCTCGTACGAAGCGCTGCTCGAGGACGCCGATGTGGACGCCGTGTACATCTCGCTGCCGAACACGCTGCACTGTGAATGGTCGATCCGCGCCGTCGAGGCGGGAAAGCACGTCCTCTGCGAGAAGCCCATGAGCAGGAACCTCGCCGACGTCGAGGCTGCATTCGACGCGGCCGCGAAGGCGCAGCGAATCCTGATGGAGGCGTTCATGTACCGCCACAACCCGCAGACCAAGCGGCTCCGTCAGCTCGTGGACGAGGGCGCGATCGGGGACTTGCGGCTCGTTCGCTCCTGCTTCAGCTATTCACTGTACGACGCGGAGAACATCCGCCTGCGGAAGGAGGTCGAGGGCGGCAGCCTGATGGATGTCGGCTGCTACTGCGTCAGCGGATCCCGTTTGCTCGCCGGTGAGCCCGAGCAGGTGTACGGGGAGCAGTTCGTCGGTGAGAGCGGCACCGACTGGGTCTTCACAGGGACGATGCGCCTCCCGGGCGACGTCTTCGCCCAGTTCGACTGTGGGACGGCCCTTCCAGAGCGTGACGAGCTCGAGGCGATCGGCAGCGATGGGTCGCTCTTCCTCGACGATCCATGGCACTGCCTCGAGCCGGTGATCGAGCTTCGCCGCGACGGGGCGATGGAGCGCATCGAGATCGAGCCCGCCAACTCGTATCGGCTCGAGCTCGAGAACCTCAGCGACGCTATCCGGGGCGCTACCGATCCTCTCTTGGGGCGCGAAGACGCCGTTGGTCAGGCGCGCGCAATCGAGGCGCTCTACCGCTCGGCGGTAAGCGGCACGGCGGCTTCCTTGTAGCGGATCAGCGCGGCAAGCGTCACGAGGCAGAGCACGCTGAGGCCGAGGTATGAGACCGCGTCGGTGGTCGCGGATGCGACCGCGCCGCCGATGGCCGAACCGCCGGCCTGACCCGGCGCCCACGCGACGTTGACCAGCGCGAACGCGTAGCCGTACTCGAGCCCGCTCTGCTCGGCGGCGTCAGTCACCAACGACATGGCCGGAGTCCAGAAGCTTCCGAAGGCGAAGCCGGCGCAGACCACGAGGAATGCCAGCAGCAAGGCGTGGCGGGGCCAGGGCAGCAGCAGAGCGACCAGAGCCGACGCGGCCAGGGCGCCAAGAAGCGGCGGTATGCGACCGTGCCGGTCGGAGATCCGTCCCAGCACCGGCGACCAGGCGGCTTCGAACGCGGCCGAGACGAGGTAGGTCGCGCCGACTGCGGCCGCGCCCCAGCCGAGGTCCGAGAGGCGCAAGGGGGCGAGGACGGACAGCGTCCCGAAACAGAGTGCGGGAAGGAGGCACAGCCAGACGCCGGTCTGGATCGTCCGGTTGCGCCGGAGCGCGCCAAACAGCATCCGGAGCGGCTGCGGGCGTTCAGGAGCCGGGGCGGGCGTGGCCGCCGCAGCGCCGGCGAGGACGAGCGCGAGCCCTGCAACCGCACCGAACGCCGGCCCGGTCCCCGTGAAGGATGCGACCGCTCCGAGCACAGGCCCGAAGAGAGCTCCCGCGATCGCGGCGCCGAATGCGGACCCGATGAGCTGGCCGCGCCGGCCGGCCGGCGCGGCAGCGACGAGCCAGCTAAGGGCACCGGTCCACGAGAAGGCACTCGAGATTCCCTGCAGGAAGCGCGCCAGGTCCAGCGTCCAGACGGAATCCGCCAGCCCGAAGGCGACCGTCGTCAATGCAAGCAGCGAGAGCCCGATCAGCACGGTGGGCTTCACGCCGAGCCGCGCTGCGGCGATCCCGCCGGGAATGCCCGCTACCAGGGCACCTGCTGGGTACATCGCCTGCAACACACCGGCGCCGGCCTTGCCGAGGTGGAAGTCGTCGACGTAATGCGGAAGCAGCGGCGTCAACGCTGCGAAGAACATGGTGTCGACAAGGACGATAGCCCCGGTCAGTAGCAACAGCCTGCGCACAGGGCGAGGCTAACCGCAGGAGTGTGTTCCGGGAGGAAGCCTCAGCGAACTGGCTCCATAGGTGCATCATCTACGCTCCGTCTCGTGGACTTACAACAGGTCGCACAGGGCTTCGTCGACGACGGTGCCCGACGAGCACTCGCGTGAGCGTCGTCGCGTCAGTCGAGCGTGACCTGCGCGCAGCAGTCGCCGCGGACGTCGTCGCACCGACCGCCTCCTACCTGACCGACATGACCGAGGCACGCGGACTGATCGGTCGCGCGGATGCCGTGGCGCTCCCGCGAACAGCAGAGGAAGTGGCCGAGGTCGTTGCGTGGTGTTACGCGCACGGCGTCGCAATCGTCCCGCGCGGCGGCGGGACGGGTTATGCCGGCGGCTCTGTCCCGCTCGACGGCGGAGTCGTCCTCTCGCTCGAACGTCTCGACCGCGTGCGTTCGTTCGACCCGCTCCTCTGGCGTATCGAGGTCGAGGCAGGGCTTCGCACTGCGGAGCTCCGGCGGATCGCACGCGAGAGCGGCCTGCTGTTCGCCCCCGATCCGGGCGCTGCCGAGCAGTCGCAGATCGGCGGCAACATCGCCACGAACGCGGGCGGGCCGCACGCGTTCAAGTATGGCGTCACCGGCAAGTGGGTGACCGGCCTCGAGGTCGTCGTTCCGCCCGGCGAGCTCGTGCAGCTCGGCGGCCCTTTGCGAAAAGACGTCGCGGGCTACGACCTCAAGCACCTGCTGATCGGATCGGAAGGCACGCTCGGCGTGATCACCGCCGCATGGCTGCAACTCACGCCTGCCCCGGAGGCCGCGTGGCCCGTGATCGGATTCTTCGACGGCGTCCCTGGCGGTGTCGGCGCGATCGAGCGGGTTATCGGCACCGGTTTGCCCGTCGCCGCACTGGAGTACATCGACTCGGAAGCGATGCGCTACGCGAGCGCGAGCTTTCCGGGCGAGGTGCCCGACGGTGGCTTCGCCGTACTCGCGGAGGCGGACGGCTCGACAGAGGAGGCGGCTCGGATCCGCAAGGACGTGCTCGACGCGTTCGGCGAGGACGCCCTGGCCTTCTACGCCCCCGAGGCGCCGCAGGAGATCGCCGCCCTGTGGCGTTGGCGCGACGGTCTGGCGCTCGTCGTCGATGCCCAGCGCGGCGGCAAGGCGAGCGAGGACATCGCAGTGCCACTCGACCGGCTCGGCGAAGCGATCGTCGAGTCGCTCGAGGTCGGACGAAGGCTCGGCATCCCTGCGTGCTCGTGGGGTCACGCAGGCGACGGCAACCTCCACACGGTGTTCCTGCTCGCGGGTGACGACGAGGCAGAGCTCGCCCTCGCGCCGCAACTTGCCGAGGGGCTCTTCGAGCTCGCGTTGCGGCTCGGTGGGACGATCTCGGGGGAGCACGGCGTCGGCTTCGTGAAGCGGAACTGGCTCGCGCGCCAGCTCGGTCCGCGTGCGTTCGAGCTGCACGGTGCGGTCAAGCGGGCTTTCGACCCGCAGAACTTGCTCAATCCGGGAAAGAAGGCTTGATCCGGAAGCTGCTGGTCGCAAACCGCGGCGAGATCGCCCTGCGAGTCTTCCGCGCGGCCCGTGAGCTGGGGATCGGCACCGTCGCGGTCGTCGCCCCGGATGACAAAGGCTCCCTCCACGCGCGCTCCGCGGACGAGACGATGGAGATCGCGAGCTACCTCTTCTCGGAGGAGCACATCCGCGCAGCGAAGCAGACCGGAGCGGACGCGATTCATCCGGGCTACGGCTTCCTGGCCGAGAACCCTGACTTCGCCGAGGCAGTGAACGCAGCCGAGCTGACCTGGGTCGGCCCACCACCGGAGGCACTGCGCGCCGGCGGAGACAAGCTCGAGGCGAAGCGGATCGCAAGGGAGGCGGGCGTTCCGGTCGTTCCGACCGGTGACCCGGAAGAGATCGGTTTTCCGCTGGTCGTCAAGGCCGCTGCCGGCGGGGGCGGGCGCGGGATGCGCGTCGTCCGGGAACCTGCAGAGCTGGAGGAGGCGCTCGCGGCGTCGCGACGCGAGGCGAAGGCCGTGTTCGGGGACGAGCGCGTGTTCTGCGAGCGTTACGTGGAGCGGCCGAGGCACGTCGAGGTCCAGCTGCTCGCTGACGCGCACGGGAACGTCCTCGCCCTGGGAGAGCGCGACTGCTCGATTCAACGCCGGCACCAGAAGGTTCTCGAGGAGTCGCCGTCCCCTGCAGTCGACGAAACCTTGCGCACGGCAATGAGCGACGCAGCCGTCGCCTTCGCCCGGGCGATCGGTTACGAGAGCGCGGGCACGGCCGAGTTCATGGTCGACGGCCGCGACTACTGGTTCCTCGAACTGAATGGACGGATCCAGGTCGAGCATCCCGTGACGGAGCTCGTCACCGGCGTCGACCTCGTGCAGGCGCAACTTCGCGTCGCCGCTGGAGATGCTCTCGACCTGAGACCGGACCCGCGCGGGCACGCAGTCGAGGTGCGTCTATACGCCGAGGATCCGCGGACGTTCTTTCCGCAGACCGGCCGCATCGAAAGGTTGCGGTTCCCGGAAGGGATCCGCGTCGATGCCGGCGTCGCCGAAGGCGACGAGATCGGCATCGCCTACGACCCGTTGATCGCAAAGCTGATCGCGCACGGCTCGACGCGCGACGAGGCGTTCGACCGTCTCCGCGATGCCCTGAAAGAGACGGTGGTGGACGGGGTCACGACCAACCTGCAGTTCCTGCGGTGGCTCGTCACCCATCCGGTCGTCCGCGGCGGCGACACGACGACGGCATTCCTCACGGAGCACCCGCCGCTGTCTCCCCCGCCGGCACGTGTGGCAGCCGCGCCGTGGCGGACACCGTTTCGGTTGAACCTCTCGTCGCCGGTGTCTGTGCTTCCGCCGGACCTCGAGGCAAGCGCGGTGGACCATCGCGGGCCGGCGGGCGGGCAGAGCCGCGTCACCGCGCCGATGCCGGGAACCGTGATCCGGCTGCTCGTCGTTGCGGGCGACTCCGTGCGGGCCAGGCAGCCGCTCGTCGTCCTGGAGGCGATGAAGATGGAGACGCCGCTGACGTCACCGTACGACGCCGTCGTCCGCGCAGTGCACGTCGCAGAAGGCGACCTGGTCGCCGGCGGCACCGTACTCGTCGAGCTGGAGGGGTAGCTACTCCGGCGCCGGAACCGGAACCTGCTGCGCGCCGCGTACGTAGAAGGCGAGCACCGCGGCGATGCCGAGCAACATGGCAACGAGCATGCCCCAGAACCAGCCCCTTTGGCCGACGGGCTTGACGACCATGTTCACGATCACGGTCAGGAGGACGACGAGCTCGCAGCGCGAGATCGTGAGAATGCGCCGGATGCGCGCGCAAAATCGGCCTGGCGCTTGCCGTCGCCCGTCCGGAGAATGCGGAAGGCGTAGGCCTGGATCATCGCTGCACCACCGACCCAGATCACCGCCGTGATGACGTGAACCGACTTGAAGAACGTGTACCAGGTCACACAGGCTCTAGAAAAGCTTCTGCAGCTTCATGGCGGCGCCCATGTCGCCTTTGACCTTCAACTTGCCGGTCATGTAGGCGCTGGTCGGATTCTGCTCGCCGCTGATGATCTTCTCAAAGGTCTCATCGGAGGTGGTGATGACCGCGTCGGCGTCCTCCCCGCCTTCGCTGACGCTCACCTTGCCGTTCTCGACCTTGACGGTCCACTTGCCCGCGCCGTCGATGTCGAAGAGGTAGGAGTTGGTCATCCCCACGGTCTTCGATGTGTCGGCACGGCTCTCGAGGCCGTCGAAGAACTCCTTCACTCCCGTCATGCGGGCAACCCTACCTCAGAGGTAGCGGTCGATCAGCGCATGCGAGAGGTCCCATTGCTTCCGGGCGAGCTTGACGCGGTTGCGCTCGAGCCGCGACCCGTTGACGCCCTGGTCGCGCAGGGTCTGGCGTTCCGCAGTGAGGATGGAGATCTCCTCTAGCAGCGCCTCGACAGTCGGGCGCGAGTGCCCGCGCCGAAAGCGCGAGCGGACTGAGGGGCGCCGCAGGGTTGCGCTCATCTCGAGGGTCATATCGGCATGCGACGATCAAAGGGTGAACCCGGTTTAGCCTTATTTCGTAAGGAGACGGTAAAACCCTGCACCTCGGATACGATCGCGACCCGATGGGGGAGGTCACGATCGAAGTCGAGGCGCCGGGCGAGGGCGAGGCCGACTCCCTTGCGATCGCCTATCCCGAGGGAAGCCCCGACGGCGCATTCTCGAACGGCGCGCGCGAGCTCGACGGGCAGCTCAAGGGCCGGTTGCAGCGCCTTGCCGACGGCGGCGAGCTGAAGAGCGATCTCGGGGCGACCGTCGTCCTGCATACGGACGGCGAGGTGAAAGCGCGGCGCATCGTCGTCGCCGGGGTTGGTAAAAGGGACAAGATCGACGCGGACGCATTGCGCACGGCAGCCTCCGCCGTCGCGCACAGCGTCGCGGACGTCGGCGGGACCCTGGGCTGGCTGCTCGACGAGTCTCTCCCCCTCTCCCTCGAAGAACAGGCCCGCGCGATCATCGAAGGCACGATGCTCGGGTCGTACAGCCCCGCCCGCTGGAAGACGCAGGAACAGCCCGAGGCGGGTGTCGACAAGATCGTGCTCTACACCTCGGCCGGCAACGGCCTGGCGGAGACCGCGAGCCGGATCGCCAGCATCGGCAAGTGGGTCAATGTCGCGCGCGATCTCGCCAACTCGCCGCCGAACGAGCTGACACCCGAAACGCTCGCTGCGCGGGCGGCTGAGCTCGCAGGGCCCAAGCTCGCCGTCGAAGCACTGGATCCCGCCCGGATCGACGAGCTCGGCATGGGGGCGCTTTCGGCCGTCGGCCGCGCGAGCTCGAACGGGCCGCGCCTCATCGTCCTTCGTTACGAACCGGCGCAGGCAACACGCAAGGACCTCGTGCTCGGCCTCGTCGGCAAGGCCATCACCTTCGACGCCGGCGGCATCTCGCTGAAGCCCGCGCTCAAGATGCAGGACATGAAGGGCGACATGGCCGGTGGCGCGGCCGTGATCGCAGCGCTGGGGGCTGTCGCCGAGCTGGAGTTGCCGGTGCGGATCGTTGCGGTCGTCGCCGCAGCGGAGAATCTCGTCAGCGGCGACTCGTTCCGTCCGGGCGACATCCTTCGCGCTGCGAACGGAAAGACGATCGAGATCACGAACACCGACGCCGAAGGGCGCCTCGTGCTGGCCGATGCGTTGTGGTACGCGCGACGCGAAGGCGCGACACACCTGCTCGACCTCGCAACCCTGACGGGGGCGATGGAGCTCGCGCTCGGGGACTTCTACGCGGGCGCGTTCGCGAACGACGACGACTGGATGGCCGAGATCCTCGCCGCAGCAAAGGCGAGCGGCGATCATGCCTGGCCCTTCCCCCTCCATCCGCGTTATCGCCGCTACGTCGACTCTTTCTTTGCCGATCTGAAGAACTCCTCCGACCTCCGGCAGGGCTCGCCGGTCCTGGCCGCCGAGTTCCTGCGCGAGTTCTCCGGCGAAGGACCGTGGGCGCACATCGACATGGCGGGGCCCGGGTTCCTGGAGCGTTCGCGCGGCGACTACCTCACGCAGCGCGGCGGGACCGGCTACGGCGTTCGACTGATCGTCGAACTTGCGCAGCGCCTCTCCAGTTGAATTTCGATCTCGACCAGGAGCACGAGCTCGTCCGCTCAACCGTGCGCGAGTTCGCGCAGGAGCGAGTCGCGCCGGTGGCGGAGGAGCTCGACCGCGAGAGCCGCTTCCCCTACGAGCTCCTCGGCGAGCTCGCTGAGCTCGGGCTCATGGGCATGACGATCCCGGAGGAGTACGGCGGCGCCGGAGCGGACACTGTCTCGTACGCGATCGCGGTCGAGGAGCTCACGCGCGTGGATTCGTCGGTCGCGATCACTCTTGCGGCCCACCATTCGCTCGGGACGCTGCCGATCTTCTACTTCGGCAGCGAGGAGCAGAAGCGGCGGTGGCTTCCCGAGCTTGCGTCGGGAAGGAAGCTCGCGGCATTCGGTTTGACGGAGCCGGATGCGGGCTCCGATGCGGGCGCGACGCGCACGCACGCGGAGTTGCGCGACGGTGAGTGGGTCGTGAACGGCTCGAAGATCTTCATCACGAACGCAGGCACCGACATCACCGCGTGCGTGACGATCACCGCCCGTACGGGCGACGACGAGATCTCCAACGTCATCGTGCCGAACGGAACGCCCGGATACGAGATCTCGAAGCCGATGAAGAAGCTCGGCTGGCGCGCATCGGACACGCGCGAGCTCTCCTTCAAGGACGTAGCGGTCCCCGAGGGGAACCTCCTCGGCCCGCGGGGCCAGGGCTTCCAGCAGTTCCTCGAGATCCTCGACGGCGGGCGGATCTCGGTCGCCGCGATGGGCGTCGGGCTCGCGCAGGGTGCCTACGACCTCGCCTTCGCTTACGCGCAGGAGCGGCGGCAGTTCGGCAAGCCGATCGCGAGGTTCCAGGCGGTGCAGTTCAAGCTCGCGGATATGGCCACGGAGCTCGAGGCCGGCCGGAATCTTGTCTACAAGGCCGCCTGGCTCAAGGATCAGGGCCGCGACTTCGCGCTGGCAGCGGCGCAGGCGAAGCTCTACACCGGCGAGCTCTCGAACCGCGCCGTGAATTGGGCCCTCCAGATCCACGGCGGCTACGGGTACATGGACGAGTACGCGATCTCGCGCCTCTACCGGGACCAGAAGATCTTGGAGATCGGCGAGGGCACGAATGAGGTCCAGCGCATGGTGATCGCCCGGCACCTCGGCGTCTAAGACGGCACACATGCGTCACGCTTTCGGACCCGTGCCTGGCACCGGTACGTCCCGAGGGAGTCGCGGCGCCCTGCGGGCTCGCTGAGTTCTGCGCGGCTCTCGTGACGGGTGCGTACCCGTGCCTGGCACCGGTACGTCAGCGAGAAGGTGCGCGGATCTTCGACGGTGCGTCGAAGCTCGTGTAGCGATGCGTCATGAAATGCGCCGCCGCTGTCATGCGCAGGCTGCGCGGTAGCAACGTCCTCCGGTCGAGGCGCAGAGTGAACCACACCGGGCCTGTCGGCTTGAAGAACGAGACGACGTACGTCGTCGGGGTCGACTCGAGCAGATACGCGTTCGTCGAGTGGCCCGCCCAGATCGGTTCCGGCTGCGGCGTCACCTCCTGGGGTGACGGCACCCACTTGCCCCCTCGCTGGCGATCCCAGCGCCGCGAGCCGATGATGATCCCGTCCGCGCCGCCGCGGATTCGGTACTCGAGCCGGTTCGGGCGCTCCAGCGTGAACTCGGCGACCACCTTGTTCCGCGGGTCGGAAGCAAGCCGCTCCACGTAGTCGACGCTGCGCAGGCGGCGGAACGCCCGGGTGGCACGCGCGACGATCGTGCCTGCAGGACGGGCCCTGGCGGGGACTTGGAAGACGAGCACGCGGCCGCCCACCAAGACCTCGACCGCGCCGGCCCCGGAGAACGACGCCCGATAGCACCCGGCCCCGCAAGAGCGTGCCGCGACGCCGGCAATCTTGACGGCGAGGCCGTTGACTCCCAGGTTGTCCGGGCCGATTACGAACACCTCCGCGTCCGGTGGATGCACGGCGAGCGCAACCCCGAACGCTCCGCTCTCGCGCGCCTGAACCCACATCCTCGCGGCAGGCGACGGCGGCGGGCCCTTCGCCTCCACCACGGCCGCCCGCGCGACACGGTCGCGCCCGGGCCGAAGATCCGTCAGCAGCGCGACGGCGGCGACGAGCCCGGCGAACAGCGCCAACTCGACGGCGACGCTCCGCCGCAGGCCGTCGAGAGACAGCCGCGGGACGAGCCGGTACCGATTGAGCCAGCCAATGGTCACGAGCGCCGCAAGCAGCGCCGTCTTGACGATCAGCACCCGCCCGTAGCCGGTCGACCACAGCTGTGCGAGGGAACTCAGCTCCGCGAATGCCCGAATCACACCGGTCACGGCCAACACTGAGACCGACACCAGTGCGACATTGGAGAAGCGGCGGAGCATCGGTGCGCGGTCGCCCGAGCCCATGAGTGCCAGCGCAAGCGCAACGAGGCCGCCGAGCCAGAATGACGCCGCCGCCACGTGCAGGAAATCGACTGCCGGCTCGAGTAACGGCCTGCCCCGATCGAGCGAGTGGCCCGCGAGCGTCGGCAGCGGCAGCAACGCCAGGCCGGCGAGGAACGGTAGCGGCTCGAGCCGGGGAAGGACAGGCGCCACGGCAGCGAGGACAGCCCCGAGCCCCGAGACCACCGCCGCCACGGCAATTACGGTGCCGAACCGCGTCGACAGCGAGACGTCGTGCGCCATGCCCGACGCACCGATGAAGACGAGCAGGAAGGCGCCGAGCATCAGCCGGAGCGGGACCCGGCCGACCGCGAACCGGAAGCACGCCGCGCCGACCGCAGTCAGGAGGCCGGCGAAGAAGAGCAGGCGGGAGACGACGTCTTGCGCGCTGGGACCGTTGCCGGCGGAGAGAGCCGCCTGCGGTGGGGCCCGGCCGGCGCCCACGCCGAAGGCAAGCACGCCTGAGACCGTGTGACCGTCGTCGGAGATGACACGCCAAAGCACCGTGTAGTCGCCGTCCCCCAGGCCGGTCCGAAGCGGGATGACGAGCACGCGGCCGCCCACGATGCGCGGCTTTCCGCCGAGCACCGAGCCGTCCTGGTTTCGGATCGCCTTGATCCCAGAGACAGGGCGAACGTTGTCGTCGAAGACGACGCGGACCCGGGTGGGAGCGCTGCTGAGCACGGTTCCGTCCCCGGGAACGGTGCGAAGCAGCCTGGCATGGGCCCAGCCGGTCTCGGGGAGAGCCAGGCCACAGAGCAGCAGGACGCCGAGGAGAAAGGCGATGCGTCGGGTCAACGCTTCAAGAAAGCTAGCGGCACGCGCTGTTAGCTTCTCGGGTGTGCTGTTTCGCCAGTTCGTCGACGACGATCTCGGCTGCGCCTCCTACCTGATCGGTGACCCCAGCAAGGGGGAGGCCTTCCTGGTCGACCCCGCGTACGCAATCGAGCAGTACGTCGAGGCGGCCGACGACGCCGGAGTCCGCATCGTTCGAGTGCTCGAGACCCACACCCACGCCGACCACGTCTCGGGGCACGGGCGACTCGCGCTCGAGCACGGCGTGCCCACCTCGGTCCATCCGCTCGCCGAACCGGAGTTCGCCTTCGAGCCGCTGGAGGACGGCCAGGACTTGTCGGTCGGTTCCGTCCAGATCAGGGTGATCCATACGCCGGGCCACCGACCGGAGCACTGCGCTTTCGTCGTCGACGACCGGCTCGTGCTCACCGGGGACTCGCTGTTCGTCGGCGACGCAGCGCGTCCCGACCTCGCAGTCGAGGCGCGCGAAGGCGCCGAGGGCCTGTTTCACTCGCTGCAACGGCTGATGCAGCTTCCGGACGCATACGAGGTCTACCCCGGCCACGTCGCCGGCTCGCTGTGCGGTGCCGCGATGAGCCCCGATCACTCCTCGACGATCGGCAACGAGAAGCGCACGAACGCGAAGCTGGAATACGGCGACGTGCAGGCGTTCATCAACGCCACAGCTTCATTGTCCACGCCGCGACCCCCGACCACAGCGCGCGTCGTCGCGCTCAACAAGGGGCCGTTCGTGGGCGCACCCGCGCAGCTCGAGCACCTCGAAGATCCTGCCGGGGCGACGATTCTCGACGTTCGCCCCGCGGAGGCGCACGCCGCGGGACACGTCCACGGCGCGTTCAACGTTCCCGTCTCGGGCTCGTCGTTCGCAACTCGGGCGGGATTCATCCTCGATCCGGAAGAGCGAATCGTCATCCATGCCGCCGACGAAGCCGAGGCCGCCGAGGCGGCGCGCGGGTTGCGCGCCATCGGGTTCCTCGAGCTGGCGGGCTACGTCACCGAGGGCCGCATGACGGACACGGTCAACCCCGTGGAGCTCGACGAGCTCGAGCAGCTGCTCGAGCAAGGGGCGGTGCAGGTGCTCGACGTCCGAGAAAAGTCCGAGCGTGACGACGGTTACATCCCAGGCTCGCTGCACATTCCTTTCCGGCTGTTGCGTGGATTCGGGACGGAAGGCGTGGACACCGAGAAACCGGTCGTCACGATCTGCGAGTCGGGCATGCGCGCGAGCATTGCGGCGAGTGTCCTGACAGCCGCCGGGGTCGACGCACGTCCCGTGCTGCACGGCGGTGTGCACGACTGGCCGGGCGGAACGGTGTCGTTCAGGCGCTGCGGCGGCTCAGGCTGACGCTCGGAGCAAGGACTCGCCCTCCCGGATGTAGCGCGTGGCCCCGACCGAGCGGTAGAACTCGAGCGCGCGGCCTAGTTGTTCCGTCGCAGCCGTTTGCCGGCCCGCGCCGAGGAGACGCTTTGCGGCCCGAAAGCGTGAGTGAGCCTCGTAAGTCCGCGCACCCACGTCCGCGTAACGATCTGCCGCTGTCACGTAATCGACCTGAACGAGCGCGTCGACGGCGAGACGCCACGGTTTGCCCAAAGGAGATCCGGCGAGAGCCGCCCGCAAAGCCTCTTCGCGGCCGAGGTCAGCCATCGCCAACGCGCCGTCCATCGCATAGGTGAAGTTGTCCGCATACACAGCTCCGTAGAGCTCGTCGAGAAGCCCGTTCGCTTCTTCGATCCTTCCTTCACCGATCAGCTGCGGAAACGTGAGCTCGATTGACAGGAGTGCCTGCGGATCGCCGGCCTGCCGTGCTGCTGTCGCGCCGAGCGCGGCGTCCGCGAATGCACCTTCGACGTCATCCCGTCCGTAGCGCATCTGCGCGCGGAGAAGACGGGCGAGGTGATCCTGATAATGGGTGGCTCCGGCATCGGACTCGGCCAGGAAGCCGTCGAGAAGCGCCATGGCCCGATCCCATTCGCCGACACAGTGGAAACCGAACGCTTGCTGCGCGTCCAGCCAGCGCAAGAGGCCAAGCCCGCCGAGCTGATGGGTGGAGCGGCGTGCTGCCTCGTACGACTCGAGCGCCCCGCGAATGTCCCCTTCGATCCACATTTGTTCCGCCAGGTTGTTGTAGCCGCGTTGGATCTGCCGTACATCGTTCAGCCGTCGTGCGATCTCGATGCCGTGCCGGATCACAGCAAGATCGGTGCCGGGCGTCGTCCCGAGCGTGATCAACCCCGATGCGCGCAGCCGGTCGAGCCCGAAGTGTTCTGCCATCGGCAAGCCTTCGTCGAGGAGCACCTTCGATCGGCCGTATTGGTAGGCGAGCATCAACAGGCGCCCGCGTTCAATGAGGACCATCGCCTTCGTCGGTGAGGCCAGCGCATCACGCATGAGCTCGAGGGCTCGGTCTCCATGCCGTTCGACCACGTCTCCCTTGCCCATCGCCCACGCGGTCTTGGCCGCAAGCATCTCGCCTTCGGCCGCCGGTTCGGTTCTGCCGGCGCTCGCGAGTGCGCTTGCGAGCGCGTCGAGGGTGACGAGGTCGGAAAACTCTCCGTATTCGTAAACCGCGTTCTCACGGCGCAGTGCAGCAAGGAGTCTCTCCGGATCATCCTCCGGCCAGAGGTCGAGCGCCGCGTCGTAGAGCCGGATCGACTGCACGTAGGAACCAAGCGCTGCCGCCCGCTCCGCCGCCTCGTGGAGCGCAGCGCGGGCGGCGTCAGCCACATCGGTGAGATCGAGTCCCGCGGCGCGGGCGAACTCGAGCGCAGCGAGATAATGGTGCGCGAGCATCTCGGCACGATCCTCCGATCGGTCCGGCGACAGCGACTCGATCCACTCGGCCGCTCGTCGATGCTTCGTGACGCGCTCCGCTCTCGGAATCTGGCCATAAGCAACATCGCGGACCAGAACGTGGCCGAATTCGTACTCCGTCTCGCCGGCGACCGAGGAGCGACGTCCGCGCGTGACGAACTCCCGCCGCACAAGCGGGCGCAGCCGCTCCTCGAGCTCCGGGGCCGACATGCTGCTGATCGCCGCGAGCGCGCCGGCCCAGAAGACCTTGCCGAGCACCGCCGCGTTCTGAAGCAGAGACTTTCCCTCGGCGTCGAGCAAGTCGAGGCGCGCCGCGATGATTCCTTGCACGGTCTCCGGCAGCTCCATCTCCTCTCCCCGCTCCGCATACATGCGCACGAATTGCTCCGCGTAGAGGGGGTTACCGCCGGCGCGTGCAAGGAGGGCCGTCTGCGTCTCCGCCGGGAGCACCGAGCGGTTGAGCAGCTGAGCGATCAGGCGAGCGGTCTCGTCTTCGCCGAGCGGCGCAAGCGAGACGGTGACCGAGTTGCGTTTCCCGCCGCCCCACCCGGGACGCCGGTCGAACAACTCGGGTCGCGCGGTACAAAGCACCAGCATCGGGACGCCTTCGACCCAGTCTGCAAGCTCATCGACGAAGTCCAGGAGATCGTCGTCGGCCCAGTGAAGGTCTTCGAAGACCAGGACGAGCGGTCGGCGGTCCGCGAGCGCTTCGAAGAAGCGGCGCCACGCAGAGAAGGACTCGGCCCGGCGATCTCCACCTGTTTCCACCTCGCCGGCAAGCCCGACCAGCGGCCGCAGGTTCACTTCCAATCTGTCGCGCTCGGCTTCGTCGACGAGGTCGTCGAGAGTCGAGCGAAGCTTCCCACCGGCCTCTTCTGCCGTATCGGTCTCCAGGATGCCGGCTTGCGCCTTCACCATCTCGGCCACCGCCCAGAACGTGACGCCGTCGCCGTACGGGAGTGAGCGGCCGTGGCGCCAGAAGATGATTTCCGGATCGGCATCGACCACGGCGAAGAGCTCACTGACGACGCGGCTCTTGCCGATCCCGGGCACACCGACGACCGTCACGAGCTGGGGTGCGTGTTCGCGGCGTGCCCGGGTCAATGCGTCGACGAGCTGGTCGAGCTCGCGCTCCCGTCCAACCAGCGGACCGTGGGTCGACACTGCCTCCGTCTCCACGCGGGAACGGGGCTCGATCGCCTCCCAGACTCGGAGCGGCTCGGCCTTGCCCTTCGCGTCCACCGAGTCGGCGTCGCGGTAGTCGATCACCTGCTGCGTCGCTCGATACGTCGTCTCGCCGACGATCACTCCGTTTACGGGCGCAGCGGACTGAAGCCGGGCGGTCGTGTTGACGACATCGCCTGCCGCCATGCCCTCCCCCGCCTCCGGGCGAGCGCCGAGGTTGATCAACGCTTCCCCTGTGTTCACTGCGATCCGCACCTGAACGGCATCCTCCTCGCGCGCCCAACCACGAATGGCGAGCGCAGCTCGAACGGCGCGTTCCGGATCGTCCTCGTGCGCGATGGGCGCACCAAAAAGTGCCATGACCGCATCGCCGATGAACTTCTCCACCGTGCCACCGAACCGCTCGAGCTCGCCTCGCAGGCGCTCGTGGTACGGACGGAGGATCGCCTCGACGTCTTCGGGATCGAGTTGCTCCGCGCGCGCCGTGAAGCCGACGAGGTCGGCGAACAGGACTGTCACCACCTTGCGCTCGCGCCGACCCTCCATGGTCAACCGAGGCGTTCGACCGTGTAACCGCGCTCCGTCATCGCGGCGAGTAGCTGTTGGCAGTGTTCCTCGTCGCGCGTGACGAGCGTCAGGCCGATCTCCGTCTCGCTCACCGACACGTCGACCCCTTCGCGGTGATGCTCGACGGCGATGACGTTGCCACGCTCCGCCGCGACGAGTGACAGCAGCTTGATCAACTCGCCGGGACGATCCGGGAGCTTTGTCCGCATGACGAGATACCGCCCCGCGACGGTCAGACCGTGGCGCATGACGGAGATGAGCATCGTCGGATCGATGTTGCCGCCGGAAAGAATCGGGATCGCCGTCCCCGAGCCTCCCGCCCGCGCGGCGAGAAGCGCCGCCACGCCGACGGCGCCGGCGCCTTCGACGACGAGCTTCGCGCGCTCGAGCAGCAACACGATCGCCTCGCTGATCTCCTCGTCGGTGACCGAGACAAGGTCGTCGAGCAGGTCCTCCAGCAGCGGCATCGTCAGCTCGCTGGGCACTTTCACCGCAATCCCGTCGGCGATCGTGTAACCGTCCACCCCGGCCTGCACCCCGACGATCCGTACCTCCGGCCGGAGCGCGCGCAGCGCTGTTGCGATGCCGAGCGCCAGTCCCCCGCCGCCGACCGGGATCAACACCGTGCCGACGTCGGGCTCCTGCTCGAGCAGCTCGAGGCCGATCGTCCCCTGGCCGGCGACCACGAGTCGGTCCTCGTAGGGGTGGATGAACGTGCCGCCGGTCTCTTCGACGTAGGCAAGGGCGGCCACCATCGCGTCCTCGAAGAACGAGCCGGTCAGCTCCGTCTCGGCGCCGTAGTTGCGGCACGCTTCGACCTTCGCCATCGGCGCAGTGTCGGGAACGAAGATGCGCGCAGGGATACCGAGCTCCCGCGCTGCCCAGGCGACGGCCTGCCCGTGATTGCCGGCGCTCGCGGCGACGACGCCGGCGGCGCGCTCCTCGGGCGACAGCGTCTCGAGCTTGTTGACCGCGCCGCGGATCTTGAATGCGCCGGTCCGCTGGAGATTTTCCGCCTTGAGGCGCACCTCCCGCCCGCAGCGGCGTGAGAACGTCTCCGACAGATAGATCGGCGTCTGTTCCGCGATCCCCTGGAGACGCTGCCGCGCCTTCTGGATGTCAGCGAGTGTCGGTGCGATCTGCTGTATCGCCAAGCTTGAACACCTTCTCCATGATCTCTCTCACGGCAGTCAATGGGTCGAGCTCCCGTCGCTGCACCTCGTCGAGAAGACGACCCAGCTCCGGGTCGTTCGCAACCGCCTGCTGAAGATGCGCCTTTGCGCGACCGGATGCAACGGCGAACACTTCCCCGGCGAGATTCTTGCGCCTGCGCTCCTCGAGCCGCCCCTCCGACTCCAGATAGGCGCGATGCTCCTCGATCTTGCCCCACAGCTCCGGGACGTTCTCGCCGCGTGTCGCTTCGGTGAGAACGATCGGCGGCTTCCAGGTGCTTTCGCGGTCGAGCGACAGGATCGAGCGCACCTCGTTGAGCATCGTCTTCGCGGCTGGATGATCCATCTTGTTGATCGCGATCACGTCCGGGATCTCCATGATCCCCGCCTTCAGGGCCTGAACTGAGTCTCCCGATCCGGGCATCAGCACGAGCACGACCGTATCGGCGATCCCGATCACCTCGACCTCGCTCTGACCCGCGCCGACCGTCTCCAGGAAGACGAGCTCCTTCCCCGCGGCGTCCAGGATCAGCAAAGCCTGCAGCGTGGTCTCAGCCAGTCCGCCCAGATGGCCGCGCGTCCCCATCGAGCGGATGAACACCCCCGGATCGAGGAAATGATCGGAGAGCCGGATCCGATCGCCCAGCAGCGCTCCCTCGGTGAACGGGCTCGACGGGTCGACCGAGATCACGCCCACGCTGCGGTCCTGCTCGCGGATGTGCCCGATCAGCGTGGAGATCAGGCTCGACTTGCCGACGCCCGGCGGTCCCGTGATTCCGACCGCGTAGGTGCGGCCCGTCTCGGGGTAGATGTCACGCACGAGGTCGTAGGCGAGTGGGTCCCCGTTCTCGACCAGCGAGATCGCCCGGGCGAGTGCCCGTGTGTCGCCCGTGCGGACGCCTTCCGCGAGCGACTCCCGCGTCCAGTCCCGCCGCCCGTGCATTGACTACGCGGCCTCGGCCTCGGCGGTTCGCTCGACTCCCTGCTCCGCTCCACGGGCCAGCGCCAAAGCGACGAGAGACGCGCCGGCGAGCACGACGCCGACGCCGCCGAACACCCAACGCGGGCCAACGCTGTCGGTGAGCGGCCCTGCGACGACGAAGCCGAGCCCGTACACGGCGTAGTTGACGCTCATGATCACGGTGAAGACGCGGCCGCGGATCGCGTCGGGCGCGCCGCGTTGCACGAGGAGGGAGTTGCAGACGACGGCGGTGCCGTTGCCGACCCCGGCGAGCACGAAGAACGGCAGCGAGACCCACACGTTCGGAGCGACGGCTGCAGCGGCGACTCCGACTGCCTGCAGGAGAATGCTCCCGGCGTAGACGGTGCCGACCGGCCGCCGCTCCAACCACGTTCCCGCCCCGAAGCTGCCGACGGCCAGGCCGAGCCCGATGCAGCCGAAGATCAAGCCGTAGCCGAAATCCCCTGCATTGAAGGCGTCCTTGGCGAGGAACACCTGCGCCGTCTGCGTCGAAGCGACGGCTCCGAGGACGATCGTCCAGACGACGAGCACGGTCAGCAGAGAACGGGTTCGGATCACGCGTGCAAAGCCATCCTTGAGGTCACGTAGATGACCGCGGCTCACTGCAAGCACGCCCTGCAGCCTGTCTGCGGGGAGGCGCAAGAGCAGGAGCACGGACACGAGGAACGATCCGCCGTTCAGCCAGTACGCGAGCTCGGGCCCCGATGCGGCGACGATCGCGCCGCCGATGATCGGCGCCACCGTCCAGCTGACGTTTTCGCTCGTCTGGATCAACGAGTTCGCGCGTGGGAGCTCTTGCTCGTCGACGAGGTTCGGTAGGCCCGCGTACACCGCCGGCCGGAAGAATGCCGTCGCCAGTCCTGCGATCCCGGCAAGCGCGACGATCTGTCCGGCCGTGTTCGCGAACGGCAGGGTGAAGAAGGCGCCGGCCCGAACGAGATCGGAGACGATCATCAGGCCACGCCGTGAGATTCGGTCGACCAACGGGCCGAGAAAGAGCCCAACGGCCACCGCCGGCAGGAACTCGACGATCATCAGGGCGCTCACCCACGAGCCCGAATTGGTGCGGTCCTTGATGTCGACGACGAGCGCCACGGTCGCGAGCAGCGTCCCCAAACTCGACCCGAGCGTGGCCAGAAACAGCAGGCGAAAGCCGGGCGCGGTGGCGAGGAGGCTCAGCTGGCGGCGGAGGCTGGTCACCCCGGCGAAGTCTGTCAGGAAGCCGCTGTGGCCGTCCTCAGCCGGACGAGTGCCTCCGCCAGGAACGCGTGATCCTCAGTCGTTCCGACGGTGACGCGAATCGCGTGCGGGGCGCCGAAACCCGCGAGCGGACGCACGATCACGCCTTCGCGCAGCAACGCTTCGAACCAGGGCTGCGCATCTTCGCCGAGGTCGACGAACACGAAGTTCCCGACGGCGGGGCCGGTCACCCTGTAGCCCGCTTCCGTCAGAATCCGCTCCAGGTCCGCGCGGCCCTCGGCATTCGCCTGCTTCCTGCGCTCGAGCTCGCCGGGCGAATCCAGGCTGGCCAGCGCGGCCTCCTGCGCCGGAGTAGTCAGGTCGAACGCCCGCCGCGTCTTGCCGAGCGCGACCACGAGCTCCACCGGCCCGACTCCGTAGCCGACGCGGGCTCCCGCCAGGCCGTAGATCTTCGAGAAGGTGCGCAAGACGATCACCTGCCGGCCGGCCTTGAAGTACTCCTCGACGCCGTCCGCATAGTCAGGGTCGTCGACGTACTCGAAGTACGCCTGATCGAGCACCGTCAACACGTGGTCCGGAGCTCGCGCGAAGTAGGCGTCGAGCTCGGCGCGCGAGTTCATCGTGCCGGTCGGGTTGTTCGGATGGCAGACGTAGACGAGCTTCGTCCGCTCCGTGATCGCATCGAGCAGCGCGCCGAGGTCGTAGCGGTCGTCGTGGAGCGGCACCTGGATCGCCTCCGCACCGAGCTTGCGCGCGTAGATCGCATAGCTCGGGAACGAGGGCCAGCCGGATACGACCTGGTCGCCCTCGTCCAACACCGCCTGTGAGATTCCGTCGATGAGACCGTCGGCTCCCCCGCCGATCGCGATCTCCTCGAAGCGGACGCCGTGTCGCTCGGCGAGCGCGGCGCGGAGGCGGTAGGCACCACCGTCCGGGTAGCGGTTCAACTCGCCGGCCGAGCGCTCCAATGCCTCGAGCGCCTGCGGGAACGGTCCGAACGGCCCCTCGTTCGAGGCGAGCTTGACGACATGTTCGAGGCCGAGCTCACGCTGAACCTCTTCGACCGGCTTGCCCGGCTCGTAGGGGATGATCCCTGCGAGCGCGGGCCTGAGGAGGCCGGCGGGAATGTCCGCCACTACGAGCCTGGCGTCGTCTCGTCCGACTTCTTGCGCCAGAACCAGAGCGCCCCGCCCGCTGCTGCGAGCATCGACGCGATTGCTCCCTTGTTCAACCCGGCGTGCTCACCGGTTCCAGGGACGGCCGCACGGGCTTTGCGCTTCCCGAACTTCTTCGCGAACTTCCACACTCCCCAGCCGAGCACCGCGTTCCGTCGATTGACGATTCCCATGGTTCTCCTTTCCCGAAAGCGAGCCTACCAAGCACCCTTTCCCAATCGGGGCCGGGCCCACTCACGAGAGAAGAACAGGGGTTAGTTGTGCTTGCGGTGCCGGGGTGCCGGGCGCTCGCCGATCGGGCCGGGCAACCTGAGACGCTTCGACTTGAGCTTCACCGGCTGGTGGAGATGGACGCTGCCCACCGCGCGGGGTCGGTCCGCACCCCTGCGGTGGGACGCGGACCTGCCGTTCCCCGCCGAGCCTGCGTGATGCGCACGGCCGTGCGTCTTGGCCTTCTTTCCGTTCTTCAGCTTGACGCTCTTGGTCTTGGGCGCACGGCCGGGAGTCCCTGAGGCCGCAGGCGCGACGCGCGAGGGTTCTCGCGACGCGAAAGCGGGATCCCGCGCCGCTGCAACTCCGACGACAGCGTTCTGTGCCGCTGCGGTCGGCCTCTCGGCGTGCCAAGGTACGTGGCGCACACCCTCGTAACTCGCGCCGCCGATCGCGAAGCCGGCGGTGACTGCGGCTGCTGCCTTGAGCGTCAGGCCGGTTCCCACCGCGGCACCGCTGCCACCGCCGAACAGCGACATCAGCGAACTAGGCACGGGCACGAGCGCCAGCGTCTTCATGGCGCCGCGTTGTGCCCGCTGCCGACGGGCGAAGCCGGCGCACTCCGAGCATTCGCGCAGGTGTGCGCGCAACTGGCCGCGCTCTCCCCGCGGAAGCCGTCCGTCGAGCTGGCGTGAGATCGCGAACTCGGCTTCGCCACAGGTGAGCGACCCCTCGAGCTGCTCCCGCAACGCGCGCCGCGCGCGGAAGATCAGCGTCTCCACCGCGCTCGTCGAGACCTCGAGGATTTCGGCGATCTCAGCGTACGAGCGCCCCTCGAGCTCCCTCATGACCAGCGCGGCCCGCTGATTGAAGGCGAGGTGACTCAGAGCTCGCCGGATGTCGTCGCCGGACGGCGTGTCGTCGTCGGCGACGGTGTCGGCGATGTCGTCCTCGAACGAGACCTCGGCCGGGCGCCTCGCCGACTGGCGGAACCGCTGTCGGCAGACGTTGTGCGCGATCGCGATCAACCAGTTCTGGGGCTTTTCCGGGCGACTACCCTTCTCGACGTACGAGCGGTAGGCGTTGAGGAACGTCGTTTGAGTGACGTCCTCGGCGTCTGTGGGGTTGCGCATGACGGCGAGCGCGTACCGATACACGTCGCCAACGTGCCGCTTGTAGAGGCGTTCGAAGGCCCGGTCCGAGCGTGGCCTCTGCGCCAGCAGGGGCGTCATGACCTAGTAGATACCCGTTCTGGCGGAATCTTGCGTCCCCCTGTCGGAACGAAACGGCTTACGGAAGGGGCGGCGGGGGCGGAGGTGGGGGCGGAACAGGGACGTTCGGGACGTCGACCGGGGCCGTGGGCAGGCTCGGAGCCTGCACGGGCAGCGCCGCTGTTGGCGCCTCGACGACCTGCTGAACCGAGCTCGTCAGGTCGGAGACCGACGCCGTGACCTGGGAGACTGGCCCGGACAGCGTGCTCGAGGCCTGGGTGTTCGACGTAGGCGAAGCGGACTGCCCCTGGGTCCCGGCGTCGACTGCGGCGACGTCGCCTGTGCGCCCGGTCGCCGCGCTCGCGGGCAAACCCTTGCTCGCCGCGCTGTGTCCACCTCGAACTGCGAGCTTTCGCACGTGCTGGGCCTTCAGCCCGTCCTCACCCTTGCTCGATGGTCCGACCGCAAGGCCCGTGCTGGGGTGCCCAACAGCCGTAGCGGGGCGGCCGTGGTCTCCGCCAACGCCCGTCCCGAGAGCCGCAGCGACGATCGCCACGGCGGCCTTCACCAGGAAGCCGGTGCCGACGGCTGCCCCGCCTCCCGCGATGACGCCTCCTTCTCCGAAAAACTGCGTCAGCGAGGTCGGCAGCGGCACGGCCGCAAGGGAGCGGAGGGCCGATGCCTTGAGGCGCAGCGACTTCCGCCCGCGGAAGATCAGGGCCTCGACCGCCGACATCGAGACGCCGATCGTGTCGGCGATCTCCGCGTAGGACCGTCCCTCGAGCTCACGCATGACGAGCGCCGCACGCTGGTTGAACGGCAAACGCCCGAGCGCGCGCAGAACACCTACGACATCCGGTTGCTCAGCTTCGGGAACCGCGAGTTGGTCGACGTGATCCTCCAGCGGGACTTCCTTCACACGGCGGGTTGCGCGTGCGTACCTTGTTCGGGCGACGTTGTGGGCGATCTTGATCAGCCAGTTGTGCGGCTTCTCGATCTCGATCCCGCGTTGGTACGCGCGGTACGCGTTGAGGAACGTCGTCTGTGTGACGTCTTCTGCGTCGGCCGGATTACGCAGCAGCGCGAGCGCATAGTGGTAGACGTCCTTGACGTAGCTCCGGTACAGGGTCTCGAAGGCCTGATCGCGAGCTAGGACCGGGATCTCTGGCGCTGCGGTCGCCATGTGCTGATGGAACGAGTGACCGGCGACTCAGGATACGGCAGATTTTCCTATTTTAGGGCGATCTCGGAGGGGCTAAGCGGGAGTCTTCTCGCGCTTGCGGTTCGGGACGTGGATCGCCCGGCCGAGCGCCACGAGCCCGGCTTCCTTGATCGCCTCCGACAGCGTCGGATGGGCGGCCATGCCGTCCGCCACGGTCTCGACGGTCGCCTCGGCGTCGATCGCCACCACGCCGGCCTCGATCAAGTCGGTCACGTGCGGGCCGACCATCACGAGCCCGAGCAGTTCGCCGTACCGCGTCTCGTGGATCGACTTGACCCAACCCGTGGTCTCGTTCTGCATCACCGCGCGCGCATTCGCGACCCACGGGAACATGCCCGTCGCCACGTCGTCGCCGTACTGCTCTCGCGCCTCTGCCTCGGTCAGACCGACACCCGCGATCTCGGGATCCGTGTAGATCGGTCTCGGCACGGCACGATTGTCGACCACGGCTTCGTGGCCGCAGGCGTTCTCGGCCGCGACCTCACCTTCGCGAAACGCGGTGTGAGCCAGTTGCCAGTAGCCCGCGCAGTCACCGACCGCGTAGATGTGCTCGACGGTGGTACGGCGGTGCTCGTCTGCGGCGATGCCTTTGCGCTTGTCGAACTCGACGCCGATTGCTTCGAGGCCAACCCCTTCGACGCTCGGGCCGCGACCGACGGAGACGAGCATGAGATCCGCCTGGACCGTCTCGCCGTCGCCGAAGTGCACGGTCAGCGCGCCTCCCGTGTCCTCGACCTTCTTGCACTGCTTCTCGAGATGAAGCGTGATCCCGCGCTTGCCGAACTGCTTCGCGAGCTCCTTCGACGCGTCCGCGTCCTCCTGTGGGATCAACGAAGGCAGCATCTCGATGATCGTCACCTCACTGCCGAAGCGCTGGAAGATCGACGCGAACTCGCAGCCGATGATGCCGCCGCCGAGCACGACGAGGCGCTTCGGAACCTCCGTCTGCGCAAGCAGCCCCTCGGAGTCGACGCAGCGCTCCGAATCGATACCTTCGATCGGGGGACGAAGAGGGAACGAGCCCGTCGCGATGATCGCCTGCTTGAAGGTGATGTCCTCGCCGCCTTCGACGGCGAGCGTGTGCGCGTCCTTGAACGTGCCGTTCCCCTTGACCCAGTCGACGCCGTTCGCCTTGAAGAGCGAAGCGACGCCCTGCGTCATCTGCTTGACGACGCCGTCCTTCCACTCGTTCGCCTTGCCGAATTCGAGCTGGAAGCCACCGAGCTTCACGCCCAGCTTGTCGAACGTGTGCTCGGCCTCTTTCAGCGCGAACGCAGTCTGCACCCAGGCCTTCGTCGGGATGCACCCGATGCGGAGGCACGTGCCGCCGAGCTCGGGCTCGCGCTCGACGCAGGCGACCTTCGCGCCGAGCTGCGCAGCCCGGATCGCGGCCGTATAACCACCTGGCCCCCCTCCGAGAACGACAACGTCGACTTCCATCGAGATCGATCGTATCGAGCCGCTACAAGTCGGCCTTCATGGTGACCGTTCCGTCCTTCTCCTCCACGGCGACGAAGCCGTAGCGCTCATAGAGCTTCGTCATGCCCCGTTCGGCGCTGAGGCTGATCGCCTTGTGGCCCTGCTGGCGGGCGCGACCGAGCAGGGCGGTCATCAGCTCACCGCCCAGGCCGCCCCCGCGGCGGCTCGGCACGACGGCGATCGTGAGCTCCGGAGTCTCCTCGTCGACGAAGCCGAAGCCCGGCGCGCTGGCGGGGAAGAGGCGGTACCAGGCCGCGCCGACCGGGCCGGCCTCCCACGCAATGAGCCCGGCATCGCCCGGCCGGCCCCAGTTGTTGACGTATCTCGCCACCGGAAGGTCGGGATCCGCATTCAGCCGCCAGTGGTAGGCGTGCTTCAACATGTCGCGGAGGAAGCGGACGTCTTGCGGCCCGGCCTGGCGGATCACAATGTTGAGTTTAAGCGGCAGTCACTTGAACGAGTGATTCTTCGCAAAGCAGGCAAGAAGGTCCTACCTGCGGCATCTTCAAGGTTATGAAACGTGACGATGATCGGCGGACCGAGTTTGGGACCGGCCTGCGGGCCCGCCTGCTCCGGCGCCGTGCGTTGCGACTAGGCCCAGGCCGCGTACGTCTTCCTGCGCCGCTTGTGCAGCGTCCCTCCGCCATCTAGCCAGCCGCCAATCCAAGCTCGCGCGCGGCCCACGGCAGCGCCACTTCCGCCTGCCTGCGTTGGAACACTCGTACCGCAGGGGCGGTCGCCGGCGCCGGTAACCCGGCGCGCGCCGCGAAGAAACCTGCGATGAGGGAGGCGAGCCCGCCGCTCTCCGGCACGAGGTCCCACGGATCGGGCCCTCCCTCCAGACGAAGGCTGGGTGCCCACGCGACGACGTCAATCGTGGGATTGCCGGTGCACGCGTGGTTCCAGTCGACCAAGAGGACCCTCCCCTCGCGAATGCAGAGGTTGTCGCTGCGCACATCTAGGTGGAGGAGGGCCTCCCCCTCGAGTTCGCACTCTGCCGACGCGCGTGCAAGCTCCGGCAAGACAGCGACGAGCCATTCACGCGAGCAGACGCCGGTGGAGAGAAAGGGCTCTGGGTCCGCGGCCACCGTGGGCCAGCCGTCGAGAGCTTCCCGCAGGTCGGACAGGGCGGGCAGCTGCGGCGGAGGCGTAGCCGCGTGTACCTCGTCGAGCGCCTCGAGCACGAGCGAGACCTGTCCCGCGAGCCACGGCGGCGGCCAATGCGCGTCGCCGAGATCCTCGGTGGCGAGAAAGGTCGTTCCGCCGGTGTCGCGCCACCCGACGACCTCTGGCAGGAAGCTCGCTCTCAGCGAGCCGTAGACGCGCCATTCGTCTCGCAGCCAGCCCGAGGCGAGCTCATCGAGTGCCAGCTTGACGAATACGCGTCGGCCGTCGTCGAGCTCGACGCTCCACTTCGCAGTGTTCGTTCCATAACCGCTGCCGCGAACGTTCTCCCAGCGCACGGGCGCCGCGCCCGTGGCCGCCGCGAGCTCAGCCTGGGGAAAGCTCTTCGGCAAACTGGAGGCGGTTGCCTTCGGGATCGAACACGTCGAGGAGTCTCATCTCGCCGTGCAGCTCGAAGACCACGCCGACCTCGACTCCTTCCTTGCGCAATCCCTCGGCCACGGCCTTCACGTCCTGCACGTCGACGTGGGCAACGCCCGAGTCTTCCTGCGGCTCACCTTCGGCGAGCCCGATCTCCATGCCGCCGCGCTCGAGCTTCACCCAGCCGCCGTCGGAGTCGACGTACGTCTCTGTGAAACCCAGCTTGCCGGTATAGAACGCGCGACCGGCCTCGAGATCCCGGACCTGGTACCAGACCGGCGTCACTAGAGAGCGAGCCCGGGCTCTTCCAGGAACGCCTTCAGATCGCGCAGGAACTCGGCACCCGTGGCCCCGTCGACTGCGCGGTGGTCACACGTGAGCGTGATCTCCATGCGCGGACGCATGGCAGGCTGACCGTCCACCCCGACGACCCTGTCTTCGATTGAACCGACCGCGAGGATCGCGGCCTGCGGCGGATTGAGAACCGCAATGAAGCGCTCGATCCCGTACATGCCCAGATTGGAGATCGTGAAAGTGCCACCGTCGAGATCGGACTGCTGCAGCTTGCCCGTACGTGCGCGTTCGACGATCGTCGCGCGCGCGGCGGCGATCTCGGCGATCGACTTCCGCTCGCATCCCGGAATGACCGGAACAACGAGCCCGTTCGGAACCGCGACTGCGATGCCGATGTTCGCGGTCGGGTACAGCTCGACGGCGTCGCCTTTGTAAAGCGCGTTCAGTGCGCGGTGACGCATCAACGCGGCCGCGGCGACCTTCGTCACGAGGTCGGAGATCGTCGGCTTGACGGCGTCGCCGTGCAGCTTCACGAGCCGTTCGCGCAGCTCGAGCGCGCGGCCCATGTCGACGGTGATCCCGAGTTGGAAGACGGGCGCCTGCCAGGCCTCGGTGAGGCGGCGTGCGATCGTCTTCCGCATCGAGGAGAGCTGTCGAACCTCGACGCCTTCGACCGGCAGCGCCTGAGAGGGAGCCGCGATAGGTGCTCCCGATGCCGCTGTGCGCTCGACGTCCTCCGCCACGACCCGGCCGTCGGGGCCGGTTCCGGCGACGGCGCTGAGATCGATCCCGCGCTCGCGTGCGATCCGGCGCGCGAGCGGCGAGGCCTTGATCCGTCCGCCGTTGTCGCCGGCCGGCTGCCTGATCTCGGTCACCTGCTCGCCCATGTCGCGCGCCGAGGCGCGACGTCCGCGCTCTCTCTCATCTTCACGCGCGCGCGCGGGAGAGCCTTCCTCCTGGGCATCGTCGGACACCTCTTGGCCGGCCGAGCCATTGCCGGCGGGCTCATTCGGCTCGACCTCGACCTTTTCGCCCTTCTCGCCGATCACCGCGATCGTCCTGCCGACCTCGACCTCGCCCTCGGAGATCGCGATCTTCAGCAGCACGCCAGATGCCTCAGCTTCAACCTCCTGCGTCACCTTGTCGGTGTCCAGCTCGTAGAGCGCCTCGCCCTTCTCGACCTTGTCACCTTCCGACTTCAGCCACTTCACGATCGTGCCGGATTCCATGCCCTGGCCGAGACGGGGGAGCTTGACCTCAGTTGCCATCGTTGCGCCCCACGGTTCGGCGAATCGCTTCGAGCACGTCGCTGGCGTGCGGCACGACGAACTCCTCCATGACCGGCGCGAACGGCAGCGGCGTGAACTTAGCGCCGACACGCTCGATCGGCGCGTCGAGCCAGTCGAACGCGCCGTACTGGATCAAGGCGGCGACCTCTGCGCCGAAGCCACCGCGGACGACCGCCTCGTGCGCGACGACGCAGCGGTTCGTCTTCTTGACGGACGAGATCAGCGCGTCCTCGTCGAGCGGGAGCAGAGTCCGCGGATCGATGACCTCGACCGAGATGCCCTCCTCTTCCGCCTCCTTCGCCGCCGCGAGGGACTCGTGGACGAGCCGGCCGGTTGCGATCACCGTCACGTCGTCGCCCTGACGATGGGTTCGCGCCTGTCCCAGCGGAATCGGCTCGAGCTCGTCCGGAACGTCCTCCTTGATGCCGTACAGGGTCCGGTGCTCGAAGAAGACGACCGGGTTGTCGTCGTAGATGGACGACCAGAGCAGCCCGCGCACGTCCGTCGGTGTCGACGCGAAGACGACCTTGAGCCCGGGGATGTGCACGAACCACGATTCCAGCTGCTGCGCGTGCTGGGCGCCCGGCGACCAGCCCGCGCCGCCCTGCGTGCGAAAGGTCACCGGCACCGTCAGCTGGCCGCCGGACATGTAGCGGTGCTTCGCGGCCTGGTTGACGATCTGCTCGGCTGCGAGCGTGAGGAAGTCCTCGTACATGATCTCCGCCACGGGGCGCATCCCCTGCATCGCGGCCCCGATCGCCGCTCCCGCGAGCGCCATCTCGGAGATCGGCGTGTTGCGAACCCGCTCCGGCCCGAACTCGTCGACGAGCCCTTGCGTGACGCCCATGGAGCCGCCCATCTCGGCGATGTCCTCGCCCATGATGAAGACGTCCTCGTCGTCGCGCATCGCCCGCGACAGCGCGTCTCTGACTGCCTCTCTGTAACTCAATTCAGGCATTTGCGCGTCTCCCGAGCGAAGCGAAGGGACGAAACCTCCCCGCGAAAAATGCGCAGCATTTTTTTGCGGAAATCAGGCATAGACGTTCTTCAAAGCGTCTTCTGGCTTCGGGTCCGTCCCGGTCTTCGCGAACTCGACCGAGGCCTCGACGATCTCCTGCACCTCGCGGTCGATCTCTTCGACCTCGTCGCCCGACAGCTCCAGCTTCGTGCGTAGGTGCTCGATCGGATCCTGTGTCTTGCGCGTCTCTTCGAGCTCTTCCTTCGAGCGGTAGACCTGCGGATCGCCGATGTAGTGCCCGACGAGGCGATACGTGTTGACGGCGAGGAACACCGGCCCCTTGCCTCCCCGGGCGTGCTCGAGCGCGCGGCGCGTCGCTTTGTAGACGGCCTCGACATCCTGTCCGTCGACCTTGACCGCCTTCATGCCGTAGGCGACCGCACGCTGTGAGATGTCCTCGATCGGCATGTGCTGCCAGCTCGGTGTCGACTCGGCCCAATGGTTGTTCTCGCAGACGAAGACGGCCGGAACCTGCCAGAGCTGGGCCAGGTTGAGCGACTCGTGGAAGGTGCCGATGTTCGTCGCTCCATCGCCGAAGAAGGCGACGCCGACGCGAGGCTCACCGCGCAACTTGAAGGCCAGTGCGGCACCGGTGATCGCCGGGAGACCGCCTCCGACCACCGCATTCGCGCCCATGTTGCCGCGCTCGACGTCGTACAGATGCATCGAGCCGCCGTAGCCGTGAGAACAGCCTTCGAGCTTTCCGTACAGCTCCGCCATCAACTCGTTGGGCGTCGTGCCCTTTGCGAGCGTGTGTCCGTGGGCGCGGTGCGTCGAGGCCATGATGTCGCCCTCCTCCAGAGCCCGGCAGACGCCGACAGCGACAGCCTCCTGGCCGATCGCCACGTGCAGGAAACCCGGAAGTTCCCCGGCCCTGAATCGCTCCTCGACCTTCTCCTCGAACCGCCGGATCAGCAGCATCTCGCGGAAGAACTCGCGCAGATCCGACTTCGACAACGTTCCTTTCTGCTCCACCTTCGCCATGAGCCTCAGTTTATGCTCAGGCTCTTGCGACTAGTCGGACCGTTCAACGAGCTCGAGCGCGACCTGGTCGACGAATGGGCCGAGCTCCGACTGCAGCTCACGGTGGAGGAGGAATCACATGCCGAGCGGGCAGCGGCGCTACTCGCGCCGGCGAACCCCGGCCGGCACGGCAGGATCATCTCCTTTGCGGTCGACCGCCGCGGGCCGGGAATCGCGCCCGAGGCGCTCCGCCGGCTGCTCAAGCGCCTCGACGACGAAGGCATCGAGGGAACGCTGGACCTGCGGAGCGTCCAGAAGGCCGCTCCAGAAGAGTTGCGCAGGAAGGACACGCTGCGCGCCCAGTGGGAACGGCGTCTCACAGAGGTCCCGACCGACTGGAGCGACATCTACGCCGAGGTGCGACTGGCCTCCACCGACTACCTCGAGCGCGGTGCGCTGCTGCTCGCCCCGGTCAATCCCGCGCGCTTCGGCGGCGCCGCGGCGTTACGCTTCCGCAGCGCCCACCATTTCGGCTACGGCGTGTCTCCCGAGATGGCGGCACGATGCTTCGCGCGTTGCGACGAGGAGGGGATCAGCGGCGTCGTGGAGATCCTCTACGTGCTTTCCGATACGCATCCCGTCGCCACGCAGGGCCCCGTCTGGCTCCTCGGGGGGCGCACGGTATGAAGGTCGACCGATGAGCGTCGCTCGCCTTCGGCTCGCTCCCGTGAAGAACTCAGAGGTTCGAACTGGGGGAACCTCCCGGTTCCCCCAGACCCCCTCCACCGGTCCGCTTCGCGGACGAGACGCTGCGCGTCTTCCCTCACGAGCTCCCTTCTTCAGGGATCGCCTCAGCCGCCGCGCCGCTGCGATCGCCGCGTGCGCTGATAAGAAAGAGCGGGGAAACCTCCCGGTTTCCCCTTACGCCCCTCCCACCGCTCATCGGCCAAAGGTCGGCCGATGAGCGTCGCTCGCCTTCGGCTCGCTCCCGTGAGAGAAACCATGTTTCCCTCACGAGCTCCCTTCTTCAGGGATCGCCTCAGCCCCCGCGCCGCTGAGATCGCCGCGTGGGCTGAGGAGAAAGAGCGGGGAAACCTCCCGGTTTCCCCTTACGCCCCTTCCACCGCTCATCGGCCAAAGGTCGGCCGATGAGCAGCGGCGACCCGGTTTCCTGGTTCGTCATCGAGCCTGGGTGGAAAGTGGTCGACGCGAAGGGTCAGGAGATCGGCTCGGTCGACGAGGTGGTCGGGGATTCGGGCGACGACATCTTCAACGGACTCTCCATCTCGACGAGCCTCCTCGGCAGGCCTCGCTACGTCCCGTCGGAACAGGTAGGAACGATTACTCACGGACGTGTGCAGCTGAAGCTCACCAAGGACCAGATCGGGCGTCTCGGCGAATTCGAAGAGCCGCCGACGACCGCCGAGATTCTTCCGGACGGGGCGGGCGCAGTCCGACGGGCCGAAGCTGCGGTCGATGCGCCGGTCCATTCGCATGAAGAACGGCTCAACTTCCTGACCCGCATTCGCCACGCTTTGCGGCGTGCACTTGGTCGCTAGCCGAAAACGCAGACGTTAGGCCAGGACGCCAGCGAGCTCACGAGCGAGCGTCTTCGCGTCCCGTTCTGACGGCGCAATGATGAGGACGGTGTCGTCTCCGGCGAGCGTGCCGACGATGCGTTCGTGCTCGAGCTGGTCGAGTGCGCGGGCGATCGCCGGCGCGGAGCCGAGCTCGGACTGCAGCACGACGACATTCCCGGCGGGCGTCACCTTGCGGCCGAACTGACCCAGGATCGAATCGAGGACCTCGGCAGGATCGGTCCGGCGGGCGACGTGAGGGAGCACATACCGAGGCCGACCGAAGTGGTCGTGCGTCTTCTCGAGCCTGAGCTGACGAATGTCGCGCGAGACGGTCGCTTGCGTGACGACGCAACCGGCATCCGCAAGCGCGTCGAGCAGCTCGAACTGCGTGCCGACCCTCTTTCGTGAAACGAGGCTCTCGATCAGCCGCTGACGCTCCGCCTTCCCCAGCTGCATAACTCCAGCATACGTATGCAGGTTTGGGGGAGCTGGGGCTTGGTAGAACTCAACGTCATGCTTCGGAAGCTCCTCTGGTCCGCGCTCTACGGCGCCTTCGCCGCGCTCGCCACGATCGTCTCGCGCCGCGCGGCCTCGCGGATCTGGCGTACGCTCACGGGCGAGGAACCGCCGACCAAGAAATGACAGCCGATCAAACAGTCGAGCGTGCGGCGAACAAGCTCCAGCAGCTCGCGAACCAACTCGCGGGCGAAGGCGGCTTGAAGTCGAAGCTCGCCCAGCCACTCGCCGAAGACGCTGACCTCATTCGCAAGATGAAGCCGAGCCTGATCAAGGCGCGCGCCAAAGGGGAGGCGCTGACGAGCCAGAAACCCGGCCAGACAACGGTGGCGCCCTCCCAGCATGGAGCCCGGCCGAAGGCGAGGAAGAAGGGCGGGGGGCCGAGCCCCTGGATCCTCGTCGGCGCCGCGCTCGCGGCCGGCATCGTGCTGGCGAAGTGGATCGACTGGAGAGGCCATGCCCACCCAAGGGACTGACGGCCGCCCAACTCACGGTCTCGGCGCTGCCGTCAAGGAGGTCGCGGAACGCGCGAGCGCGATCGTGCGCCTGGAACTCGAGCTCGCCGCCGTGGAGCTCAAGCGGAAGGTCTTCTCGCTCGGGCTCGGGATCGCCCTCGCCCTCGCGGCCGCGATCATGCTCCTCTTCGTCATCGGCTTTGCATTTGCGACGATCGCGGCCGCGCTAGCCACGGCCGTGTCCACCTGGCTCGCCCTCCTGATCACGACCGGGATCCTCTTCCTGTTCGCGCTCGTGCTGGGCGCGCTGGGAGTGCTGAAGATCAAGCAGGGGTCGCCTCCGGTTCCCGAGCAGGCGATTCGCGAGGTAAAGCTGACGACAGAAGCGCTGAAGCGCGATGGCCGGTAGCAACAGCCGGACAGTCGAGGAGGTCCGCCGCGACATCGAGTCCGAACGCGACCAGCTTGCCGGAGCCGCCGACACCCTTCGCGAGGAGATCGGCGAGGCAACCAACATCGGCGCCAAGCTGCGCTCCAACCTTCCGGCGGTAGCGGTCGGGGCGCTCGGAGTGGGCTTCCTGCTCGCTGGCGGCGTCGGGGCCACCGCGCGGCTGATCTTCCGGCGCGGGCGGGAAGGCGAGACGAAAGCGAAGCTCGGCCGCTTCCGCTTTGTCGACCGCGACTGATCGAGACGCGACCGCCGGGCACGTCCCGAGCTCGCCAGAGAAGCTGAGGCCGGCCGAGTGGCTGGCCGCGTTCAGGCGCAGCTTCGCCACTTTCATGAAGGACGACTGCATGGGACTCTCCCAGCAGATCGCCTACAGCTCGCTCCTCGCCTTCTTCCCGGCTGCAGCCTTCCTCGTCGGGGCGCTCGGTCTCTTTCACCTGTTCGACGACGTGAAGACGCTGCTCGACCCGATTGCGCCGAACGGCGTGATCAAATTCATCACGAGCCTGCAGAAGGACTCACAGGGAGGAACGTCGGCGGCGGCATTCCTCATCGGCTTCTTCGGGGCTGTCTGGGCGGCAAGCGGGGCGATCACCTCGGTGATCAAGGCGGTGAACAGGGCGTACGACCGGCAGGAGACACGTCCCTTCTGGAAGGTGCGCGGAATCGCGATCCTCCTCGTCGTCACGAGCGGGATCACGACGGCCGGCATCTTCCTGCTCATCGTCGTCGGCGGAGTCCTCGGGGATGCGATCGCGAAGAAGGCTGGACTGGGCGGCGCCTTCCAGTGGATCTGGGGGATCGCACGCTGGCCCGTTGCGTTCTGCGCGATCCTGCTCTTCTTCGGGCTCGTGTACTACCTCGCGCCGAACAAGGAGCGGCGAAGCTGGAAGTGGATCACGCCGGGCTCTTTCGTCGGCGGCCTGCTCTGGCTGCTCCTCTCGGGCCTCTTCGCCCTCTACGTCACGTATGCCGGGAACTACACCAAGACGTACGGGACGATCGCGAGCGGCGTCATCCTGTTGCTGTGGCTCAACTACTCGGCGTTCGCGCTTCTCTTCGGTGCGGAGCTCAACGCCGAACTCGATCGGCAGGCCGATATCCGCGCGGCCGGCGGCGAGCGCGCCGGCCTCGTGAAGCGCTAGAAGGGAAGCGTGACGATGAGCGAGCCGCGCAGGCTCTTGTGTTTGTCCGAGCGGTACGAGTAGATCCCCGGTTGTAGCGTCACGTTCCAGGTCACGCGCCCGCGGAAGGCGACGGCGGTCTTCTTGTTCACGCCCGGGCCCGTAAGGTGGAAGTTGTCGCCGCGGCTCCGGTCGCTCACCGTGATCGTCGCGGGCCCGACCACGGCGGTCTTCGGCTTCAGCGAGATGCTCCGCTTGGGCCCAACGCCGGCGATGATGCTCGTCGGCGTAACCTGGCCGACCGTGAACCACCCGTTCATGGTGCTCGCATGAGCGGCGCACTCGAAAGCGTACTTACCGTCCGGCAGCGTGACGGTCCACACGACGTCTTCGACATCGCCGACGGCCGTCGCCTTGTCCACTCCCGGTCCGTGCAGATGGAAGTTGTGCTCCTCCGAAAAATCATGAACCTCGACGTCGTACGTCCCGGGGTCGAGGTGCGTGACGGGACTTCCGGACGCGTCGCGCAGCGAGATCGTGAAGGAGTCGTTCTGGCCCACTCTCGCGACGAGCCTCGGGTTGTCGGCCCGAGCGAGGGCCGATGGAAGAAAGAGCGCGGCGAGTAGAGCCGCGAGCACGATTCGTGTGGCCATGCCCGGTCTCTACGGCGCCGCGCGCCTTTCGGATTTACGCCGGCGGAGTGCTGCTCCGTCGCCTCAGGGTCATGCCCGTCGCAATGAGCGCGAGCGCGATCAGCACGACGATCCAGAGCGGGAACCCGGTGAAGGGCAGTGTGCCGCTGCCGGTCGCTCCCGTTGCGCTGAGCACCCCGGATGCTGCTTCGACACGTCCCTGGTGTGAGCTCACGACGGGCTTGGCCATGGCGGGCGTGCTCGGATCCGCCGGGCTCGAAGCGGCCGAGGGCGTGCTGTGTGTCGTGTTGGGGCCGTGCGCCGGGTCTCCGGGCTTGCCGGGATCCGGAGTCGGGTTCGGCCGTGGAGTCGGCGGCGACGGAGGCCGCGTACCGCACGCCCCTCCCCGCTTTGCCTTGAGCGCGTGCACGTCCACCTCGTGGCCACCCGAGCAAGGCGAGGCCTTGTGAGGCTGGCTGTTGCCCGGCCCATGGAGGGCCGTAATCGGCGCCGCGCCGTTCCCCATCGCGATCTGCCCCGCGGTCTTGTCGTTGCCGTACTGCTTCGTCTGGTCCGATGAGGCCGCGGCGTGCGTGTCGAGCGCCGTGTCGTTCGACGGCTTCACGCCTGTCTGGGCCGTCCCGGCGTCCTGGCCGGCGGTGTTTCCCGACGCTGCCGGCGCCACGGCCGGAACGTCGTCTTTCTTTAGCTGCCCTGGAGCATCAGCGGCCTGTTCGTTCTTGCCGTTTCCATTTCCGTTGCCGTTCCCGGCGTACGCCGAAGCTGATGCCAGGGCGGCAACCCCTAGAACGAGCACGAGAGTGCCCGCAAGCCGCAGTTTCATTTCTCCCCCTCATATTGATTCCTCTCCCCGATCTCACCTTAGGAATGGAAGGCGACTTGTCCACTCATTTGCAAAGCAGAAAGGACGGCCTCGCGGCCGCCCTTTCGCATGAGCTGGTGGTCCTGCGGTTAGGCGATCGCCCGGCCGGCACGACGAAGCGCCAGGCCGAAGGCCATCAGTGCCGCCGCGGCGAGGACGACGACCCAGAGCGGGAAGCCCGTGAAGGGCAGTACGCCCGAACCGACCGACTCGATCGCGCCGAGGACGCCGCCCGCAGGCGCACCCTTGCCGCCCGAAGCCGTCACGCCGAGGACGCCACCCACCGTCGAGTTGCCGTGTGTGGTCGTGCCCGCATTCGACGACGGCGTGCTCGTGGCGGATGTGCTGTTGGTGCCGCCAGACACGCTCGCCCCGACCGTTGCGCTACCGGTCGTGCCAGCCGTCGTCCCGCCCTGCAAGCAAGAGATCGTCGAGTAACTCTTCACAGCGTGGACGTCGACCCAGTGGTTCCTCTTGCAATCCAGGACCTTGTGCGGCTGGCTGTTCCCGGGCCCCTTGACCGGCGTGCCGGCAGGCGCGCCGCGTGAGTTTGCGATCTGCGCTGCGGTGTCGCCGCTGCCGTACCGCTTCGACGAGTCGGGCTTGGCCGCCGTCTGCGCGGTAGCAGCAGTGGCCCCGCTCGAGGTGCAGGTCGCGCTCGAGCCGGTACCGCCGCCCGTCGTGCACATCGTGGGCTTGTTGCCCTTCGCGGTTGCGCTCGTCGGCTTGGCGCCCGCCTCAGCGCCGGCGTTCTGGTCGGCGCTGCCGCCGGCGGATGCCTGCGTCGAGACAGAGGCCTGAGTCGTGGCCGTGGCCGAGTCCTTCTTCACCTGGCCTGGCGCGTTTGCCGAGTCGCCCGGCGCCGCGCCCGAGTTCCCGTTCCCGTTCCCGTTGTCCGCGAGAGCCGAGCCTGTGAACGCGGCGATGCCGGCGGCGAGCAGGATCGTGCTCATCAAGCTCGCAATTCGCTTGGTCATCTCGTTCTCTCCTCGTTTTTCGAACCGCATGATTAGAGGTGTTACGTCCCGAGAAACGAGTTACCAACCCATATGGATACGGTTTACAAGGACTATTTCCCTGGATCTAGGCCCGGAGCTGGGCGCCGAACGCCTGTTCCAGGGCCGCAACGATGCGGTTTCGGAGCTCTCCGGCGTCCTCGTCGGTGAGTGTCCGCTCAGGTGACTGGAACGTGACCGAGAAGGCGATCGACTTCTTTCCCGGGTCCACCTGCCCACCCCGATAGACGTCGAAGGCACGCATCTCCCGCAGCTCGAGCCCGGCCGCCTCGTGAGCAGAGGCGACGAGCTCCCCTGCGGTCACGTCGTCCGGAACCACGAAGGCGAGGTCTTGGCGCACCGGCGGGTATGTGATGACGTCCTCGTAGACGACCAGGTCGGGAACCCGCTGGACGAGGGCATCGACGTCGAGCTCGAACGCGCCCCATTCGCCGGGCAGCTCGGGCTCCCGCACTGAGGCGACCCAGCCCTCGTCGGTGCGCGCGCCGCGGCCGGCTGCGGGCAGGTCGTCTGCCGGCTGAAAGCTCGGCTCGACGTTGAGGGCCGCATAGAGGCCCTCGACCGTGCCCTTGGCGAAAGCGAAGCCACCTTGCGCGATCCCCCCGACCCGCCAGCGTTCTTCGGGTAGCTGTTCGCCGGTCGGGAGGTACACGTGCGCCTGCTCGAAGAGCGCGATGTCGTCGTTGCCGGCATCGACATTGCGCCGCGCCGACGCGAGCAGGCCTTCGATGAGCGACGTTCGCAGAACAGCCTGCTCGCTCGAGAGAGGCTCCTGTAGTTGGACCGCGACTCTCTCCGACTCCTCCTGCACCAGAGTCCACGTGTATGCCTCCGCGTACCCGAACCCGACGAGGACGTCCTCGATTCGCCTCCGGATCCGCTGGTGCTTGGACAGCCGGGCAAACATCACCCGACGCGTCGGCAGGCGGGCGGGCACGTCGCCGAGGCGAAAACGTGCGACCTCTTCGACGATGTCGATCTCGCGAGTGACGTCGCGGGCGCGCCAGGTGGGAACCGACACCTTCTCCCCGTTGACGCCGAACTCCAGCCGCCGCAAGATCGCGTGCTGTTCGGCTGGAGGTGTCTCGATACCCAGCACGGCGTCGGTTCGCTCGGGGCGGAAGCGGACCACCGGGGGCTCCGGCAGCCCGGCGTGGACGTCGGCGTGCCCGACCCAACTCGCACCCGCAAGCTCGACGATGAGCTGCGTGGCGAGCTTCGCCGCCTGCTCGGCGAGATAGGGGTCGACGCCTTTCTCCCAGCGATTCGAACCCTCGGTACGGAGCCGCAGGCGCTCCGAGGTGCGGAAGATCGCGTACGGATCGAAGTTTGCAGCCTCGACCAGGATCTCGGTTGTGCCCTCGGCGATCTCCGTCTCTTCACCGCCCATGATTCCCGCGAGCGCGACCGAGCGATCGGCGTCGGCGATCATCAGGTCGTACGGCTCGAGCTCGCGCTCGACACCGTCGAGCGTCCGCAGCTTCTCGCCAGGTTCGGCGCGTCTGACGACGATCTTGCCCCCTGCGAGCTTCGCGTAGTCGAACGCGTGCAGCGGGTTGCCGAGAGCAAGCATGACGTAGTTCGTGATGTCGACGACGTTGGAGATCGGTCGCATTCCCGCGGCGAGCAGCCAGGCCCTCAGCCATACCGGCGACGGACCGATCGTCGCGCCGCGGAAGAGGCGGCCGACGTACCGCGGGCAGGCTTCGAAGTCCTCGATGGTGACATCGACGGGCTCGTCGGCGTCCCGCTGGGGATCGGTGCCCGGAGGCGATGCGAGCTCCAGGTCGTAGAGCGCAGCCACCTCGCGGGCGATCCCGTACACGGCCAGTAGGTCCGGGCGGTTGTGGCTCGTTTCCAGCTTGAGCACCGTATCCGTGAGCGGCAGCACATCCGCGAGCGGCGTGCCCGGCTCGATCCCGTTGGGCAAGAGCATGATCCCGCTGTGATCCGTGCCGAGCTCGACCTCGTCCTCCGCGAGGATCATTCCGTCGCTGAGCTCTCCGCGAACCTTGCGCTGCTCGAGCTGCAAACCGTTTGGCAGCACAGCGCCGGGCAGCGCGACGCCGACGGTCGCGCCCGCACCAAAGTTCCACGCTCCGCAGACGATCTGGCGTGGGTTGCCCGAGCCCACGTCGACCTGACAGAGCTGAAGCCGGTCCGCGTTCGGGTGCTTCACGGCGTCGAGCACGCGTCCGACACGGAAGAGCCCGAGGTTGCCGTCGACGTCTGCGACGCCGACGATCTCGATCCCGTCGACCTCGCACGTCGACATGACGAGGCGATCCGCGAGCTCGGCGAGCGGCATCTCGATCGGGACGTACTCCCGCAGCCAGCTAATCGGGACCTTCAAAACTGCCTCAGAACTCGCAGGTCGTTCTCCCAGAACATGCGGATGTCGGGAATTCCGTGGCGCTGCGCGGCGATGCGGTCGAGGCCGAGGCCCCACGCGAACCCTGACCACTCCTCGGGGTCATAGCCCATCTTTTCGAACACAGCCGGGTCGACGGCGCCTGCGCCGCCCATCTCGAACCAGCCCGTGTACTTGCAAAAAGGACAGCCCTCGCCGGCACAGAGGAAGCACGTGACGTCGAACTCGACCGACGGCTCCGTGAACGGGAAGAAGCTCGTCCTCATCCGAACGTCGCGGCCCTCACCGAACATCGCGCGGAAGAAGTGCATCAGCGTTCCCTTGAGATCGGCGAGCGTGATCCCTCGGTCGACTGCGAGCGCTTCGACCTGGTGGAAGCTCGGCGTATTTTTCGGGCTCGGTGTGTCGCGCCGGTAGGTACGGCCGAGCGTCGCGATGTAGATCGGCGGCTGACGCTCCTCCATCACGCGGATCTGCCCGGTCGACGTGTGCGTGCGCAGCAGTGTGTCGTCGTCGATGTAGAACGTGTCGCGATGGGAGCGCGAGGGATGCGTGAGCGGCTGGCTGAGCGCGTCGAAGTTGTGCCAGACGGTCTCGACTTCGCGGGTATCGACGATCTCGTACCCCAGGCCGAGGAAGATGTCCTCGACCTCCCGCCTGATCTGCGTCAGCGGATGGAGGCGCCCCCGTCGCAGCCGTATGCCGGGCAGGGTGACGTCGAGCTGCTGGTCGAGCTGGACGAGCGCGCCGCGCTCGAGCTCCGCCTCACGGGCTGCGAACGCTTCCTCGAGGCGCTCTCGCACGGCATTCAGCGCAATGCCGGTCTCTCGATCCCGGACGTTCCGTAGGCCCACTTTGAGCTCACTCTTCCGGCCCAGCCAGGCGGTGTGGGCCTCGGCCAGCTCTCCGGCCGTGGTCGCTTCCGCAAAACTCTTCAGAGCTGTGTTCGTGTACTTCTCCCAGTCCACAGGGCGAATAGTGCCCCTTCCGGTGATACTGCCGTGCTTCTGGGTCGCCAGCACCAAGCCAGAGGCCGCACTCGCCTGCGCCCAGGCTGGTCTGCCTGGGCAAAGGCGAGGGTGGACTCTGGCGCAGCGTGATGGCGGGTCAGAAGCGCGGCGCGTATTGCCGGAAGGGGCACAAAGCTTTTGAGCAGTTACGACGCGATAGCGGAGCTGTACGACCCGTGGAGCGCGAGCGTCGTCGAGGACGTCGCGTTCTATCTCGAGGAAGCACGCCGGTCCGGCGGGCCCGTGCTGGAGCTCGGTGTCGGGACCGGACGGATCGCGGTTCCGATCGCCGCCGACGGGATCCGCGTGATCGGGGTCGACTCCTCCAGGGCGATGCTCGACGTGTGCGCACGCCGCGCTGCGCTCGCCGGCGTCCAGCTCGACCTGCGGGTGGGCGATCTGCGGGAGCCGCCCGTCAAGGAGCACGTCCCCCTCGTGATCTGTCCGTTCCGCTCGCTGCTCCACATGCAAACGGACGAGGATCGCCTGAGCGTCCTCCGCGCGGCGCACGACCTGCTCGTGCCCGGCGGTCGGCTCGTCTTCGACGTGTTCGCACCCGACGCGGCCGACATCGCCCAGACGCATGACCGCTGGCTCGAACGGGAGCCGGGGATCTTCGAGCACGCCGTATGGGACGAACCGGCGCGAACGCTGACGCTGACGGTGCGAGACGACGAACGGGAGACGACGATGGCGCTCGCGTGGCTCTCGCCCGACGAGTGGCGCCACCTCCTTAAGCGAGCCGGCTTCGAGATCGAGGCCTGCTACGGCTGGTTCGACCGGAGCCCCTATCGGGGCCGGGAGGACACCGTCTGGATCGGCCGGCGTCGCTCAAGCTGAGCCCAGCCCGAGCCGACAACGATCTCATGACACACGACCCCCTCACGATCTCCTTTTTCTTGCTGCTTGCATTCCTGGCGCTGGCGGCGCTCTGGATCGGTTCTGTCTACAACAAGCTGATCCGCCTCCGCAATCGCGCCGACGCGCTGTGGGCCGATATCGACGTGCAGCTGAAGCGCCGCCACGACCTGATCCCGAACCTCGTTGCGGTGGTCTCCGGGTACGCGACGCACGAGCGCGGGACCCTGGACGAGGTGACGCTCGCCCGCAATCGGGCTATGGCAGCGACGAACTCTGCCGAGCAGACGCAGGCGGAGAACGTTTTGACGGGCGCGCTCGGCCGGCTGTTCGCCAACGCCGAGCGTTACCCGGACCTGAAGGCAGAGGCGAGCTTTCAGCGTCTCGAGGAAGAGCTCGCCCAGCTCGAGAAAGTGATCTCGATGTCGCGCCAGGCATACAACCTCACGGTGCAGGCGTACAACAACACCGTCGACACGGTTCCGAATGCGTACGTCGCCTGGTTCACGAGCTTCGAGGATCGTCCCTATCTGACCGCAGCCGAATCCGACCGGTCCGTGCCTGAGGTGGACATGCAGATGCCTCCGGCTCCTGCGCTGCGCTAAGCACTCGTCGTCGACCTTCGCCGGCGCGAGAGCTCGTAGAGAGCGATCGCGCCGGCGACGGCGACGTTCAGCGAGTCGGCGTCCGTCCTGAGCGGAATGGTCGCCCGGTCGTCACACCGCGCGAGCACTTCGTCCGGAAGGCCTTCGCGTTCGGCGCCGAGGACGAAGGTCGTGGGGCCCGAGAGCCGCAGCTCGTCCAGCGGCCGGCCGCCGCGAGCGACGAGCGCAACCCGCCGGCCGGGCGCGTCGGCGAAACCGACCAAGGGCACGCGAAACAGCGCACCCATCGAAGCCCGCAGCGCCTTCGGTCCCGTCGGATCTGCGGAGCCTTCCGATTGCGCCACGAACGCCGGGCCAAGCGCGTCCGCGGCCCGCACGAGCGTTCCGACATTCCCGGGATCCGCGACCATCCACAGGGCGAGCCCGACCTCCGGTACAGGCGTGCGCGGCAGATCATCGCGCCGGAAGATGCCGATCACCCGCGGCGGATGGGCCAGCGTCGAAACCTCCGCGAGCAGCGCCGGCTCGACGTTGTCGCCCGCAACCAGCAGCTGGACAGGCTCGATCCCGGCCGCGGAGGCCGCGTCCACCAGATCCTCACCCTCGGCGACGAAGAGCCCGAGCTTGTCGCGCCAGCTGCGGTCGTGCAGCTTGCGGACGAGCTTCAGCTTCTCGTTCTCGCGTGAGGTGATCAAACGAGCCACTCCAGCCAGGCGCCGTGGAAGTCCGCGTGCGCGAGCAGCTCGCGCTCCCCGCCGGGCCACGTGGTGAGGAAGAGTCCCCAGTAGTCGTGCACATCCGTCGCAGGACGCTGCGTCGAGATGAGCGCGAGGGGACGCTCCAGCCCTGCGTCCTCGAGTGTCTCGAGCACCCTGCGGGACCCCTTGTCGGGGAGGTAGCCGAGGACAGCAGTCTCGAATACGACCGTAATCGCCCCTTCGCGCCGAGCGGCAAGAACACGGGGGAGCTCCTCGATGACGTCGCCGTCGACGATCTGCGGGGGATCGACGCGCAGGCTGGCAATGGCCCGGTCGAGTTGTTCCAGCCGCCAGGCCTGATCGGGCCAGACAAAGGACTTAAGCAGCAGCACACCCTTGTCGCGGCTCACGTCGATCGGAGCGAGGTCAATTCCGACACGCTCCCTCACCCGCGGGTGGACGCTCAGAAGCGCGGCAGGCACCGGCCGACGCTCCTCGCCGCTGAGCTCGAGCTCCGAGCCTGCGCGACCCCAGGTCCCGCGCTGGTACCGATAGTGATAGCGATCCCAGACGAGATTGAGGCCCGCGCTCGGCCCAAGCTCGACGATGTCCAACGCCGCTGCCCTGGTCCGTCGTGCCACCTCGAGGAAGCAGGGAAGCAACATCCACGATCGCTGGACCTCGTTCGTTTGGACCCCCTGTTCCGCCACGAAGCGGTTCAGAAACGCACGGTGCACGTCCAGCGCGCCCAAGACGTCGTCCCAGGAAGCGCGTCCTTCCAACACGAGGTAGTGCAAGCCCGCAGCGAGACTGAGCGGCGTGTCCCAGCGATACTCGTCGACAACAGAGTCGACGAGCGGCTCGTCCGCGAGCGATCTCCAGAGCTCCTCGTACAGTGCGGACCGACCTGCTGCGGAACGGACTTGTGCGAGGAATACCTCGCGACGATCGCCTGCCTCAGTCTTGGAGGGCAGCCTTTGCCTGCTGCGCGATCGCACCGAACGCCTGCGGATCGCTGACGGCGAGATCGGCGAGCACCTTGCGATCGAGCTCGATCTCCGCCTGCTTCAGCCCGGCGATGAACTGGTTGTACGAGAGACCGTTTGCTCGTGCGGCCGCGTTGATCCGCATGATCCAGAGGCGCCTGAAGGTCCGCTTCTTGTTCTTGCGGTCGCGGTACGCGTACGTGAGCGAGTGGTCGACCTGCTCCTTCGCGTATTTGTACGAGGACTTCTTCAGCCCCCAGTAGCCCTTGGCCTGATCGAGAACCTTGCGCCGCTTCTTGCGGGAGGCGACAGATCGCTTGACGCGTGGCATTACGATCGCCTCGCCCGTTTGCCGAGCATCTGCTTGAGGGCGCTCACGTTGGCCTCCGCCACCGGCTGGTCCTTGCTGAAGCGCCGCTTCCGTTTCGAGGTCTTCTTCGTCAGGTTGTGGCTCTTCATCGCCTGGCGGCGCAGGAGCTTGCCGTTGCCGGTGACCTTAAACCGCTTCTTCGCGCTGCTCGATGTGTTCGTTTTGGGCATCTCTTTTGACTCCTGCGTTCTTCGTCGGCGCCAGCACCATGGTCATGTTCCTGCCGTCGAGCAGTGGCTGCGATTCCACCATTCCGATCGCCTGGACGTCCTCCGCGAGCCGCATCAGCAGATCGCGGCCGCGTTCGGGATGGGTGGTCTCGCGGCCCCTGAACATGATCGTCACCTTCACCTTGGCGCGCTGGTTCAGGAAGCGCTCGACGTGGCCCTTCTTCGTGTTGTAGTCGTGAACCCCGATCTTCGGCCTGAGCTTGATCTCCTTGACGTTGATCTGCGTCTGGTGCTTGCGGGCGAGCTTGGCCTTCTGCTCCAGCTCGTACCGGTACTTCCCGTAGTCCATCACCCGGG